>FWWL01001256.1_pt1 | contig 61862 bp, 60 predicted proteins | sample 2228331 | NCBI WGS metagenome assembly FWWL01 (sample SAMEA103939775, study PRJEB20133) | metagenome
AAGTTTTAAGTTTCATAATTTCTGGCGAGTTATTTTTTAAAAAATTTAAAAAGTTTTGTGAAAAAGTCAAGGGTAGGGAAAAGAATCGAAAACACGCAAACTCGATGGAACTGTTATTAGCGATAATAAACATGAAAAAATTCAAAAAATTAAGCAAATCAAAGCAGGCAGAGAATTTCAATTCTTTATAGGTATGATAACTTCTTTCACACTTAAGTCAGGTTCAATGATGAGCATACTGCCGAATTTAATCTCCTTCCATTCTTCTTCTGTCAACTTCTCTGAGCAAACCAAAACTGCTTTTTCACCCTTTAGCGATTTACTGCGTAATAAAGCCTTTGTTTCTTCCGAAGTAAATTCAATTGGATCAGAACCAGAAGGTTCTCTTTTTAACCACCAGAGCGAATAGTAATCCCTTGAATCACTTGAATATCTAAACGCATAGAGACGCTCACCGTCGGACAATAAGAAATTTAATCCACCATGGCGTTCACTTTTGACTTCATTGATTGCTTTTTTGATACCATTTATAATGTTTCCATCTTCCTCTTCGATGCATTGCAAAATCAAATAAAAATAAACTTCCGAATCGGTTTTCCCTTTCAGTTCGTTTATATAATCGTGTCTTAAAAGCGATTTCAATTGGTCTCGATCAACAGAACCGTTATGAGCGAATATCCAGTTTTTAAATTGAAAAGGATGCGAGTTTACATCGGCTGGCTGACCACGCGTTCCTTTTCTCACATGAGCGATTATAATTTTTGATCTTACTTTTTTAGATAAAATAGGGAATTCAGAGTTTGGGGCATCTGCTGGTATACCTTGTTTGAAAACTTTTGCTGAGCCATCTTCTTCGTACCATCCTACGCCCCATCCATCGGGGTTACTTTTAGAAAATTCACTAAATCGAGTTAAAGAAAATTCAAGGTCAACAGGCTTATTTGCGATCAATCCTAATAATCTACACATTTTTCACCCTCCATTTATTTTTTTATTTTTGTGTTTCAATTCCTTATAGGTAGGCTAATCCTTAGAAGTTTCCTCGAGCTGTATGTGGCTATAGGATAATTTAGTGCCATTTTTCTTAAAAACTATTAAAAAGGTATAAGGATATTGCTCAGGTTTCGGATTTTGCACAAGAATTGAGAGAGGATCTGACACATCTCTCCCCTCTATTTTCAGTTTTATTTCCCCTAATTCCTTTATCGCCTGAATCATTTTATATCAAAAGTTTTTTAGTGAAAACTTGTTTATAAAATAAAATTTAAAAATCAATTTTTCAAATCATTCTTAATAAATCCTATTCTAGCCTATAGAGCCGATATCCGTTAAGTTTGTAAAAATTATTTGCTTTGGTTAAGTTTAATTAAAAAAGAAAGGTAAAAGCCATGGTGAAGATAAAAGCAAATGAAAACGGTCCATATGTGATTGAAATAGATAGTGGAACTTTTGAAGTTGAAAGGGACTCGGGGAAGGAAACAATAGATAAGAAAACGATCGCCCTATGTAGATGCGGTGGCTCTAACAATAAACCCTTCTGCGATGGAACACATAGAAAAATTGGTTTCGTCGCGCATGAGGTAAAAATTGAAATAAAACAATAAAATATTTTGGATTCGGGGGTATGCGCTCACTATTTGAGCTTAAACCATATATTTTAAAATACAAAAAGTTAATCGGCCTCGGAATTTTATCTATTCTCGCGAGCGAATTTTTCTATGTCGTCATACCAATTTTAATTGGTCGCGCTGTCGATAGTTTGAAGGCTGGGGTTACAAATGAAAAACTTATCTGGTTTGCCTCGCTTATATTGGGATCAACTCTTTTAAGCGGTATCGCTTCTTTCTTTACACGCCAAACGATAATCGTCGCATCTCGCAAAATAGAATACGACATGAGAAACGATTTTTATCGCCATGTCCAAGGATTGCATTATCTTTATTTTAGGGATAAAAAGATAGGCGATATAATGGCTTATGCAACGAATGATATACCAGCGGTGAGGAACTTTCTCGGACCAGGGATAATGTATTCGATCGAGACTATAATTGAGTTCGTTGTCATACTTGTGATTATGTTTTCGATGAGTTTTAAACTTACTTTGATCACATTGATACCGTTACCTTTGATCTCTTTTCTTGTTTATAAAGTTGGAAAAATTGTGCATGAGAAATATGAAGATATACAAGAACATTTCGGAGTCATTACAACCGCAGCGCAAGAAAATATCTCCGGCATAAGGGTTATAAAATCTTATGTCAGGGAAGATTATGAGATCGAAAAGTTCAAGAGGTTGAATTTAGAATATCTTGTTAAAAATGTTAAGTTGATTAAAATAGAGTCGTTGATGTATCCATTGATGATATTAATAACTGGGATCTCGATCATACTTGTCATTTGGTATGGTGGTTTTCAAGTTATAAAAGGTTCGATGACTTTGGGGCAGGTGACTTCTTTTTTAATCTATCTTGGATATTTGATATGGCCTATGATCGCCTTTGGATGGATTGTTAATTTGACTCAAAGAGCATCAGCGTCGATGGATAGATTGCTTGAGGTTATGAAAGTTGAACCGCAAATAAAAGATACATATGAAACGGATCATTCGATCAGGGAGATAAAAGGTAAGATAACTTTTAAAGATGTTTGGTTTAAATATCCTGATTCTGAAAATTATGTTTTGAAGGGAATAAATCTTGAAATTGAGCAAGGGCAAACCGTAGGAATCGTCGGTTATACGGGCAGTGGGAAAACGACGCTTGTGAATTTGATCCCGCGATTGTTTGATCCGGATAGAGGAGAAGTTTTGATTGACGATATAAACATTAAAAAAATTCCGCTTAAAGTTTTGAGGGAAAGCATCGGATATGTTCAACAGGAGGTTTTTCTCTTCTCCGACACTGTGAAAAATAATATAAAGTTTGGAGTTGATGGAGTGGACGATGAAAAGGTGATAGAAGTTACAAAACTTGCACATATTTACGATGAGGTTATGGATTTTCCAGATAGATTTGATACGATCGTTGGAGAAAGGGGAATAATGATATCGGGCGGTCAAAAGCAAAGGCTCGGGCTTGCTAGGGCTTTGATAAAGGAGCCGAAAATTTTGATACTTGACGATTCTTTTTCTTCCGTCGATGCTTATACTGAGGAGATGATTTTGAAAAATTTAAGAGAGTTTAGAAAAGGGAGAACGACGATAATAATAAGCCACAGGATAACCGCTGTCAAAGACGCAGATTTTATAATCGTTCTCGATGATGGTGAGATCGTCGAAAAAGGCACGCACGAGGAGTTGCTTAGTCTTGGTGGAATTTATGCAGATCTATATCAAAAACAGGTTTTGGAAGAAGAACTCGAAAAAATGTAAAATAAACTTACCTATCTTTTATGCACGACTTTAGGGAGGATGAAATACTTGGCAAGGCATACGATTCAAGATTGATGAAAAGGCTTTTAAAATATATAAAGCCATATTGGAAACATGTAGTTGTCTCAGTTGCCATTGTTTTAATCCTTGCTGTTTTAAATCCCTTGCGACCTTATATAACGAAATTTGCTATAGATGATTATATTTTGAAGTCGAATTATAACGGACTTGTAAAACTTGCTCTTTTACTCTTCGGAATTCTTTTTTTGCAAGGTATATTGCAATATCTTTTGGGCTATATAACAGGATGGATTGGGCAAAAAACGATCTTTGATTTGAGGATGGAGGTTTTTCAGCATTTGCAAAGACTTGCTTTAAGGTTCTTCGATAAAAATCCAACTGGACGACTTGTAACGCGGGTTACAAACGATGTGGAATCCTTAAATGAAATGTATTCGTCGGGAATTATTCTCGTCTTCGGGGATATATTCACTATAATTGGGATACTATACTTTATGTTCAAATTAAGTTTTGAACTTTCACTTGTGACATTGAGCGTTTTGCCTTTGCTTTTTTATGCCACATTTTTATTCAGAAAAAAAGCGAGAGAGGCGTATAGGGAAGTTAGAACTTTGATTGCGAGGATAAATGCTTTTCTGCAAGAACATTTCTCGGGCATTAGCGTCGTCCAAATTTTTAATGTGGAGGAGAAAGAGTTTCAAAAATTTGAACAGATAAACGCTAAATACAGAGACGCAAACATAAAATCGATTCTTTATTACGCTGTTTTTTATCCAGCGGTTGAGTTGATAAGCGCGGTTGGTATAGCTTTGATCATTTGGTATGGCGGTGGTGAGGTTATAAAAGGGGCTGTGACGATTGGAACTTTGATATCATTTATGCAATATACAGAGATGTTCTTTAGACCAGTGAGGGATTTGTCAGAAAAATATAATATCTTCCAAACTGCGATGGTGTCTGCCGAGAGAATATTTAAACTTCTTGATACGAAGATTTTCATAAAGCAACCCGAGAAACCAGTTAAACTTGAAAACATACGCGGCGAGATAGAATTCAGAAATGTGTGGTTCGCATATAGAGACGATGGGGAAAGCGTAACGAATGAGGACTGGATTTTGAAAAATGTTTCTTTTAAAATTAATGCAGGAGAGAAAGTCGCAATAGTTGGAGCGACTGGTTCAGGGAAAAGCACGATAATAAATTTAATATCCAAGTTCTACGAGGTTCAGCGAGGACAAATTTTGATAGATGGAATAGATATAAAAAACATTGACGAAAGAGAATTAAGAAAACATATTGCAATTGTACTACAGGATGTTATGCTTTTTTCGGGAGATATTTTGACCAATATAACGCTTGGAGATGAAAAAATTAGTTTGGATAAAGTCGTTGAATCCGCTCGCTTGATCGGGGCGGATAAGTTCATTGAAAAGTTGCCGAATGGATATTTTGAAAATGTCCATGAAAGAGGCGCTAATTTCTCCGTTGGTGAAAAGCAGCTTATCTCTTTTGTTAGAGCGTTGGTTCGTGACCCAAAAATACTTGTCCTTGATGAAGCAACATCAAGTGTTGATGTTGAGACGGAGCGGATAATTCAAAATGCGATTGAAAAGCTCCTTGAAAATAGGACAGCTATAATCATCGCTCATAGGTTATCAACAATTCAAAATTCGGACAAAATAATCGTCCTTCACAAAGGAGAAGTTAGAGAAATTGGAACTCATGAGGAATTGCTCGAAATGAAAGGGATTTATTATCGACTTTATCAATTGCAGTATAAGGAGAGAAGAAAAAAGGCTGTTAGTTTATCGGGGACAAGTTAAAAATTCTTCCCCAAAAGGGATAGGTTATTTTAAAACCAAAAAATTAAGGAGGGTTAAAGCCATGCAAAGGATCATCACAATTGAGCGGTTCATCATCGAAAAGGAGCATGAAATTCCCGGGGCAACTGGGGAGTTTTCAAAACTTCTTACAGATCTTGCTCTTGCGGCAAAAATAGTCTGGCGTGAGGTTTCAAAGGCGGGACTTGTCGATATCATAGGTTCAACTGGGAAAGTGAATATCTCCGGTGACGTCGTTCAAAAACTTGATGAATTTGCAAATGAGATCTTCATCAATGTGATGCAGAAAGGGGGTCATCTTTGTGCAATGGCAAGTGAAGAAAGCAAAGATTTAATTGATATCCCTGAAGAACTTGCAAAAGGTAAGTATGTTCTTGTATTTGATCCGCTCGATGGGAGTTCGAATATCGATGTAAATGTTTCGATTGGATCTATATTTGGAATTTACAGGAGGGTTACGCCGTCTGGCAAGGGTACTATTGAGGATATTTTACAGCCCGGGAGAAATCTCGTCGCAGCTGGTTACATCGTTTATGGTTCAAGCACTATATTTGTTTATACGACTGGAAATGGAGTTCATGGATTTACGCTTGACCCAAGCATTGGGGAATTCTTGTTATCACATGAGAATATACGAATTCCGAAAAAAGGAGATATTTATAGCGTGAATGAAGGGTACTACGAAAGATGGGATGAAAATATGAAAAAGTTTATCAACTATCTCAAGGCTGAGGATAAAGCTACAGGCAGACCTTATAAGTTAAGATATGTCGGGACGCTTGTAGCGGACTTTCACAGGACGCTTCTCTACGGCGGGATTTTTATGTATCCCGGGGATTCGAAAAATCCAGAGGGGAAATTGAGATTAATTTACGAAGCGGCTCCACTTGCTTATGTTGTTGAAAAAGCAGGGGGAAGGGCAAGCAATGGATTTCAAAATATACTTGATATAAAGCCGACAAGCCTGCATCAAAAAACTCCGCTTTTCATCGGAAGCGAGGAAGATGTAAAACTTGCTGAGAAGTTTTTGCAAGGGAAAGCAGAAGATTAAAACAAGGGGGCTCGTTTGAGCCCCTTTTTATTTTTGCAATTTTTTAAGCATATCTTTACCTCCTTATGTTAGGGGTCAAATTGTTTTTTAGACATACTTGCTTTATATTTTTAGCAAGCAAATCAAATGAAAAGCAAAAAATCGAGCGAATTGAATAAGTTTTCGAATATACTTGTTTGTAGAACTGATAAAATTGGCGATGTGATTTTAACCTTGCCAGTTGTCAATGCTTTGAGAGATTTTTATCCAAATTCGAAAATAACTTTTTTAGTTAGTGAATACGCAAGCGAAATTGTCCAGGGACATAGAGCAATCGACGAGGTTATGATTTACAAACCTGATGAAAGCGTTTTTCAACTTGCAAAAAGGTTAAAACAAAAGAAGTTTGATCTTGCTGTCGTAGTTTTCCCGGTTTTTAAGATTGCTCTTGCTTTGTGGCTTACACGCGTTCCGGTAAGAGTTGGCACGGGATATAGGTTTTTCTCTTTTCTTTTCAATAGAAAAGTTTTTGAGCATAGAAAATACGCTCAAAAGCATGAGGTGGAATATAACTTGAATTTGATAAAACATCTTGGCGTCGAAGTTAGCGAAGTTAAATTTGATATTTTTATCCCACAGTCAGCGTTTGATAAGGTGAAGAAAGTCCTTGCAGAGCACGGATTAAACGAAAATAATTACATCATTGTCCATCCCGGGAGCAAGGGTTCGGCGAGGGATTTGAAACCAAGTAAATTTAGAGAGATAGTGAAAAAATTGGCAAGCGAAGGATTTAAAGTTGTCGTAACAGGAAGTAAAGATGAGAAAGGGCTTGTAAAATATGTCTGCGATGGAATTGAAAATTCTTTCGATTTTTCCGGTCTTTTTAATTTGAAAGAACTTTCAGCGCTAATAAAATGTGCGTCGATATTTATTTCGAATTCAACAGGACCAATTCATATAGCATCTGCGGTTGGGACTCCTGTGGTTGGTTTTTATCCGCCGATCAAGGTGATGAACCCAAGGAGATGGGGACCGTATACAAACGATAAAGTTGTTTTTGTTCCCGATGTGCGGTTTGAATGTAAAAAGTGCATTGGCGAAAAATGCAAGTTTTACGATTGCATGGATTTGATAAATATTGATGAAGTTGTTAAATCGGTAAAAGAAAAAATCGTTGGGGTTAATGTTAGGGTATAAAAGTTTAATTTTTCCGTTGGCTTTCCTATTCGTTTTTTATTTCAAACAAGACGAAGCGGTTGTCCAATTTAACAGCAGAAAAATTGAGCATAATGCTTTTAAGGTCGGCGAGCGTTTGCTTTACGATGTCAAATATCAATTTTTGAAAGTTGGTGAGGCGGAGATATCAATTCCAGAAATCGTTGATTATAACGGCAGAAAGTGTTATCATGCGATATTTCGTGTATGGTCTTTGCCGTTTTTCTCTATTTTTTATAAAGTCGATGATAGATATGAAAGTTATATCGATGTTGAGGGGATCTTTCCATGGAGATTCGAACAGCGCATAAGGGAAGGAAGATATAAACGTGATTTTTATGCTGAGTTTGACCATATTAATTTGCTTGCGAGAACCCCAGAGGGAGTTTATCCAATACCGCAGTATGTGCAGGATGTTTTTTCCGCTTTTTATTATGCGAGAACTCAAGATTATTCCGGGAAAAGAGTTGGTGAGACGGTTAAACTTGAAAACTTCTATAAAGATAGAACTTATCCACTTGAAGTCAAATATCTTGGTGAGCAAGTTATAAAAGTTAAAGCGGGCAAATTTAAGTGTGCGATCATTGAACCTTTAATTGTTGAAGGAGGACTTTTCAAAGCAAAGGGAAGATTTTTGCTTTGGATTACAAACGATGAGAAAAAGATTCCTATCAAAATGATGGCTGAGATTCCAATAGGGAATGTAACCGGGGAATTAAGAGAATTTGAAGGAATCGAAAAAATAAGCGCAAAACTTGACTGATGAAATCAAAATATGAAAAAATCGATCTAACAAAGGTAAAAACGATATCGATCAGAAACAGAAAAAGCAAGGTCAACACAGATGAATTTGCAAAAGTATTCGACCCAAAGAGACAAAGTTTTAATGAATTTATCGACTCCCTTCCGGATATCCTCGTAGCAAAAGATTTGAAAAATTTGGTCGATAAAATTGTAAATGCTTATAAAAAAGACAAACTTGTTGTTTTTTTGATCGGCGCACATGTAATAAAAGTTGGTCTTGCTCCGCTTTTAATTGAACTTGGAAGGCTTGGTGTTATTAAAGCACTTGCTATGAATAGCGCAGCTGTAATCCATGATGTCGAAACTGCTTTATTCGGACAAACTTCGGAAGATGTAGCGGAAAATATAATGGACGGTAGTTTTGGAATGGCAAAAGAAACCGGTGATTTTATAAATTTGACCCTCGAGCATTACTATAAAAATTCTGAACTTGGTTATGGTGAAGCGATCGGAAAGCAACTGAATGATATAGACGCACCAAATAAAGATTATAGCGTTCTTGCGTCCTTTTACAATTTAAACATTCCAGTAACTGTTCACGCAGCTATAGGCACAGATATCGTTCATCAACAGCCGACTATGAATGGTGCTGTAACGGGTGAGATGAGTTTTAGGGATTTTAAGGTTTTGTGTAATGTTTTAACTCGACTTGATTCCGAGGGAGTTGTTGTAAATATCGGTTCTGCTGTAATTATGCCCGAAGTTTTTCTTAAAGCCTTAACTGTTGTTCGAAATCTTGGATATAATGCCTTTGGTTTTACAACTGCGAATTTCGATATGCTGCGTCATTATAGACCAACTGTAAATGTCGTGCAACGCCCAACTCAAGGTGGTGGACAAGGTTTTATGATAACCGGGCATCATGAGATTATGATACCGCTTTTGGTGGCAATGATAAAAAGTAAAATATAAAATTTTATGAGCGAAAGAGATAAATTTGATTTATCAAATACTAAAACATCGCTTAAATCATCTCCTATAGCGATGGCATTAATAGCTCTTGGGACGGTGTTTGTGCTATATCAATTTTTTGGTGCTGGTATTACTTTTCTTTTATTTGGTGGACTTGGTGAGGGAAATGTTCAGGGCTTTAGATTTATGACAATGGTTTCGCAGTTTCTTTTTATCTTTGTCCCGACGCTACTATTTGCAAGATGGCAGGAGATAAATTATAGAGAAATTTTTAAGTTAAAAATTCCAAGCGTTGTTGAAATTATTCTTGTGATCGTTGGAACGCTCTCGCTTCAAAATATAGCCCAAGTCTATCTTTATCTTCAAGATATGCTTATTCCGATACAAAAACTTTCGCCAATTTTCGAGACTTTAAGAAAAATGATGGAGAAAACTTATCTAATTTTAATTTCAGCCAAATCCCCAATCGAATTTGCTTTCGTTGTCCTTGTCGTTGCTCTTACCCCTGCAATATGCGAAGAACTTTTGTTTCGTGGTTTAGTTCAATACAATATTTCAAAAGCAGGCGGTCATAAACTCGGGTTCATAATTACCGGGATAATCTTTGCGATGTATCATGCTAATCCATTTAGTTTTATTCCTTTGATTGCCCTTGGGATTTATTTTGGGTATCTTGTTTATAAATCTGGAAGCATTTTCCTGGCGATGTTGGCTCATTTTACAAATAATTTTGTGGCGGCGTATTTTTACTATGCTTTTGGAAAAGAAGGGATTGTTTCGGGTTCGACAGCGTCGTTACTTTTAATCTTTTTCTTTTCGATCGCAATTTTTATAAGTTCAATTTATGCTTTCGAAATTTTAACAAACAAAAACCAAACTTGAAATTTAAAAAATGCGCAAGTGTCCACTTTGCGGTCTCATATACCCAGACGGTGTGAACGTATGCCCTGATTGTAATATAAATTTGATTGACGAAAAGCCTGAGATTTGCATTTATTGTGGGGCTGAGATTGAGCCGGGTTTGCTCTACTGCCCTGAGTGTGGGAAAGTTTTCGTGTCAAGAATTTTCGACGAGGAAGATGAGATAGAATGTGAAGAACACATTGAAAGGTCAGCGGTTGGGATTTGTGTCGTCTGTGGAAAACCTGTATGCGGTGAATGTGGGATTGAAATCGATGGGAAAATTTATTGTAAAGAGGCTAATCACAGACAATATGATGAAAATTGGACGGTTGTTTATACCACTCAATATGAATACGAGGCGGAAATGTTAAAAGCCAACATTGAAAGCGCTGGCGTTCCATGTGTTGTCTTTTCAACGAAAGATCATTCATATTTTATGACGGTTGGCTTTGGCATAGTTAAAATCCTTGTCCCAAAGGCTCAAAAAGATATAGCAATAAAAATAATCGAGGACCTAAGATACCGTGACGAAGATTTATATGAGTAATCTATTAACTCGTGTTTTAATCGCCCTTGTTGGAATACCTTTAATTTTGTTTATAACCTTAAAAGGCAAATTCTTTTTTCTTGGCTTCGTCATTTTAATTTCCATCCTTGCAACATTTGAATATTACCAACTCATCATGCGAAAGAATTTATCTCCGGTTGTTATCGTTGGTTTGATATCCATTTTTTTGATTGACCTTATTTTTTATTTTGGGAAAATCCAACTTTTGATTCCACTTATCATTTTAACTGTTCTTTTATCCGGGCTTATCGAGTTGTTCAGGAAGCCTAAGTTTCCGGAATGGTCTGCGAGTTCGAATTTTGCTGTGACATTGTTTCCCGTTTTTTACATCGGGCTATCTTTTGGGACTTTGATCGGTTTGAGGGAGCTAAAATGGTCGAACTATTTCGATGGTGGAATTTTGATAATTTCAGTTTTAGCGATAATTTGGATTTGTGATACCGCTGCTTATTTTATTGGTAAATCTTTTGGAAAAAGAAAACTTTATGAAAGGGTAAGTCCAAATAAGACGGTTGAAGGTTTTGTCGGTGGCTTTATCTTTGCCCTTATTTCTTCTTTTGTTGCGAGATATTTAGTCCTTGACTATTTCACTTGGGTTGATGCGATTGTTGTAGGAGTGATAGTTGGGATTTTTGGTCAACTTGGAGATCTCGTTGAGTCTTTGATTAAAAGAGATGTTGGGGTTAAGGATTCATCAAATATAATTCCAGGGCATGGCGGGGTTTTTGATAGATTCGATAGTTTAATTTATGTGGCTCCGCTTGTCTATCTTTATATTGCAAGCAAAATAAATGAGATTGTGCTGTGAGAAACGGAAAAAGAAAAATTCATGTGTTAACGCTTGGGTGCCCGAAGAATCTTGTCGATTCAGAAATTTTAATCAATAGTTTTAAAGATAGATTTCAAGTTGTTGACAAACCAGAGAAAGCGGAAATCGTTTTGATAAATACTTGCGGTTTTATCGATTCAGCAAAACAAGAATCGATCGAGAAGATCTTCGAAGCAGTTGAACTTAAGGAAAAGGGAAAAGTTAAAAACGTATATGTGATGGGTTGTCTATCTGAAAGATATAAGGATGAACTTGAGAAGGAAATCCCAGAGGTTGATAAATTTTTTGGCGCGGGAAAGTTTGAAGGGATCTTAAATGAATTTGGAATCGATTATAAATACGAACTTCTTGGTGAAAGGGAAATACTTACGCCAAGACATTATGCTTATCTTAAAATTGCGGAAGGTTGTGATAATCCATGCTCGTTTTGTGCTATACCATTAATTCGAGGAAAATATGTTAGTAGACCGATGGAGGAGATTATCAAAGAAGCGCAGAAACTCGCATGGAGAGGGGTCAAGGAATTGATCGTAATTGCTCAAGATACAACTTATTATGGGCTTGATATTTACGGACGGAGAAAACTCGCTGTTCTTTTAGAACGTTTATCTGAAATAGATGGAATCGAATGGATTCGGCTTATGTATGCTTTCCCCGCGAAATTCCCTTTGGATGTTCTTGATGTAATTGCACAAAATCCAAAAATTTGTAAGTATATCGATATCCCAATTCAGCATATCTCTGATAAAATTTTAAAATCGATGAGGCGCGGCATAACAAAACATAAGACGATCGAACTTCTTGAAAAAATCAGGGAGAAGGTCCCCGAAGTTGCGATAAGAACAAGTTTGATAGTTGGTTATCCGGGCGAGACCGAGAAAGAGTTTGAGGAATTGCTAAGCTTTGTTTATGAATTTAAATTTGAACGGCTTGGCGTTTTCACATATTCACAAGAGGATGGGACGCCGGCTTTCGAACTCGGTGACCCAATCGATCCTGAAGAAAAAGAGAGGCGGATGGCTTTGATTATGAATGCTCAACGTGAAGTGATAATTGAAAAAAACGAAAAATTAATTGGGAGGAAGATAAAGGTTCTAATCGATGCGAAGGAAGGCGATGGCTATATTGGAAGGACACAGTGGGACGCACCGGAAATAGACCTTGAGGTTTTGGTCGAGGGTGAGAATTTAAAAGTTGGTGAGTTTTATGAAGTTGAGATTTACGATAATTTTGAGTATAATTTACTTGGAACTGTTGAGAAACAAATCTAAAGCAGTTTTTGTTAAATCTTTTGAAAACAAAAAATCCGATTCAAATCGGGTGTGAGGTAAAATGAAGAATTTAATTTTAATATTAACGATTCTTTTGAGTGTAACGGTTTTTGCTCAGGTTGAGACAAGCGCACCAAGAAGTTATGCGATGCCTCAGTTTTATTTTAGCGCATTGAATTTCGCTGGCGATTCGAGCGTGACTCCAACTCAGAGTAGAGTTGATATCTATGTTCAAGTTCCGTATGAATTTCTCCAGTTTATAAAGGCGGAATCACATTATATTGCAAATTATGAGGTTACAGTTAATGTCTCGTCGAGCAAAGGTAAATATGTGACTGAGAAAGTATGGACGCAGAAAGTTGTGGCTGACAATTTTGATCAAACTGTTTCAAGGGCTTTTTGGGACATATCTCAGGCATTTTTGAATCTTCCTTTTGGCGATTATAAAATCTCTGTTCAAGTTATCGATCTTGATACGAAGCGTGGGTTTAAGAAAAGCGGTACAATAAGCGTTAGAAATTTTGCGAAGGAACCGTTATCGATGAGCGATTTAATGATGGTTTCTTCAGTCAAAGTTGAAGGGGATGTCAAGACAATTGTTCCAAATGTTTCAAACACAGTGATATCAAGGTCAGGGGAAGGTTTTTATCTCTTCTTTGAGGTTTATAATAATACAAACCTTGAGGATTCCGTCAGCATCGCATATAAGATAAACAGGTTCGAAGGGCGCAAGAGAAAACCTGTGCAAGTTTATGATGGATCGACAAAAGAATTTATTAAAACCGGCAAAAATTCGGTGATTCTTGAAATACCCGGATTACAACTTGGATTTGGAGATTATGTTATTTTAGTTGAGGTGAGGATGAAATCAAATCGCGATTATTATTCAGTGGCTCGAAAGGAATTTATGGTGAGATGGCATGAGATACCCGAGTTAATAACCGACCTTGATAAGGCGATCGAACAACTTGTATATATCGCAAAGCCAGAGGAGTTGAACTATATTAAATCAGCTTCAGATGATGCTGAAAAAGAAAAGAGATTTCTTGAGTTCTGGCGAAAGAAAGACCCATCTCCGGGCACGCTTAGAAACGAGTTAATGGAAGAGTATTATGGAAGGGTGAAGTATGCAAATGAGCATTTTGGGCATTATATCGAGGGATGGAAGACTGACATGGGGATGGTTTATATAATCTTTGGACCGCCAAGCAGTGTTGATAGGCATCCGTTTGATATTGACAGCAAGCCATATGAGATATGGTATTATTATGAAATTAACAGAAGATTTATCTTCCTTGACGAAACTGGCTTTGGTGATTATCGTTTGATAACTCCGCTTTGGGATGAATGGACGAGAAACATCTGGCGTTAATCAAAAAATGTCCACACAACGCCAAACCTTAAGCTTCTATTTTGCATTGGGTAAAATGAAGTCGTCATATATTTTGTATTTGTTGCGTTTGCAAGGCTTAGAAATATAACAACGCTTTTTATCCTTCCGCTTACGAACAGATCAAACGTGCTAAATTTTTTCAATTCAGTTTCGTTTTCCGCAAATAAAAATGCCGAATTTATAAATCTGAACCCATAAAATTTATCCGATAAAGTAAACCTTGCGCCCGCCCTTAAATTTAAAGTTTTCGTTAATTTCCCGTCGAAGAAGAATTCCCCCTTTACAAAATATCTCGGATATGGTCTCGTCACTTTGTTTAATATGACTTGTGGGTTAGCCCTAAAGGTAAATTTCCAAATCTCAATAGAAAAGTTTGTTTCAAAAAAGGTTCTGCTTATGTTGGTTTTGTAGAATGTGGAATCGATGAAAGTGAAATAATTTGAAATTTTTCTGGTTTGAATTTTTGCTTCGATCGAAAAATTCTTTAGCCTGTATCCACTTCCAAATTCGTAGACAATGTGCTTTTCAAATTCCGACGAGCCAGTTATGATTTGTTCAAGTAGGGTTGGGATTCTGAAAGAGCGTGATAATCCGGCGTGGATCTCCAACTGACCAAATTTTGTTGAGATCCCGAAACCGTAGTTTGCGATTGTCCTTTTATTTAAATTTTCAACTCTGACAAATGCCAATGGTGCGAACTTACCAAGGTTGATCTTAGATTTTAAAAATGATGAAAACATTGTAAGCGAAGTTGAGCCTTGTTTTAAATAGCCCGTTGAGAGCGTATCATTTAGCAATGAGATATGTAAATTGCTTTTTTGAAATTCAAAACAGGCGTTTAGATCCACAAGTGAAACTAAACTTGATAGGCTAATCTTTGCTCCGTAAAAATTTGAATTTCTTTCGTTTGGATCTCTCGATGATGTGAATTTATCCCTTTGAAAAGTATGATAAAGCGTGAAGTTAATTTGGTTAAGTGAGTCGATTAAATAGTTTGAAGATAAAGTGAAATCATTTCTTTTCGAGGTGAGTTTTGAATTTTGCTCAAGAACAGGTGCAATTCTTTCGTTGTAAATTACGTTTTCATCTTCAAGCGATAGGTTTGTCATGTCTATCCCACCATTTAAAGAGTTGTCTTCGGTCGTGTAAATGTTTAAAAGAGAAAAAGTTAAACTTCTTTTTGGCATCCAGAGTGAATTTACAAATAGATTCCATGCATCGTATTGTGAGTTTAAAAATCTCCCTGCGGAAGAATTTCGCCTAAATCCAAGTGTAAAGTTTAAGTTTTTCAAAATGTTGTATGAAAAGCTTCCATCCGCGATCGTCAAATCGTATGCATCTTCGATATACCTTATTCTTGTGATAGGTCTTGACGTGAAAATGTTTTTAAAAGTGAAATTTGTTATGGATGAATTCGCATTTGAAAATAGGGGCGAAGAAAAGCTTTCCTCTGTTTCTATCAGAAAAATGTTATCCATCGGAAGCATATTGAGTGAGGGGTATGGATAAATGCGTGCGTTTAATGTTCTTCCATTGAGAAGGAATTGAGAGGAGCGCATATCGATGAAATTGAAATTCAAGTTAATTGGTTTGCCGTTTTCGCCGAGTTCATTTGCGAAGATGTTGTTTTTTTGAGTTATTATGTCTGATGGGCTTTTATAGTCAAATGTTTCAAATTGGTCGAGCGTTGTCTCGACCCCCTGATTTGGGAGAATTTTTCCGATAATAAAAATTAGGAAAGGTTTTGAGGTGTCGGAACTTGGTTGGTAGAGTGTGATTTGAGTCAAGGTAAACAGAAGAGCTAAAATTTGCATTTTAACAAACTTTGTTGTTTATTATTTTTGAAGATGAATTTATGGAACGCTTTTGAAATTTTCAATTTGGTAATTTGACAAATGGGTTTTATATTTGATTAAGGGATTAGTTCTTAAGAAACTTGTGAAAAGTCGAACATTGTTAACTAAATTGAGAACACAAAAACAAAGGTAAAATAAATTTCCATGGAAGGCAATTTTTCAAATCGGGTTCAGGAAGTCATAAGACTAAGCCGTGAAGAAGCGTTACGACTTGGTCATGATTATATAGGGACGGAACATCTATTGCTTGGCATAATTAGAGAAGGAGAGGGGCTTGCTGTTAAGATATTGCGGAATCTTGGATGTGATCTTTACAAACTTAAGAAAGCAATTGAGGATACGGTTAGAACTACTGGTGGGACTTTGGTCATGGGGAGCTTGCCTTTGACGAAGCAAGCAGAGAAAGTTTTGAAGATAACTTATCTTGAGGCGAAGCTTTATAAATCTGATGTTATCGGGACTGAGCATCTTCTTCTTTCAATTTTGAGAGATGAGGACAATCTTGCGTCGCAGATTTTGAGGCAATTTGGGATAACTTATGATGCGGTGAGAAATGAACTTGATAATATTTTGAGTGGAAAATCGAGCGTTACAGAGAAAACACGCTATGCTGAGTCTGCACGAGCTCAACAGGAGAGGACGAAGACCCCGGTCTTAGACAACTTTAGCAGGGATTTGACTAAGTTGGCGATGGAAGGGAAACTTGACCCTGTGATTGGAAGGGATAAGGAGATAGATAGGGTTGCGCAGATTTTGAGTAGGAGAAAGAAGAACAATCCAGTTTTGATTGGTGAACCCGGGGTTGGGAAAACCGCTATAGTTGAAGGTCTTGCGCTGAGGATTGTTCAAAAGAAGGTTTCAAGGGTTTTGCATAACAAGAGGATAGTTCAACTTGATCTTGCTGCACTCGTTGCTGGGACGAAATATCGAGGTCAATTCGAGGAAAGGGTCAAAGCAATTTTAAATGAACTTGAAAAAGCAAAAGATGTAATTCTTTTCATCGATGAATTACATACCATAGTTGGAGCTGGTGGGGCATCCGGTTCGCTTGATGCTTCAAATATGTTTAAACCAGCTCTTGCAAGAGGTGAATTGCAATGTATAGGGGCTACAACTCTTGATGAATATCGTCAGTATATCGAAAAGGACGGGGCACTGGAGAGGAGATTCCAAAAAGTTATGATCGATCCACCAAGCGTTGAAGAGACAATTTACATTTTAATGAACATAAAAGACAAATACGAAGAGCATCATAATGTAAGATATACGGATAAAGCGATCGAAGCTGCTGTAAGATTGAGCGATAGATATATCACCGATCGATATTTGCCTGACAAAGCAATTGATGTTATGGACGAGGCTGGGGCAAGGGTTCACCTCTCGCACATAGTTGTTCCAAAGGAGATAGTTGAACTTGAAGAGGAGATCGAAAAAATTAGACAGATGAAAAATCAAGTTGTTAAAAATCAAGACTTTGAGCAAGCGGCGCGGTTAAGGGACCTTGAGAAGAAACTTTTAAGCGATCTTGAAATAGCAAAGCGTGAATGGGAGATAAAAGCACAAAGCATGGTATTTGAAGTAACTGAGGAAGATATAGCTGAAGTTGTTGCGATGATGACGGGAATACCTGTGAATAAGATTACTCAATCTGAATCGGAAAAGTTAATGAACATGGCTGAGGAGTTGAAGAAACAGGTTGTCGGTCAAGATGAGGCGATCGAAAAATTAACGCGAGCTATAAGAAGGGCAAGAGCTGGGTTAAAAGACCCGCGCAGACCGATTGGTTCGTTTATCTTCCTCGGACCAACAGGGGTTGGAAAGACGGAACTTGCAAAAGCACTCGCAAGATATTTATTTGATACTGAAGATGCATTGATAAGAATTGATATGAGCGAATATATGGAGAAGTTTAATGTTTCTAGGTTAATTGGTGCACCTCCAGGATATGTTGGTTACGAAGAAGGTGGACAATTGACTGAAAAAGTTAGAAGAAAACCTTATTCGGTTGTTTTGTTTGATGAAATCGAGAAGGCGCATCCGGATGTGTTCAACATTTTGTTACAAATTCTTGATGATGGGCAACTCACGGATAGCCTTGGTCATAGGGTCGACTTTAGGAATACGATTATAATCATGACTTCTAACATTGGAACAAGGGACATAAAAATTACAGGTGGGATCGGCTTTGGAGTTGGCGAAACACCGAAAGATAGGTTTGAGGCGATGAAAGCAACTATCGAGGAAGCTGTGAAGCGCGTTTTCAGTCCGGAGTTTTTGAACAGAATTGATGAAATAATAATTTTCAAACCGCTTGAGAAAGAGCATATAATTCAAATTGTTGACATCGCTGTACAAGATATATTAAAGCGACTCAAGGCGATGAATATGACGCTTGAATTGACCAGGAGCGCAAAGGAATTTCTCGCTGAAAAAGGATATGATCCAGCTTTTGGAGCAAGACCTTTGAAGAGAGCCGTCCAGAAATATCTTGAAGAGCCATTATCTGAGGAAATTTTGAAAGGTAAGTTTGCACCTGGAAGCGTAATTAAAGTTAGATTATCGAAGAATCGAGATGAACTTGTTTTTTACGATGCGAGCAAACAAAAGGGAGAGCCAGAAGAACTTGCGGAGGAAGAGAAATGAAGTTTTAGACGGATGGCGTTTGCCATCCGTTTTTATTAAAATAAAATTTTTTTAATATGCAATTCTCTCAGATCTCTACCGAGGAAGTTTTAAAAATTTTCAAAGAGACAGGGGCACTCCTCGAGGGACATTTCCTCTTAACATCTGGACTGCATAGTTCAAAGTATTTTCAATGTGCTAAGGTTTTGCAGTATCCTGAGTATGCTGAGACTTTGTGTAGGCAGATTGCAAGACATTTTTATACAAGTGAAGTTGAAGTTGTAATTTCCCCAGCAATTGGCGGAATAATAGTTGGATATGAAGTGGCGAGGCAACTTGAGGCGAGAAATATATTTGCAGAAAGGGAAGAAGGTGTGATGAAATTAAGACGGGGATTTGAAATAAGGCCCGGGGAAAGAGTCCTTGTCTGTGAGGATGTTGTTACTACAGGTGGGAGTGTTTTTGAGGTGATCGAATTGGTCAAAAATGCTGGTGGAAAACTCGTCGGAGTTGGTTGTATCGTGGATAGAAGTGGTGGGAAAATCGATTTCGGGATAAGATTTGCATCTGTCGTACGTCTTGAGGTTCCGACTTTCAAACCGGAGGAATGCCCTTTGTGTAAAGAAGGAATCCAAATTGAGAAACCCGGAAGCAGGGGAATTTATTAAAAACTTAATCTAATCAGGCTATCCAATGCCAGGGGAAAGCATCAAAGGTAACATGAGACTGAAGAAAAGAAATGTAATTTATCAAGGGAAAGTTTTCAACATAATCGTTGATGAACTTGAATACTTTGAATCGGGTAATCATACGATCAGGGAGGTAGTTGAACATCCCGGCGGAGCTGTTGTCCTCGGCGTTCTCCCAGATGAAAAAATTATTTTGATAAAACAATATCGTTATCCAATCGATAAATTTATATACGAACTCCCAGCTGGTAAACTGGACCCGGGTGAAGACCCAATGGTTTGCGCTATGCGGGAACTTGAAGAGGAAACAGGCTATAGGGCTGGGAAAATTGATCTTTTGACTTACATTTACACAAGCCCTGGTTTTTGTAGTGAGAAACTTTACATTTACCTCGCTTGGGATCTTCAGAAAAAAGAACAAGATCTTGAAGAGGGTGAGGTTCTCTCGGTTGAATATAAAACTATTGATGAAGCAGTTGAAATGATCTTAAATGGCGAAATAGTTGATGCAAAGTCGATAGCAGGGATAATGGTTGGAGAAAAAATTTTAAGGCGCAAATGGACGAGATAAGAAATGGGAATAGACAGTTCAATGTCGAAATGAAGAAATGTATTTTTAAAGGGTGTAGTGGAGAACTTGAAGAGATTAGCTATTATGAGAGAAATAACTGGATTACGGTTGAATATCAATGCAAAAAATGTGGGAGGAAATTTACGGTTAAAATAGAAACTTAAAAGATGTGGGCGGTAGAGGATTCGAACCTCTGACCTCTTGCATGTCAAGCAAGCGCTCTAACCAGGCTGAGCTAACCGCCCAAATTTCATTTCTAATATAAAAATTTTAATCGTCAAAATCAAGTTTTGGTTGATGTCGGATATCTTATGGATCAAAATTGAAGAATCTCTTAAAAACGAAGGCTGTCCAATTTGTTTTATAATGAGTAGATCAATTCGGCATTATCTTGAAAGTTTGCTATATGAGTATGTTCTTGATGTTGGGGTGAGAAAAAAACTTCATAAATCTGTTGGTTTTTGCACAAACCACGCTTATATGCTTTTAAATATCATAAAGCGTTTAAATGACGACGGATCAAAAATTGCAATTTTATATGAGACAATTTTGGGGGAGGAAATAAAGAAACTTGAGGCTTTAAGAAGGGAAAGCAAAAATAAATTTAAACTCAAAAGAAATTTTTGGGCTAAATTTTCAAGGAAAGAGAAGTTTGAGAATATCCTCGATAAACTAAATCCAACCGGCGAATGTCCCGCCTGCTTTCAAGAAAGGTCAACAGAAAGTTTATATATTGATGAATTCTATAATCAAAATGAAAGAAAGGAATTCAGGAGTTTATTTGAGAGTGAGAATGTGTTTTTGTGTAGATCTCACTTTATTGAAATTTTAAAGAGGTGTGTCGAGAAGGGAGATCAAGAAGCGTTTGATTATTTTGCAGATGTTCAGATTTCAAAACTTAAAAAATTGCTCGACGATATGGTTAAGTTTATCGATAAGCATGACTATAGACATAAGGGAACTTTTGAAGATAATGAGTTAAAGTCATGGAGAATGGCGCTTGAGTATTTTTCGAGCAAAGAAGATATCATAAGAGCCTGGGCTGATGTTAGGCAATTTAACACAAAGCTATAGAAAACTATAAAAATAAAAAGGTGAAAAAAATGAGCAAAGCACTTAAAGTTATCGTTCTTCTTGGTTTCGTTAGTTTGTTTGCTGATATAACTTATGAAGGCGCGCGTGGAATTACGGGTCCTTTTTTATTTACCCTTGGGGCGAGCGCAACCGCTGTGGGCTTAGCTGGAGGATTAGGGGAATTTATTGGATATGGATTTAGGTTGGTCTCGGGTTATGTGGCAGATAAAACGCGGGCATATTGGGCAATAGCTATTGCAGGTTATTTTATCAATTTGATTGCGGTACCATTACTTGCCTTTGCTGGAAATTGGGAGATCGCGTTTGCTTTGATCATTGCAGAAAGATTTGGCAAAGCGATAAGGACGCCAGCAAGAGACACAGTCCTCTCATATGCTTCTTCAAATATAGGATATGGCAAAGGCTTTGGCTTGCATGAAGCCCTTGATCAAGTTGGTGCAATTATTGGACCTTTAATTGTTAGTGGTGTAATATATACAAGCAAGAGTTATCCTCAGGCTTTTCTTTGGTTGGGGATACCAGCGATTTTATCATTGTTGACGCTTTTCGCAACAGTTGCAATTTATCCAAAAACAGAAACACTGAGAACGGAATCAGATAAACCAGGCGATGTGAAATTTAACAAGGTATTTTACCTTTACATTCTATTTAGTATGCTGACAGTTTGCGGGTATCCACATTTTCAAATTATGTCTTATCATTTCAAAAAAGTTCAAGTGGTCGGTGATGAGATAATTCCAATTTTATTTGCCCTGGCTATGGGAATAGATGCGGTCACTGCGTTGATAATTGGTGGTTTATTTGATAGGTTTAAGCTTAGACTTCTTTGGTTTATACCGATTTTCTCCATTCCTATTCCGATTTTGGCTTTTCTTGGGAATGAAGTTGTTTTGATAGTTATTTCTGCGATTTTGTGGGGCATTGTGATGGGATTTCAAGAGACGATTATGAAATCTGCGGTAGCGGAGATTACACCGGTTGGAAAGAGGGGTTCAGCGTATGGGATATTTCATAGTTTGTTTGGATTTGCATGGCTTGTTGGAAGTTTTGTGCTCGGGAGGTTGTATGAAATTTCTATTGTCTATTTAGTTGCATTTTCTATCGGGTTTCAGATTTTGTCGTTAATTTGTTTTGTTTATTTAAAACAAATCAAGGCAAGGTAAATGCTGAAGATATTGCGGATTTATTGGTTCTGGATTTAGCCAAATTGTAAAAGACATTGATTTTTTGTAAATTTGCAAAGCATAAGATATTTTTTGCTTTAAAAAATTAATTTTGCAGGAATGTTTGAGGAGATAACGCAAAAATTCGAATTGCTTTTCAAGAAGATCCGCGGACAAGCGAGGATTACAGAGTCTAACATCGCGGAGACGATGCGTGAGGTTAAGCGCGTTTTGCTTGAAGCAGATGTGAATTATAAGGTGGTCAAAGAATTCACCGAGAAGGTTCAGCAGAGAGCGATAGGTCAGGAAGTTTTAAGGAGCATTACGCCTGGGCAGATGTTGATAAAGATAATTTATGATGAACTTGTTAAACTTATGGGCTCGACGAGGAGCGATATAAAGTTTTCTCCGGTTCCACCAACCGTGATAATGGTCGTTGGTTTACAAGGTTCGGGTAAGACGACTTTTTGTGCAAAACTTGCAAACCACTTAAAACACAAAGGAAGGCATCCGCTTCTGGTTGCAGGTGATATACATCGCCCTGCGGCGATTGAGCAGTTGAAACAACTTGGGGAGCAAATTCAAGTTCCGGTTTTTTCTATAGATTCAAACGCTGAGGCGGTTCAGATTGCTGTAAATTCAATTGATTTCGCGAAGAAAAACTACCGTGATGTTGTCATAATTGACACCGCTGGAAGAATGCATATAGATGAGGAGATGATGCGTGAAGTTGAGAAGATAAAAGGAGCCGTAAAACCGCATGAGATTCTCTTCGTTGTTGATTCGATGACTGGACAGGAAGCGGTGGAAGTTGCGAAAGAGTTTAATGATAGGTTGAATTTCGATGGCGTTGTATTGACAAAACTTGATGGAGATGCACGTGGTGGAGCAGCGCTTTCGATTAAAGCGGTTGTAAATAAACCGATAAAATTTGTAAGCGTTGGCGAAAAACTCGACGCACTTGAACCATTTTATCCTGATCGAATGGCTTCGCGAATTCTTGGAATGGGAGATATCGTAACGCTTGTTGAGAAGGCACAAAAACAAGTTGATGAAGAAAAAGCAAAAAAGTTGGAAGAAAAATTAAAGAAAAATCAGTTTACGCTTGAGGATTTCAGAGACCAGATAAGGGAAATAAGAAAAATGGGTCCATTGAAAGAAATTTTAAGTATGATCCCGGGGGTTGGGAGCGCATTGAGAAATGTTGACATAGATGAGAAGGAACTTGTTAAAATCGAAGCCATAATAAATTCAATGACGCCTGAAGAAAGGCGCAAGCCGCAAATTATCAACGCAAGTCGAAAAAGAAGAATCGCAATGGGAAGTGGAACGACAGTTCAAGACGTTAATCGATTGTTAAAGCAATTTGAAGAGATGCAGAAGTTGTTAAAACAGTTGAATAGAGGGAGATTTAAGGGTTTTAAAATTCCATTTTAGGTTTTAATATAAATGATTAAAAAACAAAAAGGAGATGAAGAAATTTGGCAGTAAAAATTCGTTTGCAAAGATTTGGAAAGAAGAAGCAACCTTTTTATAGGATAGTTGTTGCAGATTCAAAGGAACCAAGGGATGGTAAGTACATTGAAGCTGTCGGTTGGTATAATCCGATCCCAGAGCCGATGCAGATTGAAGTTAAAGAAGACAGATTAATATACTGGCTTAAGAAAGGTGCTATTCCAACTGATACGGTTAAGGCTTTATTGAGAAGGAAAGGGATTTGGTTGAAGTGGTCTTTGATGAAGCAAGGTAAGGATGAGGCATTCATTCAAGCGGAGTATGAAAAATGGCTTCAGCTTCAGGTTGATAGGGAAAAGAGAGAGAAGGAGAAGAGAGAGAGGATGAGATTGAGGAAGAAGCAGAAAGAATCCGGAAAAGAGGTTTCAGAAGGAGGAGAGGCGCCATCTCAGGGAAGTTAATTTCTTGATGGTGACGCCCTCCGAAATATAACTGAAATACTATGGAGGGCTGAAAAATGCGAGAATTCCTGGAATTTATCGCAAAGCATCTGGTCGACAAACCAGAGGAAGTCAAAGTGGCAATGGATGACAGAGGTGATCGAGTGGTTTTTAGATTGCAAGTTGGACAAGGAGATGTTGGGAAGATAATCGGTAGAAAAGGAAGAACTGCAAATGCGATGCGCGTTCTGTTAAGTGCAGTTGCTGCAAAAGAAGGCAAGAGAGCTGTGCTTGAAATTTTGCAATAAGGTTTACGATTTTTAAACTTGTTCGACTTTATAATCAGATCAATGCGTGATCCCTAAACTTAGGAGACGATGGAAATTCTATGAGCGACCTTTGTATAATTGGTAAGATATTGAGACCTTATGGACTTAAGGGACAAGTATGCGTTAAGCCTATCACGGATTTTGTTGAAAGATTTAAAAAGTTAAAACGAGTATATATCGGAGATAATCCGATTGAGGTTGAGGAATATTTTGTCGTGAATTCTTTCTTAAGAGATAAAGATGTGATTTTAAAATTTAAAGGCGTGAATGATAGAACAACTGCTGAATCGTTCTCTGGAAAATTTATTTATATACCTGAAGATGAACTTGTTAAATTGCCTGAAGGTTCATTTTATGTTCATGATTTGATCGGGCTGAAAGTTTATGATACGAATGGGAATAAGATCGGCACGATAACTGATGTGTGGCTTTTACCAGCAAACGATGTCTATGTTGTTGAGTCGAAAGGGAAAGAGATTTTAATTCCGGCTATAAGTGATGTCGTTAAAGAAGTTGACCTTAAGAAAAAGGTTATGATAATTGAACTGCTTGAAGGTTTAATTTGATTGATGCTTTACGGAGGTGGTGTTTAAAATGAGGATTGACATAATAACAGCGGTTCCGCAGATATTTGAGAGCCCGTTGAACTCAAGTATAATTAAAAGAGCTCGAGATAAGGGAATCGTCGAAATATATGTTCATGATTTGCATGATTACGGAATTGGGAGATATAGACAAATCGACGATCACCCATACGGTGGAGGTGCAGGTATGATTTTAAGACCGGAGCCAATTTTTGAATGCATTGAAAAATTGAAAAGCGAACGAGAATATGATGAGGTGATATTTTTGACGCCTGATGGTGAGCTTTTCAATCAGAAGATGGCAAATGAACTTTCGAAACTTAACAATATAATCTTACTTTGCGGACATTATAAGGGAGTTGACGAAAGAGTGAGAGAAGCTTTAGTGACCAAGGAAATTTCGATTGGAGATTATGTTTTAACTGGTGGAGAACTTCCGGCTCTTGTTGTAATAGATGCGACTATTAGACTTATCCCGGGAGTTTTGAATGATATTGAATCTGCGATGACGGATTCTTTTCAAACAGGTCTACTTGATCATCCGCATTACACAAGACCTGCTGAATATAGAGGAATGAAAGTTCCGGAGGTTTTGCTTTCCGGGAATCATGAGTTGATAAGAAAGTGGAGATATGAAAAAGCACTTGAAAAAACGCTAAAAAGAAGAAAGGATTTGTTAAACAAAATTACGGGAGATGATAAAAATGGATAAGGTGAAACTTGTGGAGTCAAAATACCTTAAAACGGACATACCGGACTTCAAGCCCGGGGATACTGTTTCGGTTCATGTCAGGGTAGTTGAAGGAGATAAGGAAAGGATTCAGGAATTTGAGGGAATTGTGATATCAAGGCGTGGTAGTGGCTTAAATGAAACGTTTACAGTGCGAAAGATAAGCGACGGCGTTGGGGTTGAGAGGATATTCCCGCTTCATTCTCCATCGATCGCTAAGATCGAAGTTAAAAAGCGTGGTTCGGTGAGAAGGGCAAAACTTTATTATCTGCGCCAAATGAGCTCGAAACAAGTAAGGCAGAAAACCGCAGAATAATTTTGGAGACACGCTATGCGCGTGTCTCTTTTTTAACTAATTGGAGCTGGAAAAATGTTAAAAGTTGGAGATAGAATTCCAAATTTTAAAGGGAAATGTACTGACGGAAGAGTTATAACTTCTGATGATTTAAGGGGGAAATGGACGGTTTTGTTTTTTTATCCAAAGGCTTTTACCCCCGGATGTACCGCAGAATCTTGCAATTTACGCGATGGGATTAATTTGCTTTCGAAGTATGATGTTACAATCTATGGGATAAGCAAAGATGATATTAAAACGCAGAAGAAATTTAAAGAAAAGTATAACCTACCGTATGAGTTAATTGCGGATGAGACTGGGGCAATAATAAAATCTTTTGGTGTCTCTGGTTTATTTGGGTTTGCGAAAAGGGTAACCTTTATTGTAAATCCAAAATGTGAAATAGCCTGGGTTATTGACAAGGTTCAAGTTTCAAAACATAGCTTTCAAGTTGCCGAAGCATTGGAAAAACTTTTAAACAAATTCGAAAATAAAAAGTGATGGGAAATGGAGATAGAAATTTTACCAGTTCAAGAGAAGCAAATCCAAAGGGCTGGGTTAATAGATATTTTCGAAAAAGTTTTAAGAGGTGAAAGGTTAAGTTTTGATGAAGGTGTTAGGCTTTACAAAACGGATGATATCCTTGCGCTTGGATTTCTTGCGAACATCGTTAGAGAAAGGTTGAATGGGGACAGAACTTATTTCGTGAAAAATCACATAATCAATTATTCAAACATTTGTGAACTTGATTGTAAATTTTGCTCATTCTACAGGAAAGAGGGGCAAGATGGCGCTTATAGATTCACGCTTGAGCAAATCTTTGATAAGATAAGACCTTTGAAAGATGAAATTGTCGAGGTTCATATCGTTGGTTCACTTGACCCCAAATTGCCTTGGGATTATTATCTTGATATGTTGCGGGGTATAAAAGAGATAAATCCGAGGATCAACATAAAAGCTTTCACTGCGGTTGAAATAGATTACTTTGCGAGGAGTTTTGGCAAAACTTATGAAGAAGTTTTAGTTGAACTTAAAGACGCTGGGCTTGATACGATGCCCGGAGGTGGTGCAGAGATTTTCAGCGAAAGGGTCAGGCAAAGGTTATTTCCTGATAAAATCGGCGCGGATGAATGGCTTGAGGTTCATAGAACCGCGCATAAACTTGGGATAAAGACGAACGCGACAATGCTTTACGGGCATATGGAAACAATTGAAGAACGAGTTATACATTTGATGAAATTGCGGGAGCTTCAGGATGAAACCGGCGGATTTTTAGCTTTTATTCCACTGCCATATCATCCAAAGAACAATAAATACGCTGGTGATTGGACAACTGGATTGCAAAATTTGAAAAGTTTTGCTGTTGCAAGGTTGATGCTTGATAATTTCCCGCATGTAAAATGTTTCTGGGTTTCAACTGGTGTCAAGGTTGCTCAAATATCCCAAAGTTTTGGGGTTGACGATCTTGATGGAACGGTTCGAGAAGAAAGGATTTATCATATGGCAGGCGCTGATACTGCTCAATATCTGTCGAAAAATCAGCTCATCAAACTAATAAAAGACGCTGGCAGAGTTCCTATTGAAAGAGATGCATATTACAATGTCATTGCGGAATATTAAATCATGGCGAGTTTAAGTAAAATTTTACAGATAAATGTAAAGGGTGAATTTTTCGTCGATTCAACCTGTATAGATTGTGATGTTTGCAGACAAATTGCTCCGGAAGTTTTTGGGGAATTGAGCGGATATTCATATGTTTATTCTCAGCCAAAGGATGAGATTGAAAGGGAAAAAGCAATCCAAGCTTTGCTTTCTTGTCCCGTTGGAGCAATTGGGATGGTCGGTGAAAATTTCAAAACTCAAATTTCGAAGGTTATCGAGAGTTTTCCCATCTTGATTGAAGACGATGTTTTTTATTGTGGTTTTAACTCAGAAAAATCTTTTGGTGCCAACAGCTATTTTATTCGAAATTCGGATGGTAATTGGTTAGTTGAATCCCCAAGGTTTGTTTCACATCTTGTTAAGAAATTCGAAATGATTGGTGGGATAAGTTATATTTTTCTAACACATCGCGATGATGTGGCGGATGCAGAAAAATTTGCGTCGCATTTTGATGCTAAGACGATAATTCATAAGCGTGATAAAATCTCAATAAAAAATCCCGATATAATTATCGAAGGAGATGAACCTATTGAAATTGTCTCTGGCTTTGTTGTAATTCCAACCCCGGGACATACCGCAGGTCATTGTGTTTTGCTTTATAAAGATAAGTTTTTGTTCACGGGCGATCATCTATGGTGGGATAGAGATGAAAAAAGTCTTGGCGCAGGAAGAGATGTTTGTTGGTATTCTTGGGATAAGCAAATAGAGTCAATGGAAAAATTGATGTATTTTAATTTTGAATGGATACTCCCTTCTCACGGTCAAAGAGTTAAATTGCCAGTTGAAGTTATGCATGAGGAACTTAAAAATCTTGTAAAACGAATGAAAGAGTTATGGTGATGGACATTATCTTGGAAATGAAGAAAGCAGAAAAATTACAAAGTAAGAGTCAATTCGCAAAGGCTCTTTCAATTTATGAAAAGATTGACAAATCTTTAAAGACAAATTCATTTGATGATGAATGGCTTTATTATCTTCGATTAAGCGAGGGACATTGTGCAAGGTTGGCTGGGGACTTTAAAAGGGCGATAAGTTATTATAGATTGGCTTTAAAAGTTGCCCAAAAAATCGATGAAGAATCTATCGCTGATGCATACGCTGGACTTGGGACTGCGTTTAGAGCTATTGGAAGATTTGATGAGGCGCTCGAAAGTTTTGAACTGGCGTTGAAGATTTATCAAAGGGTGGGGGATTTGGAAGGTCAAGGTTATATATTTTGGGCGAAAGGTGGAATGTTAAGATTTATGGGCTATCTTAAAGATGCATTTGAAATGTTTAAAAGAGCGCTTTCGATTTATGAGAAATTGGGAAATAAATCTGGTATTGGATATTCGCTTTGCGGGCTTGGTGGTGTTTCAAGAGTTATGGGAAATTTTGAACGTTCGCTTGAGCATTACACAAAGGCAAATCAAGTTTTGAGAAAAATAAAAGACAGATTTGGAACCGCTTATTCGTATTGTGGCATTGCAAATGCAAATAGAATGCTTGGCAAATTTGAAAACGCTCAAAAATATTTTAAACTTGCAACGAAGGTCTACGAAGAAATCGGAGATAAAGTCAGCTATGCTTATACATTATGGGGTGAAGGGACTCTTGCGAAAGTGCTTGGAGATTTTGGAACCGCGATTGATAAATTTTCAAAAGCGGAAAAAATTTTTAAGGAAACGGGAGATAAAAGAGGGCTTATCTATACTGAGCTTGGTAAGATTGAGATCGATTTTTTGTTGAAAGGGAAAATTCAAGAGAAAAAAATTGAGCGAATTTTTGAAATTTCAAAAAAATATGGCTATAATTTTGAGAAATTACATATCGTTCTTGTTGAAAGTTTGGCGAAAGGGAAAGTTTTGAGTGGTCTTTATAAAGAATATGAAAATCTTGGTTCGAAGTTTCTAAAAAGAGTAGAGGTTAAGTTTCCGTTAAACCTTCCATAAAAAATAAAATTTTGAGATGATGTGCAAAAAGTAAAGCTTGGCGTGGTCGGGTTTTTAAATGCGAAGCCTTTAATTTACGCAATTGAGGAGAATAAAATTAAGCATAATTTCGAATTAATTTATGATATACCTTCACAGGTTGCGATAAATCTTTTAAATAAACAGATAAACGCTGGGCTTGTCCCATCAATTCACTACGCTAAATATTCAGTTAAATATCGTATTGTTCCGGAAATTTGTATAGCATCGCATGGGGCGGTTGAGAGTATTCGACTTTACTTCAAAAAAGATTTAAGCGATATAAAAACTGTTGCGACGGATATAAGTTCGATGACGTCTGTAATTCTCGCCCGGATTATACTTTCTGAAAAATATGATGTGCGACCTAAATTTATCGCTATGAAACCAAATCTTGAAGAGATGCTTTCTAAATCTGACGCTGCGTTGCTCATTGGAGATAATGCTTTATTTGAATCGTCTGGATATGACTCTTATCTTGATCTTGGTGATGAGTGGGAAGATCTAACAGGTTTGCCATTTGTTTATGCGCTTTGGGTTGGGAGAAGGGATAGTTTAAGTCAAGAGGATGTATCCGCGTTGATAGAGGCTAAAAAATATGGGCTTCAAAATATAGATGTTATATGTGAGAAAGCAAGCGAAAAATATGGAATTGATTTCGATTTTTGCAAATCGTATTTAACCCAAAATTTGCATTATGACCTTGGTGAGTTGGAGATCAATGGAATGAAGGAATTTTTCACATACGCTTTTTATTATGGCGTGATCGAATTTATACCGGAGATAAAATTTTACGAATTTGAAGAAGGTGCTTTGAAAAAGTAAAATCGGAGTTGAAACCATGAAAACTATGCTCATATTAATTCCTGACCTTAGGGAATTAATCCAAGCTGGAAGAGACGAGGAGTTGATCGATATACTTGAAGATCTTCATCCCGTTGACATTGCTGAGATAATTTCGGAGTTGCCGAGTGATGAAAAAATAAGTTTGTTTAAGTTGATTCGCAAAGATAAGGCGATTGAGGTTTTCGATGAGTTAGATGAGGAAAATCAGATTTTAATCCTTGAACATTTGCCAGTTGAGGATAGGGCATATCTTTTGAATGAGATGTCCCCAGACGAAAGGGCTGATTTGTTTGAGGAGTTGACCGCTGAAAAGACCCAGGAATATGAATCGTTGATGACAGAGGAAGCGAGGCGTGAGGTTGAAATTTTAACATCTTATCCACCCGAGACCGCAGGTGGGTTGATGACCACGGAGTTTGCTTCGGTTGTTGAAAGTATGACCGTTGGGGAAGCGATCGATTTTTTGAGGATGACAGCACCTGATAAAGAAACAATTCATTCAATTTATGTCACAAGCGAAAAAGGCATTCTCGTCGGGGTCGTGCAATTAGAGGATTTGGTTTTATCTGATCCAAGAAGGAGAATAAGTGATATAATGGATGAAAAAGTTATAAGCGTCGAAGTCGATACAGATCAGGAAGAAGTCGCAGGGGTTATGAAAAAATATAACCTTACCGTCATACCTGTTGTTGACAAATACAGAAAACTTCTTGGGATTATAACGGTTGATGATATAATCGATGTAATTCATGAGGAGGCTTCTGAAGATATAGCTAAGATGGTTGGAACGCAGTTGGAAGATATAGAGACTTTGCTTTCGCCTTTGAAATCCGCAAGGTTGAGAATGCCATGGCTAATTTTGACATACCTTGGTGAGTTAGTTGTTTCGTTTATCGTGAGACATTTTGAGCCAACCCTTCAGCAAATCATAGCCCTTGCATCTTATATGCCATTAATAGCGGCGATGGGAGGTAACGTTGGAACGCAAGCATCTACAATTTGTGTTCGTGGACTTGCCATGGGTAGTATAAAAATGAGTGATATGTGGAGAGTCCTTTTTAAAGAAGTTCTCGCTGGTTCTATAATGGGATTTGCTTATGGGGTCGTTCTCGCTGGGATAACTTTGCTCGTTTACGGTTTGCAATACTCTTTTATTTTGCCAGTTACAGCTTTTGTTGGGTGTCTCGCTTCGATGACATTTGCATCGCTTATGGGATCAATAGAGCCATTTGTCCTTATAAAGTTAAAACGTGATCCAGCAACGGCTGTTGGACCACTTGTTTCAACTGGAACTGACATTTTAAGTTCAGCAACATATTTGGCTATTGCAACTTTGCTATTGAAACTTTTTAGTTGATTTTTCAAATGAAAAAGGTTTTGCTCGTTTACTATTCTTTTACGGGAAACACGGAGAGAGTCGGAAATTTGATCGCAAGATATTTTAAGCAAAAAGGGATAAATTGTGATATTTACAAAATTGAACCTTTATTTAATTTGCCATATTTTTTGTGGCTCCTATTGTCATTTATCCCATCGCTACCTTTTCCTCTTAAAAATTTAAACTCCCTAAATTTTGAAGATTACAATGTGATCATTCTTGGAACGCCAAAGTGGACATTTAATTGTCCACCCGTGACATCGTTTATTCGTTTCTTGAAAAGATCAGGAAGAAAGATAAAATCAAGATTTGCCATTTTTCTAACTTACGGTGGTTTTAAAGAAAACATTTATCTCGAAAAATTAAAAATGAAATTAGAAAGGTTTGGATTTAATGTTGCGGTAACTGAAAAATTTAAACGGTCAGATATTCGAAGTGGTTTGGTAAGCGTTGATTTATTTTGCTCAAAGATTTTAAACTCACTCGATCCATCTAACCCTTATGTTTCCCAATCCTGAATCGATGTAGATGTTGATCTTTTTTTGCACCTCATCGATGTTAGAGCTAATGAATTCGTTTCCCATTTTAAAGAAGTTTTCAAACTTTCTTGAAGATAAAAATCCATAGTATTTTATCACTGCACCGACATCATCGGGTAATAATAGGTCAAGGTTTCCGAAGCCCATTGAGATATTTACGTTTGCAGCGTCAAGCAGTTCACCTGAAAGATCGATTTTAAAGTCGCCAATTCCGCCGGAAAAATTTAGGTTTCTAAACCTTGCATTTCCAAGGCTTTCTCCGTCAAATTTTGCAACTCCTGCTTCAATTTCAAGCCTTCTCATTATGATTTGATTTGGTTTTGTAAATTTGAGGTTTGTTTTGCTTACCCCAGTTGAAATTTTAAGATTTTTCAAACTTAATCCGCCGAGTTCAATATCTGCTTTTGTCGCTCCAAGTTCAACCTCAAGCGTCGTTGGAATATCCGTGCAAAGTTTTATATACCATCTATCTTCTTTAGAAACATCTTTTGATGATGCCTTTCGCATTTCAAACTCAAGGTAGCCAATGCCGTCTTCGACGAAATAATTTACATCGACGAGTTTTCTTCCGGTCTCTTTGTCGAAGTAGCCGTCGATTATAGCAATTTTATCATTTGTTCCCGGGAGTATATAAAAAGAGCCAACGCCACCAATTATTTTCACTTTTAACTCTTTCTCGTCTTTGCGTTTGATTTCCTTATGAAATTTTGACTGCAATTGGTCTTCGTTTCCAAACGCAACGATTCTAATTTGAATAAGAAGCAACAGCCAAAGTATTTTTAATTTAAATGGGGTCAAGCTTTAAGGTTGTTTTTGTTTGTTCTACCTTAATTTTTACGCAAAGGATGGAATTCTGTTTCAATATTGCTTTAACTTATCTTTGAGTTTTTTGTAAAGTAATTCTCTCGCTCTGAAAATTTGAACTTTGACAGTTCCAATAGGCAATTTCAACTCCTTCGCTATTTCCTCGTAGGATTTTTCCTCAAAATGTCGCATTATTATCACTTTTCGGTAATGTTCTGGGAGCGAGTTTATGGCTTGGTGGATTATTTCATTTCTTTGTTTTTCGAAAAGTTCGCGATCAGGTAGTTTGCTCCAATCCGGGATTTCGCGTTGGATTGAATCCTCTTCCAATTCGTAATCTTCGTCGAGGGAATAAGTTGAAAGTCTTTTCTTTCGGACGAAGTCGATGCAATGGTTTGTCGCAATTTTGTATAGCCATGTTGAAAATGAAAATTCCGATTTAAAACTTGAGATAGATGTAAAGGCTTTCGTGAAAATTTCTTGGACTAAGTCCTCAGTTTCTATTTTTTGTCTCACAATTCTTAAAACAATTGTCTCAACCTTCTTTTTGTATCTATTCATGAGTTCAGCATAGGCGAGTTCCTCGCCTTTAATTGCAAGTTTTACAAGTTCAGCGTCGGATAATTTCTTGAGATTTTTTCTTTCCTTCATCTTAACCGAGCAATTTATGTAGGAAATCTGCGGTTATATAAAAAAGTAGCATTCCCATAAAGACAACGAGCGGTGCTGATTTAGTCTTCGAGTTATTTATCTCCGGAATCAAATCCGTTGTCCCAACATATAATCCGATCCCTGATATAAATGCGAACATATAACCAGTTACTTTTTCGCTAATTTGGGGTATCATTAAACCTATCAATGCACCTGCAAATGTTGCAAGTCCAACTATCGATGCAAGTAAAAATGAAGTTGATGTTTTCTTACCTGATGCGGATAGAATTGAGGCAACGGTCATTCCTTCAGGAAATTTATGTAAGAAAACCCCAATGAAAAGAAGAATTCCAATTATATAGTTAAACTTCAAACTTATTGCGATAGCCATTCCATCAAAAAAAGCGTGGATGAAGAGACCAAAAAAGATGGAATAACTTGCTGTTGTCGAAATTATATGTTCGGTATGCGTTTCCTCTCCGAAATGGAGATGCGGTACAAGCGAGTGTTCGAAAAGATGAAGTGTGGCATATCCAAGCATAATTAAAACAGGTGCTACTTCACCGATTGTGTTTATAGATTCGGGGATTAGTTGCGTTAGGACGAGGGCAATTATAAATCCAGCGCTAACAGCAAGAAGGTAATCTTGAAATTTTTGAGGCCACTTTTTGGTGAAAATTATTATTGAACCACCAAGGATTTCCGCTACTGTTGCGATTAATCCAAGCGTTAAAATTAGCAATGTCATAATGTTTCATTTTGTTAGTTTAAGATAAAGCCAAATATAATGAAAAAAATCAAAGCTAAAATACCCGCAACTATTGCGTATGGTAACTGAGTTTTAACATGGTCGAGATGATCGCACGCTGAAGCCATTGAGGATATGATTGTAGTGTCAGAGATTGGGGAGCAATGGTCACCAAAAACACCCCCGCTTAAAACGCTTGCGATCACAAGAGGTAAATTTGAATTCAAAGCAAGTGCTGTTGGGATCGCGATGGGCATCATTATGGCGAATGTTCCCCAACTTGTCCCGGTTGAAAACGAGATAAATGCAGAGGTTGCGAATATAACGCCAGCAAGCAAAGACGGTTTTAAAAATTTTTCCGCAATTTGCGCGACATATTCCCCAGTTTTTAATTCTTTGCATACTGCGCCGATCGCAAATGCAAATGTCATAAGAACCGCAAGCGGGATTAGCCCTCCCATACCTTTTAATGTTAATTCGATCGTTTCGCGGATCGAAAGAATTTTTTGAATTTTGTACATTACGCCTGCGACAAGGATAGATGCTAAAACAGCCCATAAAACCGAGGTTGAGCCCGAACCCTGAGTTATATTTCCATTTCCCGTTATGTAAAGACCTATTGGCATCATAAAAACCATTGTTAAAATCGGGATTAGCATATTTCGCGCTTTTGGATTTACACCAGATTTAGGTTCTATGCTTATGACTTCATCCGAAACAAGTGGAATTGCGCCATCTGCGATGACCTTACCCTCTCGAATAGCCCTTAACTCTGCTTTTTTCATCGGTCCGATGTCAATTCCAGTTATGGCGATAAAGAAAACAAGTAAAATTGCAAAGATTGCATAAAAGTTTAATGGAAGCGCGGAGATGAAAAGAGAGATTTCATTTTTAAGTCCGACTTGACTTAACAAGGCAATTACATATGCTCCCCATGCGTTGAGAGGAATCATAATGCAAACTGGCGCGGATGTTGAATCGCATATATAAGCAAGTTTTTCTCGTGAAATTTTTAACCTATCAAAAATTGGTCTCGAAACAGCCCCTGTGACAAGACAAGTTATGCTTGATTCGACAAATATTGATAATCCAATTACCCAGGCGAAGATTTGGGCATTTTTTCTCGATTTTATAAAACCTCTCTTTAAAACTAAGTTTACAAATCCCTGAACTCCGCCTGAGCGTTGTGTCAAAGCGATCAAAGCCCCAACCAAAGCACTAAAAATCACCACTCTTGTATTACTTGGTTCTTTAAAAACGTTTATTATCCCATCTACGGAGTTGATAAGTCCAAGAAGTGGGTTCCAGCCCGAAAGAATTGTCCATCCAAGCCATATCCCAAGAAATAAAGAAAGATAAACTTGTTTCGTTATAAGGGCAAGGATTATGGCTGAAATCGGAGGTAAGATTGAGACCCATGAACTCATTTTATCTGACCCACAATTTTTGCAATATCTTTAGTTAAACTTACACGCGGATGTTCAACGATTCTTCCAATTTCTTTGCCATTTTGGAGGAAGATAAAAGTTGGAACTCTTTTGATATCGTATTTATCGGTTAAACCTTTTAAAGTTTTATCTCTGTTAAGCCCGATCATTTTTATATGTTTTCTTGCTATGCCAGCCTCATCAGCAATTTTCATAAATTTCGGGACATATTCTCTGCTATCAGAGCACCAGGTTCCAAGAAAGATCAAAACATCAAATTTGTTCGCTTTTGATTTAATTATTTCGAAATCTTCTTTCTCTTCAATTACAAATTTTGAATAACCTTCGCTAAACCATTTGAAGTCGTCGGTTTGAAGAATTTCGATGGGAAATTCTCCGATGATTATCTTTGTATTTCCAACCACGTTAATTGAATACTTTTTCGAAATGCAAGAGGAAAGGATTAGCGATAACATTATGGTGAAAATAAGTCTTTTCATTTTTTATCCTCAAGCATTGTTTTTATTCTTGAAACGACCATTTCAATTGCAACTTCGTTTTCCCCGCCTCTTGGGATTATTATGTCAGCCCATCTTTTGCTTGGTTCGACAAATTCAAGATGGGATGGTTTAACCGTTGAAATATACTGGTTTATCACCGATTCAAGAGTTCTGCCTCGTTCGAGGATATCTCTTTTTATTCTTCTTAAAACCCTTTCGTCAGCGTCGGTATCAACAAAAATTTTAATATCCATTAAATCGCGCAGTTCTTTTTCAACGAAAACGAGGATACCTTCTATTATTATAACATCTTTCGGTTCAATATGTTTAACTTTTGTAAGCCGTCTATATGTTGTAAAATCATAAATTGGGACATCAACCGCCTGACGATTTTTCAGTGCTTTGACATGTTCGATTAAAAGTTTTGTGTCAAGCGCATCTGGATGATCAAAGTTTATCTCTTCGATTTTTTTGCCTTCAAATTGCGTTATGTCTTTGTAGTAGCTGTCGTGTTCAAGTATAATAACATTTTCATCTCCAATTTTCTTTGCGATTTTTCTTGCGACTGTTGTTTTTCCTGAGCCGGTTCCGCCTGCGATACCGATTACGAGGGGTTTCATTTGAAGTATCCGGGTGCAATTTGTTTTAATTCGTCAGTTTTTAGAAATCTCCACATTCCGGGCTTTAAGTTTTTATCCTCGAAATTACCTATCCTCGTTCTAACTAATTTTTCGACTTCATAACCGAGTTTTTCAAACATTCGTCTTACCTGTCTGTTTTTGCCTTCAACGATCTCAATTTCAACCCAACATGTCTTTTGATTCAATTTTGATATCTTAACCTTTGCTGGAAGTGTGGTATAAGTTTGTCCATTTAAGTCTATTTCGATTCCGATCTGGAGTTTAATTAAATCTTCTCGTTTTATTCTTTTGTTGAGTTTGACGAGATAAGTTTTAGGAATTTTTGAATCTGGGTTTGTGATGAAGTCAGCAAATTTGTTATCGTTTGTTAAAATTAGAAGTCCGCTTGTATCCTTGTCAAGTCTGCCTGCAGGTGCAACCCATGTATCAATTTTTACGATGTCATAAATTGTCTTTCTGTTAAGTTCATCTTTTCTCGTCGTCACGACTCCTTTCGGTTTGTTCAAAATTATATAAATTTTTTCTTTTGGCTTTAAAGTTTCTCCGTCTATTGCAATTTTATCCTTTTTCAGATCGACTCTGAAAGATGGATTATTTATAATTTTTGAGTTTACGCTTACCCTTCCTTGAATTATCAACTCACGTGCGTTCTGTCTTGATGTATATCCAAGCTTTGATAGCGCTCGCTCAAGACTTACACCTCTTTTTTTCATCTCATTTGAGATATTTGATTGCCATAAATCCAAGGATTAGCAAAATAATAAAGGCAAGTGTTAACCAATCGAAGTACTTATCGATGAATGATTTAACTCTAGGACCGAAAAGGTATATCAATCCGGCTACAAGGAAGAAGCGAGCGGATCTACTAAGTGCAGAAGCGAGAACAAGAGTTGAGAAATTTATTTGAAAAGCACCCGCTGCGATTGTGAAAACTTTATATGGGATCGGGGTGAACCCAGCGATCGCAATAGCGGTGAACGCATTTCTATCGTATAAAATTTTAACTAAGTTATACTCTTCCTGCAAATGATAAAATTCGATGATTTTCCTTCCGATAAGTTCATAAAATTGAAAACCGATCAAATATCCAAACATCCCACCCAGAACAGAGCCAACGGAGCAGATCAAAGCATACCTAAAAGATAATTCCGGTCTTAAAAGAGCTATCGCAATTAAAAGCACATCGGGTGGAATTGGGAAAAATGATGATTCGGTAAATGCGATCAAAAATAAGGCAAGACCTGCGTAAGGTTTGGTTGCAAAGTTTTCAACCCATGCTTTCAGGTCAAACAAAAATTTTGAAATTTTCCTTATCATTCCGTCGGGTTTGAAATAGTTTATTTAAAACAAAATTAAAAACGTTAAATTTGAAATTCAAATTAAAAAATGAAGTTGCAGGTTGAATGTTGGTGGTGATGTCGCTTTGAGTTTGATGAAGATTTTTTTATAAATCCGATGGATTTTTTCACTTTTTTACTTGACTTTTGAATTCATTTGTTACTATTTTTAAAGTGAGAAAACAAAACTGGTGTTTGCTATGAAAATTTTTTACAAATTTTTTCTTATTCCCACACTGCTAATATCCCTCAATCTTTTAGCTCAGGAAGAACAATGGGTATACAAGAGGGCAATTGATTTTCCTGTCTCTGATACCGCTTATGTTAGACCATTTTTATGTGCGGTTGATGAAAGCGGAAATTTATGGGTCATTTCCTCAAGGGCAACTGATACAACTGCTCATAATGCCCTCTGGAAAGCTGGTCCCAATGATGAGCTTTTCACGCTCGTTTACGATTACACTGCAGAGGTTGATACGACGAACGTTCATTCTTTGAGAGGTATTACGACTATAAAAAATGATATTCTTGTTATTTTCAGACAGCCTCCGTCGATAAGTATGGCTGGTGTCTCTGGACTTGACTATTTTAAAAATGGAGATCCACAGCAAAAAATTAGATATGGTTTTGGATTTGGACAGGCTGGGTATGGAACATTTGTCTATGGTTTAAGCGCAACGAAAGATAGCTTTGTTTATGCTGGGACAACTTATCAGGCTGGCAATCCTGGTCCGACACTGCGGGTTTATAATTTTACAAGTAGAACTATAACAAACTCTGAAGGTTCCGCTGACCCGGGTGTTTATGTACCACCACCATTTTATTCATCCGCTCCTGGTGGATATAGTCCAGCTGGGATCGACGCAATCCGTGATATAGCGGTTATACCTGATGGTGATTACAATGATCCAAACACTCCGCTTTATACTGCAAGAAATAGTTCAGACGATAATCCAACCGCTGGAAATATCGCCATATGGACGGGTGGAACGCAGATTGAACCAAAAAATTACACAGGTCAAGCTTTAGTTGATTTTGCTGGTTTTCTTTCGCTTGGGAAATTTATTCCTTACGGAATTTATGTAGATAAAAAGGGAAGGTTGTGGGTTTGCAGACCTGATTCCGGTTTTCAAACAGTGAAGGCTTTTGAGGTCTCTGGGAATTTTGCGATGGAAGTTTTAACGCTCGAAGGCGCTCCGTTTGTTGCTCCTTGCGATGTTGCGTTAAGCCCAGATGAATCAAGGGCTTATGTCATCGATATGTTTGCTCGGAAAGCCTTTGTCTTTGAGAAAGTAACGAATGTTAGCGAAAAATATATTCCAACTGACCTCAAGTTATATCAAAACTATCCGAATCCATTTAATTCATCCACAGCGATAATTTACGAGATTCCATCGAGTGGATTTGTAAGGATTGATATTTACAATCCACTTGGTCAAAAAGTTGCAATGCTTGTGAATTCGGTTCAAACTCAGGGAAAACATATCGCGGTATTTGATGCGGGAAATTTGCCAAGTGGAGTTTATTATTATCAACTTGAGTTTGAAAACAACCGAACTCAGATGAGAAAGATGGTTTTAATAAAATAGAACTTTTAAAACCTATGAAGCAGTGGAAAATTTTCCCTTTGTTTCTTTTTTTTATTTCATTTGGTTTAGCGCAGGTTCCCAAAGGCAAAATCGCTGGAAAGGTTATTGATAAAGCAACGGGTGAGCCTTTGCCCGGTGTTAATGTTTTGATTGAAGGTACGACGATGGGCGCGGCTACAAATTTTGATGGTGAGTATTTTATAATAAATGTTCCGCCTGGGAAATATAATTTGGTCGCAAGCATGGTTGGTTATAGAAAGATGGTTATCAAAGATGTTGTTGTTTATGTTGATAGAACCACGACGGTTAATTTTCAACTTGAGTCAACTGTGATAGAAGTTGAACCTGTTGTTGTCGAGGCAAAGCGTCCTGTAATTGTAAAAGATAAAACCTCCACTTCTGTAAACATTGAATCAAGGGAAATTGAAAGTGCACCGATAGAAGGATTAAAGCAAATTTTGGAATTAACCGCCGGAATTATACAAAATCCAAACGGAACTTACAGCGTTCGCGGTGGGGGTGCATATGAGTTGAACTTTATGATAAATGGAGTTGAACAAATTACGACAAATACCGGCGTCCCTGGTTATAGCTTCGCATGGGATAAAGCGAATAACAGTTGGAAGTACGATTATAACCCACTTGCAGTTGCACAAATGGAGGTAATCTCTGGTGGTTTCAGTGCTGAATATGGGAATGCGCAGTCAGGCGTTGTAAAGGTTGTAACGAAGGAAGGAGGAATGAAGTTATCTGGTGAATTTAGATTTGAATATAGACCACCGGGACAATATCATTGGGGACCTTATCTTTATGGACCTGAAAATGTTGAATGGAAAAAGTGGGGAACTATTGATGGATGGAAAAAAGCTTACCCTGATTCATCTGATGAGTGGTTATATAAAATGTGGAAGAAATGGGTTGAAAATCATTCGCCAGCCCCAGATGGCGGAGCCAATCCTCTTGGGGTTTATGATTATAGAAAACTGTCTTATAAAAGATTTTTGCTTGGCTTTGGGGGTCCGCTTGGCTCAAGTCCAGAGGCTTTGAGATTTTTTATCTCTGCAGAATACAGGGCTAAACCTACGAGAATACCAACGATCGAAAGAGTTCAAATTTATCAAAATTACACATTAACGCTTTCTTGGAATCCTATCCCAAGGCATAAATTTAAACTTATGGGAATGTACCAATATTATCGTGGCGGTTTGTTTTCAGGCTCGGATGATATCCGATGGGCTGGCAGAGATGGATCATGGAAATATGTTCTTGTGACGGATTCGCCAAGAGATGAAATAACTACAACGCAAAGCTTTACATGGACATTCGCGATAAATCCCAATTCATTTTTTGAATTAACAGCGTATCATTCGAGGGAAAGGTATATCGTTCTTGTTTTACCCGTTCCGCAAAGACCCAGTTATCTAAGGGACGATATATGGTCAATTCCACCCGGTCCTTGGGACGAAGGTTATAGAACAGTTTATTCGTTTACCACGCTTTACGGTCAAGATGCCAGAACTGACGCATGGAGCATTTACGGTGACTACACAAATCAGATAACTCCAAGATTGCAGATGAAGGCGGGATTTAAATTTAACTATTGGGACACTTATTATAGTGCTGTTTCAAGTTTTGCAGCGAACGCTTTCATTTCGAGAACAGGTTATGCGGAATATTACAAAGCATTTCCATACTATGTTGCTGGTTACGTACAAAGTAGATTTGAATACGAAGGAATGGTTGCCAATATTGGAGTTAGATTGGATGGATATAATTTCAATGCAGAGATACCATACGATAGATTTAATCCATTTTATCCGGCTCTTGGAGCTGAGGCCATTGGCGATCCAAGAACAAAGAAAACAAGAGGGTATGTTCGAATTTCGCCAAGATTTGGCCTCTCTTTTCCTATAGGGGAAAACACAGCTTTTAGGTTGCAGTATGGTCATTTTTACTCTATGCCGACGTTTAAAGAAGCCTTGATGAAAACAACTGAACTTGGATGGATAGCTTATGGCAATGGAAATCTCGGTCCTAAACAAACTATAAGTTATGAATTTGGAATTCAGCACAGTTATAGGAATACGCATAGAATTGATGTGGTTGCATATTATAACGATAGGGTTAAGCAAGTTGGTTCTTTATACATTTATGCTCCAAGCGCTGGGATAAGAAGGCAAAAGAGATATGTAACTTATGAAAACAACTCTTACGGGGCATCAAAAGGTATTGAAGTAACAATTGACAAGGTTGCTCCCGGACGATGGGGTTACAGGTTGACATACAGTTTATCAAGGACGACATTCGGGTATTACGGTCCGAGGTCTTTATGGTCCGATGATCCAAATGACCCACGGAATTATCAAGAGAGAAATCAAGCAAATGATTTCTTATCTTATGACGACAGAACGCATACATTCAGAGCTTTAGTAAGTTACAATGTTGAAAAGGGAGGCGGAATTGAAATTTTGGGGCTTAAACCATTTTCTGATTTTACCGTAAGTTTAACATATTCTGCTCAAAGCGGGACACCATTTACTTATGTGACAAGTTATGATGAGTTTAAAGATATTGTAAACAACCGTCGCTATCCTCTGGAGGCAAAAGCTGATATCAACATAACGAAAAGAATTTACCTTGGGAAGCAAAGCATACTTGTTGGTCTTCGAATTATGAACTTGTTTAATAACAAATGGTTAACTCCATTTTCTTCGCAGGATGATTTAAGGGATTGGGTTGAAAGAAACATAACTCCGGATAAATTGAAACCGGGTGAAGATCCGCTCAATCCAAGGGCAAGTTATAAGTTCAATTACTTTACAACTTATCGAAATGTTCCGAGAGAGATTTACCTTACCATTGGTCTTGGATTTTAAAAGAAATAAGGTTTTTTAAATGCGAGCAAAGATTTTTATGTTATTTCTGATTTTATCGTTTCAATTAAATGCGCAGGTTGAAGCACCTTTGCTTTATTTAAAAAGAGGGATGCTTTGGGAATCATTTTATTACGGAAAAATTTGCCCACCGTTTAATAACTGGCAGAGAATTAATTATGGAATGGATTGGCCGGGATTTGATCCAGAGTGGATCGGTGCGGATATTGGAGGTCCAGCGTCACATTTGGTCTCAGGTGGCTTTATAATTGCTGGTCTTGATTCGAGTGGGAAAGTGATCGCCGCAGAGGATTGGGCAATGTATGCTGGAACAGTTTCCCCAGAACAAGGAGCAAAATATAGAGTCCAAAAACATACAAAAACAGAGAATCACTGGCAAACAAAATTTTCAGGTCCTGAGGAAATCATCGAAACTGTTTGGGAATATAATCCGGATTATCAACCTACTTATCAAGGAGATAAACCTTTGCCGATCAGGGTTGAGAGAAAAGCGATGCAATGGAGTGGATCTCAAGCGGATGAGAATTACATCATCATTGAATATGTTATAAAAAACATAAGCAATGAGTTAAATCCGAATGATAAATTTGGTCTTTATAATGCGACAATTTACCGAATGTATATACTCTTCACCTATGCATTTTCGATAAATTCAAGGGCTTGGAGAATTCTTTTCTATCCACAATATAGTGAAGGAGCGAGAAATAATCGTTTCTTTTTTATTCCAACCGAGAGACTTTTATTTGGTTATGCTGATGATTTTCCTGCAACTGCTGGGAGAAATGAAAAGTATGGTTATTATGATCAAGGTGGACCGCAAAGACAAGGTGAATGGCTTGCGCCAGGGTACCCGGGGTTAAGGTTTTTGTACATTTCTCCAGATAGCACAGGCAGAGCAAACAGAATAAATGGGTATGCATGGTCTGCTGGCGACGATAGAATTGATTTATACGGACCATTTGGAACTGCTGCAACAGGACTTGAGGGAAGATATGCTATATGTAAAGACCCACGAAATGCAGCTTCAGCAGTTGTTTCGCCTGCTGACCCAATATGGACAACAAGAAGGATGTGGTCGCTGGTGTCGCTTGGACCTTGGACATTGAAACCCGGTGATACGATAAAAATTGTAACTGCAGAAGTTATAGGTGGAATTTCTTATAAAGAGGCAATTACTCCCGGGATTGACGCTGGTGTTGTTGGAAATAAAGGTTATAATGAACTTTTGAAGAATTCACGACGTGCGCAATTTAATTATGACAATCGCTATAATGTTCCAGATCCACCGCCAGCCCCAAAATTTACAGTGCGTCTCTTTGATGAAAAAGAAGGAGTAATAGCGAATGTAATTGAGTGGTATGACTCCGTTGAAGCAATTCCTGACCCGGATTATTCTGGAGCGGAAGCTTATGACCTTGTTGGTTATAGAATTTATCGCTCAAATTATTTACCTATCGGACCTTGGGAATTGATAGCGGATATTAAAAAAGGCGATTTAAATTTTTATGACCCGGTTAAACGAAAATATAAATTCGTTGATACCGCGGTAACGGTTGGGTTTAGCTATTACTATTCAATTACAAGTTATGATACGGGGCATGCTTATTGGCCGCCTAATCTATCCGCTCGATTCCCTGAGACGAATTCAAATCGTGTTCCCCCGATGGAGAGCTCAATTTTTGCAAATAGAATGACCCTTCCCTTTAAGGCTACAATTCCTGCAACAGAAGAACTCGATAAAATTCTTGTTGTTCCAAATCCATTCATCGCTCGGTCTGGATTCTTAAACCCGAGAGATATTGATGTGATTCAATTTGTCAACATACCGAGTCCATGCACGATAAGGATTTACACCATTCGTGGTGATCTTGTTAAAACAATTCATCATTCTGACGGTTCAGGCATCGCTTCATGGAATCAAGTTACCGACTACGGTCAATATGTGGAAAGCGGTGTTTACATTTATCACATAGAAACACCGGATGGGAAGAAGAAAATTGGTAAATTTGCAATAATAAGATAGGTAAAGGAAATGAAAAAAACATTGCTTGCTGTCGTTTTAAATTTTCTCTTTTGTTTTTCGCTTTCGCAAGATTTTAAAAAGGTTGGCACAACTGGATATGTTTTTCTTGAAATTCCGGTAAGCGCCAGAGCAAGTGGTGTGGGTGATGCCTCTGTTGCTTTGTTTCATACAGGCGCTGACGCTATTTTTATAAATCCTGCGCTAACAGGTTTTATGCCAAATGGACATTCTTTAAGTTTTGCTTTCGCAAATTGGCTAGCTGATACTAAACACCAAGCAGGGGCTTATGTGATAAACTTGAAAAATTTGGGAGTTTTTGGTTTCGGCTTAGTCCATCTTGATTTTGGAACAATGCAGGGAACTGCAAATGCGAATCCCGATCAACCCGGGAATTACATTATCACTGAACCTTTCTCTGCTGACGCTATGGCTTTTGGAATCTCATATTCGAGAATGCTCACAGATAGATTTTCTTTCGGTGGTCTTGTAAAGTATGTTAGAGAGAGAATATGGCTTTATAAATCGGACAATTTCGTTTTTGATGTTGGCATAGTTTATTTCACAGGATTTGGAAGTTTGAGAATAGCTGGAGCGGTTCAAAATTTCGGCGTGGATAGCAAGTATATAGGCGATACTTTTAAAATGCCATCTATCTTCAGACTTGGGATAGGAGGCGAACTAATTGGTGACCACACGACGCCAACTCGACTTTCCCTTTTACTTGAAGCGCTTCATCCCAGCGATTCCCCCGAAAAACTTAACTTTGGAGTTGAGTATACATTTAGGGATTTTTTGAGTTTGAGGGGCGGATATAAATTTAACTATGATGAAGAAAATTTTACATTGGGACTTGGATTAAAAGGTATTAGGGCTGGGATTCCGATTAATCTTGATTTTGCTTATGTTAATTTCTCACGACTTGGTTCAGTGATAAGAATTGGAGTAGGAGCAGAGTTTTAGTATTACATTTGACAAATTCGAGGAAAAATGTTATTATGAATACAACAGGTGTGTGGGAAGCACTCACCTGAATTTTTTAAATTAAGAGGTTTATTTGTGCTATGAGAATTTTAAGAAGAGAAGAGAGGGTTTATTTTAATTTTGATCTTTTCAGCGAACAAAAGGAATATCGGGAGGTAAATTATAATTTTGTCAAGAGAACTTTTCCGTATGACCAAATTGAATCGAGCAAGGATGTAACAATACTTGATGTCGCTTGTGGAACTGGTCTAATTACGTCGATTTTGGTTGAAATAGCAAATGGTAGAAAATGTAAACTCATCGGAATTGATCCTAATCCTGTCTCAATTGAGATCGCAAAAAGTAAGGTCAAATCGATGGGGGAAACAAAGGTTGAATTTTATGAATCTTTTGCTGAGGAAATTTTGAACTTTATTAAACCCGAAAGCGTTGACGTTGCGTATTTTTGCAACGCAATTCATGAAATACCAACGGAGGATGCGAAGAACAAAGCTCTTGTTGCAATTGCCAAGGTTTTGAAACCGAAAGGAAAACTTTTTATAAATAGTGCATTTACAAAAGAATCTTACACTGCCGATACTGTCAAGTTTTGGGGGATGCTTAAACTTCTAGCGTTTCAAGCGCTTGGTAGAAAGAGAGATAAAAACGCGCCTTCATTTGAAGTTTTATCTGTGAGCGATTATAAGGAGAAAATTGAAAAAGTCGGTTTCGCTGTAAATGAGATCAACGCGGTGAGAGTTGAGTTAAGTGAAAAGGCGATGCTTGCAATTTGTGAATATGATGCTTTTATAAAAGGCGTTTTCATCGATATGGAGGATTCAGATAGTTTTTCACTTCAGCAAAAAAGTGAAGCCTTAAAATTTGCGGTTAAAACAATACTTGCTCAAGTTAAGGAAAAACTGCCGAGTTTTAATCCATTTGTCAGAAATTGGATTGAGTTTTCATGTGTGAGGATTTAATTTGAATTTTTCGGGTGCGTTTTTTATCTTTACAAAAATTTTAAAGAGGCGAGCATGAAGATAAAAGAGAAAATAATGGACGAATCCGATATCGAACGAACGCTTAATAGATTGACTCATGAAATTATCGAAAAAAATCGAGGCTCGAAAAATCTTGCTATCGTTGGGATAAGAACAAGGGGAGAATTCCTCGCAAAACGACTCGCGGAGAAAATTTCCAAACTTGAAAATAATCAAATTCCGGTTGGTGTTCTCGATATAACTTTTTATAGGGATGATGTTAGGTTAAAACTCAGGCAACCTGAGGTTAAAACGACTGAGATTAATTTCTCAATTGATGATAAAGATATAATTCTTGTCGATGACGTCTTGTTTACTGGAAGAACTGTAAGGGCTGCACTTGATGAGTTGATTGATTTTGGGAGACCAAAAACGGTTCAACTTGTCGTATTGATTGATCGAGGCAATCGTGAACTTCCGATACAGGCTGATTTTGTTGGGAAAAAAGTAAAAACAAGTTTGAACGAGAAGGTAAAGGTTAACCTACGGGAGGTGGATGGAGAAGATTCGGTTTATCTCATCGAGTATGATTGAAGCCGAAACCGTTTGGTTTCGGCTTTTTTGTATAAATAAAAGGAGCTACACAAATGGTGCTTAAAAGCCGTCATCTCCTTGGGCTTGAGCAAATGCCAAAGGAAGATATTGAATTGATTTTGAATACCGCGGTTTCTTTTAAAGAGGTTCTTGATAGACCGGTGAAAAAGGTCCCGACACTTCAAGGTAAAACTGTTGTGAATTTATTTTTTGAAAGCTCCACCAGGACAAGGATTTCGTTTGAACTAGCAGAAAGAAGATTGTCCGCAGATGTTGTGAATTTTACAACCACCGGAAGTAGCATCGCTAAAGGTGAAACTTTTAAGGACACTGTTAAAAATATCGAGGCTATGAAAATTGATATGGTTGTGATAAGACATCCTTCGCCTGGGGCTGCGCATTTTCTGGCGAAGATAATTGATGCAAATGTTATAAATGCTGGAGATGGAACCCACGAACATCCGACCCAGGCATTGCTTGATATCTTCACAATGCGTGAAAAATTTGGATATATTGAAGGTTTAAATGTTTGCATCGTCGGCGATATCTTGCATAGCAGGGTTGCGAGATCGAATATATTCGGTTTGAAAACGCTTGGGGCAAATGTCAGCGTTTGCGGTCCTGAAACATTGATTCCAAAAGATATTGAAAAACTTGGGGTTGAAATTTATCATAACATCGACGAGGTAATTCCAAAAGTTGATGTGTTAAATGTTTTAAGGTTGCAACTCGAAAGGCAGAATTCAGCGTTTATACCATCTCTTCAAGAGTATCACAAATTTTTTGGTATAACGAGAAAAAGACTTGAAAAGGCAACCAAGCCAATTCTCATAATGCATCCCGGACCCATAAATCGCGGAGTTGAACTTTCCTCGGATGTCGCTGATAGTGAGCACTCTCTTATACTTGAACAAGTTACGAATGGTGTCGCAGTTAGAATGGCGATTTTATATTTACTTGGGACAATGGCAAATTGAAAATAAAAGATATTTCCTTCCGTGAAAGTACTTTTCAAAAACGCACGCGTTATCGACCCAACTCGAAATTTCGATGAAACTGTTGATTTACTTATAATTGATGGAAAAATTGAAAAGATCGGCAAGGTTGAGCCTAATGAAAATTTTCAAGTTTATGATATGACTGGGAAGGTGATAGCACCCGGTTTTGTAGATATGCATGTTCACCTAAGAGAGCCCGGATTTGAGCACAAAGAAACGATCGAAACTGGCATCGAAGCAGGGGCAAATGGTGGATTCACAACTTTATGTTGTATGCCAAGTACAGAACCTCCTATCGATGACCCAAGCGTTGTCGAATATGTTAAGAGAAGAGCAACCGAATCTTTCGGCGGAATTGTTGATGTTTTTCCAATTGGAGCTATAACAAAGGGAAGGATGGGCAGGGAACTTGCGCCTATCGCTGAACTTGTAGAGGCGGGCGTCGTTGGTTTTTCAGACGATGGAAATCCTGTGCAAGATTCCGGGGTTATGAGAAAAGCTTTTGAATATATCAGCATGTTTGATAAAGTTATAATTCAACATTGCGAAGATAAAACCTTAAGCCAAAATGGAATGGCAAATGAAGGTTACTGGTCGACTTTGCTTGGACTTGCACCATACCCGAACATAAGCGAGGAAATCATTTTGTATCGCGACCTTAAATTAATTGAATATCTTATGCCAAAGATAAAAAATGTGAAATATCATGTCGCGCATATTAGTTTTAAAGGCTCGGTTGAATTATTGAGAAAATATAAGGACAAGGGCTTAAATCTAAGCGCTGAGGTTACTCCGCATCATTTGCTTTTAACCGATGAAGATATTTGGAGATCAAATTATGACACGAATTTAAAGGTTAATCCACCTTTGAAAAGTAGAGAAGATGTCGAGACTTTGATTGAAGCGTTAAAAGATGGAACAATTGATGTTATAGCCACAGACCATGCACCACATGCACCTGAGGAAAAAGAGTCAGATTTTGCATCCGCCCCGTTTGGGATAATTGGACTTGAAACCGCAGTTGGATTAATTTTAAGTGAGTTTGTGAATAAAGGAATTATATCGATTCAGAGAATGATCGAGATGTTTGCAATAAACCCGAGAAAAGTTCTGGGATTACCGCAGGTTAGAATTGTGGAGGGAGAAATTGCAAATTTGACGCTTCTCGACCCCGACGCTGAATGGATCGTTGACCCTGTAAAGTTTAAATCAAAATCGCGAAATTCACCGTTCATCGGTTGGAAATTGAAAGGCAAACCCCTTGGGATAGTGAATAAAGGTAAAATTTTCTGGTCATGTTTGTGAAACTTTTTTCTCTTTGCTTCCATCTAATTTGTAAAAAGTAAATTTGCGATAGAGCCATGAATCTTGAAGATACAATCCTTTCCGCATATCACTCGATAAAGAGCAATCCGATGCGTTCGTTCTTGACAATTCTTGGAATAATCATAGGTGTCGCTGCGGTCATTGCTATGATAGCGGTTGGTCAGGGCGCACAATACTCTGTGCAAAAGCAGATCGAATCGCTTGGAACAAATGTTTTGGTTGTCTTTCCGGGTGCACAAATGCAGACTGGAAGGGTTAGAATGGAAGCGGGCTTTACAAGTAGATTAACAATTGAAGATGTTGAAGCGATAAAGAATCAATGTGACGCGGTTGCATATGTAACTCCGATTGTTAGAACAATGGCGCAGGTAATTTATGGAAATAACAACTGGAGAACTGGTGTTTACGGTGTTAATACAGATTATTTTCAAATCAGGGCTTGGGAACTTTCATCCGGAAGTTATTTCACAGAACAAGATGTCAAGGCCGGGGCGAAAGTTTGCGTTATAGGTCAAACGGTTAAAAATGCTCTCTTCGGTGAGGAAGATCCGATTGGGAAAATTATAAGAATTAGAGATGTCCCTGTTAAAGTTGTCGGGGTCCTTGAGCCGAAGGGGCAAAATGTAATGGGACAAGACCAAGATGATATAATCATCGCTCCCTATACTACGGTTATGTCTCGACTTTCACGGTTTTATTTTATTGGCTCTATACTTGTTTCCGCTGTAAGTTCAAATTTGATCCCCGTTGCTCAACAGCAAATAACACAAGTTCTGAGGGAAAAACACAAGATTCAACCATGGCAAGAAGATGATTTCACTGTTAGAACCCAAACTGAAATAGCTTCAACTGCACAGGAGACATCGAGAATTATGACGATTTTGCTTGGAAGCATAGCTTCAGTTTCGTTGATTGTTGGGGGCATCGGAGTGATGAATATAATGCTTGTCTCGGTGACTGAGAGAACAAGAGAAATTGGAATACGCATATCCGTTGGTGCAAGAAAAAGAGACATACTTTTCCAGTTCCTTCTTGAATCAGTTGTTTTAACTGTGACAGGTGGGATATTTGGAATAATTTTGGGAGTTGTTCTTTCGCAAATAATTTCGAATTTCGCAGGATGGCCTGTTTTTATCTCGTTTGGAGCGATACTTCTTGCATTTGGTTTTTCAGCAGGGGTTGGTATTTTCTTTGGATTTTATCCAGCAAGAAAAGCAGCAAACCTTAACCCCGTAGAAGCGTTAAGATATGAATGAAAAGAAAACATAAAACATCTCAAACTATGAAGTATCTTACAGTCCTAATTTTCCTCCTCTTTTCCCAACAAATTCTTAAGGCTCAAATGTTAAAGGCTGATTTAATTTTCATTAATGGTAAAATATGGACTGTCGACAAAGCAAAACCACGCGCTCAAGCAGTTGCTGTTATAGGTGATAAAATTGTTGCGGTTGGCTCAAATTCGGAGATAAAAAAATATGCTGGGAAAAACACGAAAGTTATCGATTTAAAAGGGCGTTTGATGTTGCCGGGTTTTATTGATGATCATACTCATTTCGTAAGTGGTGGATTTCAACTGATGAGTGTTGATTTAAGGGATGCGAAAACACCTGAGGAATTTGCAAGAAGAATAAAAGAATATGCAGAGAAATATCCAAACAAATGGATCACTGGTGGAGATTGGGATCATGAACTTTGGGGTGGGGAATTGCCAAGAAAAGAATGGATAGATAAGTATACTCAAAATGTTCCGGTATTTGTCACAAGATATGATGGGCATATGGGGCTTGCAAATAGTTTGGCTTTAAAACTCGCTGGAATAACAAGGGAAACCCCAGATCCACCCGGAGGTCTTATAGTAAGAGATGAAAATGGCGAACCGACGGGAATTTTAAAAGATGAGGCGATGTCTTTGGTTTATAAAGTTATACCAGAGCCAACGCTTGAAGAAAGAATCGAGGCAATTAAACTTGCACTTGAAGAGGCGAAAAAACTTGGTTTGACGGGAATCCACGACATTGGGACAACCGAAGATTTGCGCGCATATCAAGAGCTTTATAAAAGAGGCGAATTAACAATTAGAGTTTATCTTCGTCTGCCGATTTCACAATGGGAAAGTCTCGCAAAACTTGGGATAGAAGTTCCATTTGGAAATGATTATATAAGAATTGGTTCGCTAAAAGCGTTCGCAGATGGCTCGCTTGGTTCGATGACTGCACTTTTCTTTGAGCCTTACGATGAAAATCCAAACACTCGCGGATTAGCAACGGATATAGTTATCGATGGTAGACTTGAGAAATGGGCGATTGAGGCGGATAAAGCAAAACTTCAACTTTCAATCCATGCCATTGGGGATAGCGCAAATAGTTTGGTTTTGTCTTTATTTGAAAAAATAGTTCAAAATAATCCATCGTGGGATAGAAGATTCAGAATTGAACACGCTCAACACATCCATCCTAAAGATTTCGTTCGTTTTAAGAAGTTAAATGTCATCGCTTCGATGCAACCTTATCACGCGATTGACGATGGAAGATGGGCGGAAAAAAGAATTGGAAAAGAGAGATGTAAATCAAGTTATGCGTTTAGAACATTTCTCGACAACGGTGTTAAGCTCTGTTTTGGTAGTGATTGGAATGTTGCTCCTTTAAGCCCGATTCTTGGAATTTACGCCGCTGTCACAAGGCAAACTCTCGATGGCAAACATCCTGAGGGTTGGTTCCCGGAGCAGAAAATTTCAGTTGCTGAAGCAATTGAATGTTACACGATTAACAATGCTTATGCGGAATTTGCGGAAAACGAAAAGGGGAGCATAACCCCTGGAAAATTTGCTGATCTTGCGGTCTTGTCAGATGATATATTTACTATCTCTCCCGAGAAGATAAAAGATGTAAAAGTTCTTATGACCGTTCTCGGTGGCAAGGTGGTTTATCAAAGTCCCAATTTTTAGTTCGGTCTTATGACCGTTGGTTTACTTATTTGATGATGATTTGCGGAGATCTCCACAATGTGACCTGTAATTACTGTTCCGGTAATGACTATGCTATCGTGATTTACTATATTGACTTCATATTTAGCATAATTTGTCGATTCCGGGAAACTAATATATGAAAGCCTGAAGCCTGAAAATGACCATCCTCCCCCTCCAAGTTCAACTGGTTTTCTCGCCCATGCTTGTGCCAATTGTCCAATTCTTATACAATCGTTAATTGTGTCGTTTATATATTGCTCGGTCATTGCACCTGACCTTGAGATAAAGATGTTTATTGCAACCGCAATTGAAACAGCAACAATTATTGCTCCCAAAGCCAAAAGTAATAACTGCTGTTGTCCCATTTTAATACCTATTTTTTATTTTCTCACCTTTAAAATTACAAATATTCCGATTATCAAAAAAACAAAATTTGCGAACCATGCTGAGATGAATGGGTGTAAAATCCTCGCATAACCAAAAGATGTACCGATTTTCATAACGATGAAATAGAGAAAAGCAATAAGCAAACTTACACCAAATTCCATAGCAAGCCCGGCTCTTTTCTTTTGCGATGCAAGGGCAACGCCGAACAGAACAACGATAAAATTTGAAAATGGGAATGCAAATTTTGAGTAATAATCCGTAAGCCATCTTGAAGGATCATTCCCACTTCTTATTTGATCCTGAATGAATTCCCTCATTTCATCCGCTCTCATCTCGTCTGGTTTCATCTGTTTACGCTTAACATCTATCGGTTTAAAATTTAATTTTCCAATATTAAGTGTATCTTTAAATTCAACGAAATCCCTTCCTTGTTCAAATTTATGATAGATACAGTTGATAAGCAACCAATTGTCCCTCAAACTATCCCATTTCATCGCTGGCGCTATGTATCTTGCGACAACCTTTGTGACATCGTTTGGGTCAAAATCTTGAATGTCAACTCTATGGGCGGTGTTCGATTCATCATCGAAATAGCCAATCGAAAGCAATCTCGTATAAGAATCTTGAATATAGATATTGTATTTCCCCCAAGTTTCAAGGTGTTTACGCATATAAATTCTCTCAAGGTTTAACTTCTTTTTGTTTGTTCTCGGCACAACCCAACCGTTGAAATAAACCGAAACTATGCTTAATAAAAATGCAATGATTAAAAATGGCGTCATAAATCTGTATAAACTTACACCTGCAACTTTTACCGCTGTTAGTTCGTTTAAATTTGACATTCTTCCCGTGGTAAATAAACAAGAAAGAAGAACCGCAACTGGTAGAGTAAGCTTTATTATCTCCGGCGAAAAATAAAAGTAATATCTTAAAATTATCGAAAGAGAAACGCGTTGGTCGATGAAATCGTCGAGGTTTTCCATCAAATCTACAAGAACGAAAATAAGTATGAAAGCGATGAGCCCAAAGAGTATCATTTGAATAAATTGTTTCGTTGTGTATATGTCGAGGATTTTGATTTTATCTTGCATATCTGTCGGTTAAAATTTCTTCTTCCTCTGGGATGCCGAGCCACATTTTAACTTTTTTAGGCATAATTTCTTTTATCCGATACCAATCGATGATCATTGCTTCTTTCCCCATCCTTAGCGTTAGATAAATTCCAAGCGCTCCGACGACAAAATTAGCAATCCACATGCTTAAAAATGGTGATAGTAAGTCTCTATCCGCAAGTTTTTCTCCGCCGATTAAGCAAGCCCAGTAAAAGAGGAAAAAAGCTAAACTTAAACTGGCTGCAACCCCGAAATTCCCTCGCCTTGCCATCATCCCAAGTGGAGCCCCAACGAGAACGAAGACAACGCATGCAAATGGAATAGCATATTTCTTGTGAACCTCAACCATATATGCATCAATCGTTCTGTTATAGTATTCAATTTGAGCAAGATAATTTTTGATTATAGCATTCATGCTTATGAGTTTTTGCGTCGCTGATATTGTGGCTTCGAGATCACCGATTGAATCTTGGAGTTGAACTTGATAATAGAATGGCATTATTGTTTTACCATGGAATGGATTCTTGAAGTTCGTAATCGCTGTTGAGTTTAAACTCTCATAAATTTTACTTTGAATGTTTTTTAAACTGTCGACGATCCTCAACATATCCCCAGCACTCAGCTCTCTGTCACCGCGTTGAAAAGCATTATCAGGGGAACGCTCAAATCCAAACCCTTCAACCTCCATCACAACTCGATATTTTTCGTATTTAACGATCCTGTATAAGTTTTTATTTTCAACATCTTGTTCATGTATTTCGCCATTTTCAAGATCCATTATCAATTTTTTATAATCTGGCGTGAATGAAATTTTACCACGCTTTGCGGTTATTATAACCTGTCTTGCAGGATCGGAATTGTTATAAATCGTCGCATCCTCAAACTCATTGGTATGCTCGTACGATTTTCTGACAAGAATAGCATAACCGGGTATTTCTGTTGCAAATATCCCGGGATTTAGCGTTAGCGTTGGTTTTTTCCTATGTATGTCGATCATAAGAACTTTTAATCTATGGTTTGCGTCGGGTAAAATTTTGTTGTTAAATATGATCAATAAACCAGCGATGATAATGGAAACAATTAGAACTGGAAACATCATTTTGTATAAACTCACTCCGCTTGATTTCATAACCGTGACCTCATTGTTTGCGGAAAGCCCTCCAAAGGCCATTAAAACTGCAACTAAAACCGACATCGGCACAGCAAGAACTACTATCCACGCGAGATTTAAAACGATGAGTTCAACTATCACACCAAAACCAAGCCCTTTTCCGATGAGTTGGTCGATATATTTCATCAAAAATTGCAACAGAAAAACCAAAACTAGAACAAAGAAGGAGAAAAAGAAAGGTCCAATGTGAGAACGAAGAATGTATCGATATAAAATCATTTTTTGGAGTTAACTTTTGTTGAAAACACTTGCTTTAACATTCTTTTTTGGAATTATAACTTTGAAATTCGTTCCTTCACCAACTTTTGAATCGATTTCAAATTCTGCGCCGTAAATTTTTAAATTGTTATAAGTTATAGTCAACCCAAGCCCGATGCCTCTCGGTTCTTCGAAATTTTCCGTCGCTTTAGTCGTAAAAAATGGTTCAAAAATTTTATCCTTTATCTCATCCGGTATTCCTATGCCTGTATCGGAGATTTCAATGTAAATTTTATCTTCGTCTTCCCATGTTTTCACGCCAAGAATTTTTTTCTCCGAATTTAGCATCGCATCAACCGCATTCCTTAAAATATGCGATATGGCATTTGAAAAATCGGAATAAACAGCTTCGATTACGATCGGCTTTTCATACAATTGTATGTTTTTCTCTACTTGATGTTTGTAAAACGGGTCAAATTCAAGTGTTTCAAGTTCCCTTTTTATCAATTCATTTAGGTCAAATCTTTTCTTCTGTTTCTCTATCTCTTCTTTCGTTTTTAGAGATAGGTTTTCAACAATTTGATTTATCCTTTCTACTTGCTTTAATAATCTATTGATTTGCTCTGGTTCTATCCCCTTCCTTTTCAATACTTGTAGACCAAGATTTAAAATTGTAAGTGGATTTCGAAGATTATGAGCAATTCCCCCGGCAAGTCGTCCAATCGATGCAAGTTTGTATTCGTTCCATAACTTTATCTCAATCTTTCTCTTTTCCTCCTGAATCTTTTTTAATTTTGTTATGTCGTTAATCACCGCAATATGCTTCCCAAATTTTATATCGTCAAGTCTTCTTGTTATCGATATCAGGAGAACCTTGTCGTTATAATTTGCTTCAAATGTTTGGTCGATATAATTTAAGTTTGTTTCATAAAGATTCGCTGAGCCAATTAATTCCTTTAAATTTTTCCCTTCTATTTCGCAGTTGAAAATTTTATTTGCTATTTGGCTGGCGAATAAAATGTTGAGTTTTCCGTCAAGAACAATTAGTCCAGCCGGGGTTAGATGTACAAATGTTCTGTATCTCTCTTCCGAATCCTTTAACTCCGAAATTAAAAGGAAATTGTCCACCTCCATCGCGATTTGCTTAGATAATGTATCAAGAAGTGAAAGTTTTTTCTCGCTAAACGGTATCTCATCCCTTTTGTAAGCAAGTTCAATTGAGCCGATAAACTTGTCTCGAACACGAAGCTCGACCTCGACGAAAATTTTGAAGCCTTGTTCAAAAATTTTATTTCTTATTTTGGTGCTCCCCTTTACAATATGGTAAATCATCAGTTTTTGGTCAATTATCTCGGTTGCGAAATCATCGCCAATTTTAAGCACAGGATAATTTTCGAAGATGTTTTCACTGCCTGTTTTTATAGATGAATGAAAAAGATTTAAAGAATTGGTTGTCTCGTTGTAGATGAAAAAGTTTACCGCATCAGCATCGAAAAGTTTTAAAATTGGCTCGGAAATTTGCCTGAAGAGATGTTTGATATCTTTTGAATAATTAAGTTGAGTGAGTATATAATTTATGGTTTTGAGGTCCTCGTATGCCTGATTTAGTTCGATTAATTTATCTTCAAGTTTGTTTACAAGCCGTGCGTTATATTCCGTAATGTAAGTTGCCTCGTCAAGACTAATTTCAGATTGGGTTTTTCTGATTTTTCCTTTTTTAATTATCTCGGTTATTCTCCTTAGCAAAATCTCAAATTTAACCGGCTTAGTGATATAATCATCCGCACCGAGTTTAAGTCCAAAATTTTTATCCTCCTCTGAAATATAACTTCCAGTGTAAAATATGAATGGAATTGTTCTAAGGTTTGGATCTGATTTCACTTCGCGGCAAAATTTAAACCCATCCATAACTGGCATCAAAACATCTGATATGATAATTGCAAAGTCTTTTTCGCTATTTAAAATTTCAAGGGCTTGTTTTCCATTTTCTGCTTCTACGACATTAAATCCCGATTGGGTAAGGAGTTCACCAAGCAATTTTCTCTCTTCCGGGTTGTCATCAACGACAAGGATTTTCATCTTTCGAGCATTCTTTTAATTTCTTCCTCAGTAAGTTTAACGATCGGTTTTTCTTCATCGTGTTTAAATGATTCATCTCTTGAATTTAAAATTTTTAAAAATTCTTCAGACGATATTCTCCCCGCTCCACAAGCCTTCGCACAATTGATAATTTCATTATCGGAAGAAACAACGATGAAATTTTTCCTTTCGTTTATATCCTTGCTCATAATGATTTTCTTAATCTCGTCATCGGCTTTATCGGGCGGGGTAGAGAATATAACTCTCACCTTGGGGGTTGACAATGCACTTGGGATATTGAGATTTCCATCAAAGACAACGATACATTTATCCTTTCGCATTGTGAAAAAGTCAGAAAGATTTGAAACAAGTAATTCCCGTGCGAGTTGTGGATTTTCGAGGAAAACCTTTTTCAATTTCACAGATTTATGAATTAGATTGTAACCGTCGATTATATAAGTTTTGATGTTCAATTTTTTGATTTGATTTTATTTGCGAAAATGATGTTTAGGAGTTTGTTTGTGAAAAATGCGGAAGTAAAGTTCGGGTATTCAAGTCCCAGCAGTGGACAAAGTTCAACGATGTCAAATCCAAGGACATTTTTTTGAGCGCTTACCTTTTTAATAAGTTCTATTGTCTCATCCCAGTATAAACCGTTTGGCACCGGCGTTCCAACAGCGGGCATAACACTTGGATCAAAATAATCGAGATCGAATGTGATATAAACGTTTTCTCCAAGTTCTGAGACAACAGCATCTTGCCAAGTTTTTCCGTTGATGTTATATTTTCCAGACTTTATCTCCCATGCATAAAAGGTTTTTATCCCATTTTCGCGGATGAATTTCGCTTCTTCGATGTCTTGGGCTCTTATCCCAACTTGAACGATTCTTTTGTTGAATTCAAAAACTCGAGCTAAAGCACAAGCATGGCTGTATTTATTTCCTTCGTATTCATCTCTTAAGTCTGAATGAGCGTCAAAATGAAGTATTGTTAAATCGGGATAAATTTCGGAGTAAGCTTTGATCGCTCCAATTGCAACCGTATGCTCGCCACCGATGGTCACAACAAATTTATCTTTTTTCAAAAGTTCTAAAACTGTGTTATAGATTAATTCAACTGCTTTTTCATCTTTAAACTCTGTAAAATCAAGAGGTTCAAGCGTTGCGATCCCAACCTCGCGATAAAGTTCAAGATTAAACTCTTCGTCATAAAGTTCAACTTGATGCGATGCTTCAAGTAATTTTTCTGGACCGAGGATTGTGCCTTTTATGTAACTTGTGGTGTTTTCGTATGGCGCAGGAAGGATTACAATTTTAGATTTCTCAAAGGTTGAGAATTCCTCTGGGATTGAGAGGAAATTTCTGTCCCTTCCAAGGGTTTTCATGTTTTGGCTTTTTTTGAAAAATATAAAATTTGAACGGTTTAAAACCAAATCCTGTGTTTTTGATTTTTTGCCTCAAGCGATTAAATTATTTGCCAAAACTCAATAGAGGAAATTTCGAATATGGCTTTAAAGCGTGTTCCAAATCTTGTTTATAGCGATGGAAAAGGAAATATCTATGATGTTCCTGAGCTTGAAATGGCAGGCAGAACTGGATTTGATATTGTAAAGATAGATCCGAAAGATTTAATTGAACTTCCTGAGGGAAGTCAACTTTTTGAACTTCCTATGAGAAGACCAATTGGCTTTGATAGAAAGACGGGCAAGATGGTTGTTTTAGAAGACGGTTGGGCAGTTTCTGCTTTCCTTGCCCCGGCATATACTCAGTTTTTCCTCTCCGCTTATGAAAAAGAAAACAACGCACCGATTCTTCCACTTTTTGCATATACAGCGGTTGGATGGGCAAATGGAAAATTCTATGTTCCGGCGGTGAGGATCGATCCGGATAAAAGACAGGATTGTGATCAATTTGACCAAAATCTTGTGGTTGAAAATGTTTATAAAAAATTCAAAAAATTTCCCAACAATCGTTTAATTCGGCATCTTGGGGAAAATTGCGCACTTCGGTATCTATGTCCAGCTGCGAGAAATTTCTTCCTCGATCGATGGGAAGCACCAATCCCAACTTCTCCCGGGTGCAACGCCAATTGTATAGGCTGTATTTCATATCAACCACAAGAATCGGGCATTCCAAGCACGCAGGATAGATTGAATTTTATACCGGATGTTGAAGAAATAGTTGAATTGGCTGTTCCACATCTTGAAAATGCGCCAAGACCAATTGTAAGTTTTGGTCAAGGTTGTGAAGGTGAACCATTGCTTGTGTGGGAAGTTATAAGAGATGCGATAAAAGAAATTAGAAAAAGGACAAGACGTGGAATTATCAACATAAATACAAACGCAAGCAAACCGGAAGCTGTTGAAGAGTTATGTAAAGCTGGGCTTAATAGCATACGCGTAAGTTTAAACAGCGCAATTCCGGAGGTTTATCACAAATATTACAGACCAAACAATTATACATTTGATGATGTTGTTGAGTCGATAAAAATAGCAAGGAGATATAACTGTTGGGTTTCGATTAACTATTTCGTTTTTCCGGGCATGACTGATTGGACGGAGGAATATCGAGCCATGAGAAAGCTTATAAAGGAGACAGATATATCAATGATACAGTGGCGTAACTTTAACATTGATCCAGATTGGTATCTCGAACTAATTGATGCAGAAAGAAACGCACCTAAACTTGGAATAAAAAATGTGATGAAACTTCTCAAAGATGAATTTCCATACCTCGCTTATGGTTACTTTAACCCACCGCTTGAAGTCATGAAAAAATATATGAAAAGTGAAAAGATTTTCTCCCAAAAGTAGGGAGCAAGGCGAAAGTTTATCGGTAATTGTTTTTTTGATTTAGAAATTCATAATCGAAGATAAGAGCTAAAATTAGCGATTTGTGGTTTGAATTTGCTTTTGAAATCAATTAATTTTGTATCAAGTTTAAATTGCGCTAAAAAGAGAGATTTTTTGTTTACAAGCGAGTTAAGCGGAATAATTCTTCGAAAAACTTTTTTAAGTGAAAGAAACTTTAGATATTCACTAAACTTGCAATACTATGAAGAAAGAAATTCTCATTGTTAAAAATATAACCCGCGAGGGTCCAGGGCTTTTGGAAGAAGAGTTAAGAGAGCGTGGCATTAGGTATGATGTTGTTGACCTCAGCCGGGGACAAAATTTCCCTTCCGTTGAAGATTATAGAGCGGTGATTGTATTAGGTGGTCCTGACAGTGCCAACGATGAAAGTGAGAAAATGAAAAATGAGTTGGTTCGCATTCGTGAAGCAATCGATGCGAAGATTCCATACCTTGGTATTTGTCTTGGTCTTCAAACTCTTGTAAAAGCAACTGGTGGGAAAGTTGTTAAAAGTCCAATCAAGGAAGTTGGTTTCATTGATCCCGATGGTGGATATTTCACAATAGAGTTGACCGAAGAGGGCAGACGAGACCCGATATTTGAAGGGCTCGGCGATAGGTTAATTGTTTTTCAACTTCATGGGGAAACAGTCGAGTTAACAGACGACATGGTTCTATTGGCGGTTGGGAAATTTTGTAAAAATCAAGTCGTTAGAGTTGGTGTGAATGCCTATGGTATCCAAGGACATTTTGAACTTACGCCAGAGATGCTTGAAATTTGGTTAAATGAAGACCCAGACCTTCTTCAGCACGATAAAGAGCGGATTCGAGCAAACTTTGAGTTAATTAGAGATGAATACATGCGAGTGGGACGGCAACTATTTAAGAATTTTTTAAAGATAGCGGGTTTTTAAGGGTTATTTAGCTTCCATATTCAGGCTTTCCTTTATTGGATAGTAAAAATTTAGTAGCAAAAGAAATATCAGAGCTAACTAAACTTGATTTTCCCGATACACCATTAGTTATAGATAGCGAAGGGAATATCATATTAAAAAAATAAATTTGTAATTTCTCCAATTTCTTTTTCTATCTTAAAGGAGAAAGATAGGGATTTTGAATTTTTATTAGTTCCCAGCTTTAAAATAAACTCCCTTGTTCTGGTTTTCTCATCACGCCCGGTTTTATCTCGCCACGGCGTAGGGCATTGACAAGGTTATGAGCATGTCTTG
>FWWL01001261.1_pt1 | contig 61767 bp, 57 predicted proteins | sample 2228331 | NCBI WGS metagenome assembly FWWL01 (sample SAMEA103939775, study PRJEB20133) | metagenome
TGGCTTGCCGCATCTCGCCATGCCGATGCCATCGCCGCCGTGCGCCCCGCGCACCCGCGCCACGGTGGACAGGGCGCGCTCTATATCATCCTGCGTCGATTTCGGTCGCCCGCTCGAAATTTTTAACTCTTTGCCTGCATACCCATCTCCAAGAAGCCGGATGGTCCGGCTGGCGTGGGGGATCGCGCAACCGCAATGGACGGATTTTCGCTCAAAAGCCGCGCGATTGCGTTCGCGCTGTGTGCGGGGGCGTTCGTCTTCATTCTTGCGCTCGCCGCCACGACGCGCGGGCCGTTCGACGTGGCGAGTGCGAGCCGCGCACTGATTGCAGCGATCATCTGTGCCGCGATGTGCTGGGCCTATGCCGAGCGCACCATCGCCTCGACTGCGGCAGCGATCGACGCAGCGATCGAGCGGCTGACCCGCGCCGCCAATGGCGACCTGCAAAGTGAAATTCCGGAAGAGGTGGAGCAGTGCGTTCCGCCGCTGGCGCGGGCGATGGACGGTCTGTTCCGCCAGCTGCACAGCAATCTGGACAGCGTCCAGCGACTCGCGCTTTACGATCCGGTCACCGGCCTGCCCAACCGCACCCATTTTCGCCGCAGTTGCGAGCGGATGCTGGCCGAGCTGCCGCAGGATGCGATGGCGGCATTGTTCTTTATCGATCTCGACCGGTTCAAGGCGGTGAACGATACGCTGGGCCATGCCGTCGGCGATCAGCTGCTCGGCATGGTCGCGAACCGGCTGCGCGCGGTGGCCGACCGCTTCGCGATCGAGGGCGATGCGCGCCAGCCGCTGATCGGTCGCCTGTCGGGCGACGAGTTCACCATCTATTTCCCCGAGCTGGGCCATGTCCGTGACGCCGACCGGGTCGGTCGCGGCATCCTGTTCGCGCTGTCCGAACCGTTCGATCTGGCCGATCAGGAAGTGTCGATCGGCGCATCGGTCGGCATCGCGATCCGGCCCGAGCATGGCACGTCGCTGACCGACCTGATGCGCGCCGCCGACGCGGCGATGTACCACGCCAAGGCCAAGGGTCGCGGGCGCGCCGAGCATTTCACCGACCACCTCGCCAACGAGATCGCTGAGCGCGCGTTGCTGGAGAGCGACCTGCGCATGGCCGTCGAGCGCGACCAGTTCACTCTGGTCTATCAGCCGCAGATCAGCGCGATGGACGGTCGCATCGTCGCCGCGGAGGCGTTGCTGCGCTGGCAGCATCCGACGCGCGGGCTGTGCCTGCCGGGCAGCTTTATCGGGCGTGCCGAGGAAACCGGCCTGATCGTCGAGATTGGCGAATGGGTGGTCGAGCATGTCGCCGCGACGATCGCGCGCTGGGGGGCGCTGGGCATCGAACAGCGGATGGCGGTCAATATCAGCCCGCGCCAGCTCGATCACGCCGCCTTTTTCCGTCGGTTGCGTGAGGCGATGCAGGCCGCTGGTGCGCCCGCGCGGCTGCTGGAGCTGGAGATTACCGAGACGCTGGCGATGCACTGCTCGCGCGAGGTGATCGATGCGATCGCGGCGCTGCGCAGCGATGGCGCGACGGTGGCGGTGGACGATTTCGGCACCGGCTATTCGAACCTCGCCCGCTTGCGCGACCTCCCGCTCGACCGCGTGAAGCTCGACCGCAGTCTGGTCGAAAATGTCGCGACCAGCGCCGAGGCGCGCACCATCGCGCACGCCGTGATCGGCCTGATCCACGGCATCGGGTGCGAGGTCGTGGCCGAGGGGATCGAGACCGAGGCGCAGCTGGAAGTGCTGCGCGTGATCGGCTGCGACATTCTGCAGGGCTATGTCATCGCCAAGCCGATGGCTGAGGATGCGTTTCTCGAATGGGCGAGCGCCGCGCCGCGACTGGCGCTGCGGGCGTAAGCCCTACCTGAACACTCGCCCCAAAACCCCCGCATAGATCCGCGTCAGCGTGTGCAGGTCGTCCAGCGCGACCGCTTCGTCGAGCTTGTGCATCGTCGCGTTGAGCAGGCCGAATTCGACCACCGGGCAGATACGCGACAGGAAGCGCGCGTCGGACGTTCCGCCGCTGGTGGACAGTTCCGCCTCGACCCCGGTTTCCGCGCGGATCGCATCGGCGACCAACGTGGACAGCTCACCCGGCTGGGTCAGGAACGCTTCGCCATAGACGCGGCCGCGCACGATTCCGGCGGGGGCGTGCGTGTGGACGATGTCCTGCACCCGCGCGATCAGGTCGTGGCCGCGATGCTGGTCGTTGAAGCGGATCGAGATGCGCGCCTTGGCCCGGCCGGGGATGACGTTGGTCGCGGGGTTGCCGACCTCCAGGTCGATGACCTCGATATTCGACGGCTGGAACCAGTCGGTGCCTTCGTCCAGCACGATGGCGTCGATCTCGGCCAGCGCGCGGACGAGGCGCGGGATCGGATTGTCGGCGAGATGGGGGTAGGCGACATGGCCCTGCCGCCCCGGCACCTCGATATCGATCACGGTCGATCCGCGCCGCCCGATCTTGATCGTGTCGCCGAGGCGGTGGGCGGAGGTCGGCTCACCGACGAGGCACAGGTCTGGGGTCAGGCCACGTGCCACCATCCGATCCATGATCGCGAGCGTGCCATAGGTGGCCGGGCCTTCCTCATCGCCGGTGATGATCAGACTGACAGTGCCGGAGGCGGGCAGGGGGGCGAGTGCCGCCACGAACGCCGCGATTGCGCCTTTCATGTCCACCGCGCCGCGTCCGTAGAGCAGGTCGCCGCGCACTTCCGGCTCGAACGCGCCGCTTGCCCAGCCTTCGCCCGGCGGCACCACGTCGAGATGTCCGGCAAAGGCAAAATGCGGCCCCGGACCGGCGCTGCGGACGGCGAGGAGGTTTTCGACCGGCCCGTCGGGCGCCTCACCCGCCACGAACCGCTCGACAGCGAAACCGAGCGGGATCAGCGCAGCCTCCAGCACGTCGAACACAGTGCCCCGCGCGGGGGTGATGCTGGGCGCGGCGATCAGCGCCTTGGTCAGGTCGACGACATCGGGCATATTCGCTCCTTCACTGGGAGGCTCCTTTGCCCAAGCTCGACCTCGACACAATCCCGCAGACCAATGCGACCGGCTATCCGGCAGAATATGCCGATGTCGTGCAGGGCCGCTGGTACCGCCGCCTCGCGCCCGCAGCGGGGCTGACCGACTTCGGCGCGAGCCATGTTACGCTCAAGCCCGGCGCATGGTCCGCGCACCGCCACTGGCATGAGGGCGAGGATGAGCTGGTCGTGATGCTGGCGGGCGAAGCGGTGCTGGTCGACGACGCGGGCGAGCATGTGATGCGCCCCGGCGACGTCGCGGCCTTTCCCAAGGCCGATGGCAACGGCCATGTCCTGCAGAACCGCAGCGACGCCGATTGTGTGTTCGTCGCGATCGGCCGCCCGGCGGCGAGCGACTGCCATTATCCCGATATAGACATGCATCTCGCGAATGGCGTCGGGTTCAGGCGGAAGGATGGCAGCGGGTTTGGGAGCTGATCGATGCGGCCCGTCCAGACCTTTGTGCATGCCCTCGCCCTCTGCGTCGCGGTTCCGGCAATGGCGCAGGTTGAGTTTCGCCCGATGCGCGAAGGCGTGCAGGCCGCCGCGCGCGCCGCGCCCGATGCGCGGATGGAACAGATCGTTCGGCGCGAACATGCCACCTGCGTTGTCGGCTCGACCGAGCGCGGTGATCCCAAGGCATTCGAATGCAACAATATTCTGACCTTCGCCTTTGACGAGGCGCGGCGACGCGAGATGCGCCCCCTCTCCGAATGGGCCGTGCGCGGGATTACGGACTCGATCTATGATCCCGTCGATGCGACCAGCCCGCTGACGCGGCTCAAGGCGGCGGCCGGCATCATGTCGAGCGCCGATTACCCCGCATCGCTGCCACTCCATGCCGCCTATTTAGCCGACCTGCTGGCCGAGCCCGGGGCGGGGCGTGAGGCACTCGCAGATCTGGTCGCGCAGACCGAACGCTATGAACAGCTTGGCTATCCCGCGACGATCCTGATCTACGCCGAGGGCGCCGCGACGCTGGCACGGCGGATCGAAGGTGCCCAGTCGGCCACCGGATGGAGCATGCATGCCGAGGCGCTGCGCGCGGCGGCAATGCTGGGTCGCGTTCAGGCGGTGCGGGAGTGCACCAGCGCGCCGGGCGGGCCGGGTGCTGACGATGCGACGCTGCTGCATCTGCGGGTCAGCTGCGCGATTGCAACCGAGCAGGCCGGCAGGTGGCGGGAGGCGGAGCAGCAGCTGCGCGCATTGCTGCCGGAGGCGCAGGCGCAATCGCTGCCGCATGTCCGCGCCGATGTGCTGGTCGCGCTTGGCCGCAATCTCATCCGGCAGGAGCTTTACGACGCGGCGGTGCCGTTCCTGACCACCGCACGCGACCTGCTGGCACCGCTCGTCACCCCGGAAGACGAGCGGCTGTGGCGCGCGCCCGCGATCCGCGCCGCGCGGGCGCAGGGCGTGCTCAACATCGCCATCGGGTTTCGCGACGGAGAGCCGTCCGGTGTGCATCGTGCGCTGACTGGAATCTATGCGCTGGAGGCGTCCATCGCTGCGGCCGACACCTGGGCGATGGCGGCGGAGAAACTGCAGCGCGATATCGATCGGGGTGCCCTGCAATGGGAGGGCGGGGTGTGGCGCCAGATGCTGACCGCCTATCGTCAGGCCTATGAAGAGGCCGGGCGGCTGATCGGCAAGGATACGCCGATGGTTGCGATGTTGCAGGCCAAGGATGCGCAGGGGCAGGAACAGTTTCTGACCGAAGGGTTCCGGCATGCGATGACCCGCGACTATATCGAGGAAGATATCATCCGGGGCATGAAGGCGGCGATCGCGGGCATGGCCCCGTTGCCGAAGGCTGATCGCCATCGGGTCGAGGGGCTGACGGTCGCCGCAGCCTTCATGGCGCGCAACGACCGCGACGTACCGCAAGCGCGCAGCCTGTGCCGGTCGGCGATGGCCGGAGCGATCGAGCATTTGCAGTCGCATGCCGAGTTCGACACCGCCGCCCAGACGCAGTTGCGGCGGCGGGCGCCGCTATTTTCGCAGTGCGTCAAGATCGCATGGATGGCCGGGAAGGCGCCCGGTCAGACGCCATAATGCGTCAGGCCGGTGCCTGCTCGAACTGTTCGATCACCCATTCCTCTTCCTGCGCGCCGGCGATCCAGTCCTGCATGAAGGGGTGCTGGAGCACCGCGTTCATGTACGCCGGGGCAAAGCGCGCGACGGGGAGGGAGTAGGTGACGAAGCGGGTCACGACCGGCGCGAACATCACGTCGACCGCGCCAAACTGGCCGAACAGGAATTCGCCATCGCCGCCATAGCGCGCGCGGGCTTGAGCCCAGAGCTCCATGATCCGCTGGATGTCGTGCATGACATCGTCGTCGGGGGTCTTGGGCGGATAGACCTGGCGGATGTTCATGCTGTGCTTGCGGCGTAGCGCGGCATAGCCCGAGTGCATTTCCGCTGCCATCGACCGCGCCATCGCGCGCGCCGTCGGATCGGTCGGCCAGAACTTGTCGCCGCCCGATTTTTCATTGAGATATTCGACGATGGCGAGGCTGTCCCACACCACCGCGTCGCCATCCCACAGGATCGGCACCTTGCCCGATGAGGGAGCGAACTCGTCGCCCTCGCGCCGCTGGTCCCAGTCCTGATCGTAGAGCGGGACCACCACTTCCTCGAACGGAAGCCCGGAGAGCTTGCACGCGAGCCAGCCGCGCAGCGACCAGGAGGAATAGGCCTTGTTGCCGATGAAGAGCTTGAGCATCGCGCGGGGATAGCGGCGGGGCGGGGGCGGGGCAACCGCATCGAATCGCTTGCGCGCACCGCTTTAGCCCGGCAGGCTCATCGTAAGGGCCCGGGGGGAAATAATGTCGCCTAAATTGATAGTGTTAACTGCCGTTTTGGCGGCAGGCGTAGCCATTCCGGTCGGCGCTCGCCAGGGCTCAACCCCCGCTCCGGAGCGTCAGCCGATTGAGGCATTCGCCCTGATACCGCGGCTTGAGGGGCCGGAACTTTCACCCAATGGTCAACATGTGCTGGGCCGGACGGCCGTCGGTGGCCGACAATATCTCGCCGTCACACCGGTCAGCGATGAGGGGTTCGGGACCGGGCAGCATAAGCTGATCAGCCCCGGCAACGTGCATATCAGCTGGTGGCGTTGGGTGAACGACGACTGGATCGTGGTGGGCACCGAGCAGCATACCGAATCGCGCGCGCGCAACATCCTAGTGACGCGCGCGCTCGGCATCCGGCCGTCTACCGGTGAAATCGTGATGATCCCGGTCAGGGACGCGCATGCCCGTTCCGATCGCTTGGTGTGGATGGCGAAGGACGGGACGCCACGGGTCGCGATTTCCTATTCCAGCGTCGGTGCGGGGCTGATGAGCGGCCCGCCCAAGATCGAGGAAATGAACCTCGAAACCAAAGAACGGAAAATCGTGCAGTTTCCCACCACGGGAATGCGTGTGTGGCACGTGGATGCGGACCAGGTCGTCCGCCTTGGCTTTGGCAGCAAGAGCGCGCCGTATCGCCAGACCGCCATGTACCGGGAGCGGGATCGCCAAGTATATCGCGACCTGGAAGAAGGGAGCGACGGCATCGTTCACCTGCCGATCCCCGAATTGTTCACCAAGGATGCCGTCATCGGCCTGGACGACAACGCCAGCGGGTTTCGCTCGATCTACCGTTATGACCCCGCCACGTTGAAGCGTGGTGCGCAACTGCACACGGTCGACGGCTATGACATCGACAGCGTCATCAAGGACGACACCGAGCGCGAGATGCTGGGCTATCGCGTCATGCGCGACCGTATGGAGCATCACTGGACCGACCCGGCGATGGTGGCGATGCAGAAGACCGTGTCTGCGGCCGTGCGTGGCGCGCAGGCGGATATCGTATCGGTCAGCCGCGACAAGACCCGCGCCATCGTCCGGGTGGGCGGAGCCGACGCGCCGGGCGGATGGTTCCGCTATGACAAGGACGGCGATTCACTCGTCCACCTGACCGACGATAATGCGATGATCGGGTTCAAGCGGCTGCATCCGGTCAAGACGATCCGTTACAAGGCGCGCGATGGCCTCGAAATCTCTGCCGTGGTCACCGCGCCCAGGGGGCGCAGTGGCAAATTGCCGATGGTCGTGCTTGCGCATGACGGCCCCTATGCCCGTGCCAGCGAACGATGGGATTGGTGGGCGCAGTTTCTGGCCGATCGCGGCTATCTCGTCGTCCAGCCCAACTACCGGGGTTCCACCGGATTTGGCGCAGCGTTCATGCGCAAAGGCGAACGCGCATGGGGCCGGGCGATGCAGGATGATCTGGACGACGCCGTTGGCGCGATGGGCGCGCAGGTTGATCCCGCGCGCGTTTGCATCGCGGGCATCGGCTATGGCGGCTATTCGGCAATGCGTGCGGCGCAGCGCGGCGCGTTCAACTATCGTTGCGCGATTTCCTATGGTGGTATTTCCGATCTGGATGCCCATCTGCGGTACCGCATGATCACGCTTGGCGGCGACGTTCGTCTGGCGAGATGGCGGAATACGCCGGCTGACGTGCTCGGACTGTCGCCCGTGGACGGCGCGAAGTCGTTTTCGATCCCGATGCTGCTGGTGCATGGCGATATGGACCTTACGGCGCTGCCCGATCAGTCGCGCACCATGGCCGAAAAGCTGAAAGCCGCAGGGAAGCCGGTGACCTATGTTCCGCTCGCCGGGGCCGATGGGCATTTCAGCCGCAGTCAGGATCGCCTCGCATTTCTCAAGGCGCTGGAGGCGTTTCTCGCAGAGCACAACCCGGCATAGGTTGCCGCGCCGGATCATTCCCGCCGAATCGCTTGCGCGTGCCCGATTTGCGCGACAGGTTCACCGAAAGGGGTAAGGGGGAACAATGTCACGCAAGTTCATGATCTTGGCCGCTGGCCTTGCGACGATCGGTGCCGCGCCGGCGGCGCAGAACCAGCCGACGGCACCGGTCGCTGCACGCGCCGCGCCCGCTCCGTTGGCGATCGAGGTGTTTGCGGAGCTGCCCCAGATCGAGGATCCGGCGCTGTCACCCGATGGCACGCGGCTGCTCGCCCGGGTCGCACGCAACGGGCAGATGCTGCTCGCGCTCATCCCGCTCGATGGCAAGACGCCGCCGACCTATTACAATCCCGGCAAGTCGGACCTCAATTGGTGGCGCTGGGTCAATGACGAATGGGCCGTGGTCGGCGTGGGCCGCGAACAGCCGCTGCAGGGGCAGAATTTCTATTTCCGCCGCGCGGTCAGCCTGAACGTCAAGACGGGCGCGATGGCGATGCTGGCCGACCGGGAGGCGGCGCAGAGTGCCGACGATGTGATCTGGACTGCGCGCGACGGGTCGCCCCGGCTGATGCTCGCCTATCAAAGCTCGGTCTATACCGACTCGATCGATTTCTGGGCGCGGGTGGAGGAGTTCGATCTCGCGACCGGCAAGAGCAAGTTGGTCCAGGGCCCGCGTGAGGGTGTGCTCGATTGGTATGCCGACCGCGATGGCGTGGTGCGCATGGGCATCGGATCGTCGCTCGACGGGCGGACCAGCCGACTGCTGTATCGCGAATCCGCCGATAGTCCGGTGCGTACGATCGATCGCACCCGGGGTCCCGACGATCGCATGACTATTCCGTCGCTGTTCCTGCGTGACAAGACCAAGGCGCTGATCGTCGAGGATGACGCCGATGGATTTTCCGCGCTGTACGAACTCGATCTGACCAACTTCAAGCGCGGCAAGCAACTGTTCGCCACACCGGGCTACGACATTGGCGGGATCGTCCCGGACCCGGCAGGCGACGGGTTTCTGGGCGTGGCGGTTGAGGAAAACCGGCCGATGACCAAATGGGTCGATCCGGCGATGGCCGCGCTGCAGGCCCGGCTGGAGGCACGGGTCAAGGGCGCGCAGGTCGAGATCGCGTCGATGAGCCGCGACCAGAACGCCGCGCTAATCCGCGTCAGCGGTCCGGATTCACCGGGGGCGTGGCTGTTGTTCAAGCGCGAGGGCGAAGAGTTGCTGCCGATCGCGAACGACAATGGCGCGATCGGGCTGAAGCGGCTGCATCCGGTGCGCACGATCCGCTACAAGGCGCGTGACGGGGTCGAAATTGCGGCGGTGGTGACGACGCCGAAGGGGCGTTCGGGCGCGCTGCCGCTGATCGTCATGCCGCATGGTGGCCCGCGCGCGCGTGACAGCGAAGTGTGGGACTGGTGGACGCAGTTCCTGGCCGATCGCGGCTATATGGTCATTCAGCCCAATTATCGCGGATCGACGGGCTATGGCACCAAGTTCATGGAGCTGGGGGAAGGCCAGTGGGGCCGCGCGATGCAGGACGACCTGGACGATTCGGTCAAGGCGCTCGCCGCACTTGGCCTCGCCGATCCCAAGCGGGTGTGCATGGTCGGCGCATCCTATGGCGGCTATGCGGCACTGCGGGCGGCGCAGCGTGACAGCGACAAATATCGCTGCGCAATTTCCTACGCCGGCGTGTCCGACCTCAACCGGATGATCCGGTATCAGAGCAATTTCCTGTATTCGAAGGCGCGCGGCGACTGGCTGCGGCGTCAGGCGAGCGACCTCAAGGACGTGTCGCCGGTCAATTTTGCGGGGTCGTTCAGCATTCCGGTCCTGATCATGCATGGCGAGGAGGATCGCGTCGTGCCGATCGTCCAGTCGCGCGTCATGGCGCAAAAGCTGAAGAGCGCGGGGAAGGACGTGACCTATATCGTCCAGCCGCTGGGCGACCACCACTTCTCGCGCCAGCAGGACCGGCTGGAGTTTCTGAAGGCGATGGAGGCGTTCCTGGCCAAGCATAACCCGGCCTGAGCCGGGCGGGGCGGTCAGATGCTGACCGCCTCGATCACTGCAGCGCGCAGTTCGGCGATGCCGTCATTTTTCTCGCTGGAGGTGGCGAGGATGTCGGGATGCGCGGCGGGGCGCTTGCGCGCTTCGTCGATTGTGCGCTGTGTCACCTCGGCCAGTTCGGCCGGCTTGATCTTGTCGCTTTTGGTCAGGACGATGCGATAGCTGACCGCCGCCGCGTCGAGCATGTCGAGGATCTCGCGGTCGACATCCTTGATGCCGTGGCGGCTGTCGATCAGCACCAGCACGCGCTTGAGCACATCGCGCCCGCGCAGATAGTCGTTCACCAGGAAACGCCACTTGCGGACAATGTCCTTGGGCGCCTTGGCAAAGCCATAGCCGGGCATGTCGACCAGCCGGAAGCGCAGCGGATCGCCCACGTCGAAGAAGTTCAGCTCCTGCGTCCGCCCCGGCGTGTTCGACGTGCGCGCCAGCGCATTGCGCCCGGTGAGCGCGTTGAGCAGCGAGGATTTGCCGACATTCGACCGGCCCGCAAACGCTACTTCCGGCACCGTTGCATCGGGCAGGAAGTTGAGCGCAGGCGCGGATTTGAGGAACGCGACCGGACCCGCAAAGGTCTTGCGCGCGCCCTCGATCAGCTCGGGGTCGAACTCGGTCACTTCTTCCCCTTGCCCGAATTGGGGGCGGGCTTTGCCTCGATCACCGCACCGCTCGCGGGCAGCGGCTCCTTCAGCGCCGGGTGGCGCATGTACAGGAACTTCTGCTGCGCGATGGTGAGTAGGTTCGAGGTGATCCAGTAGAGCTGGAGACCCGCCGCGAACGGCGCCATCACGAACATCAGAATCCACGGCATGATCGCGAACATCTGCTTCTGGACTTCGTCGGTCGGCGCGGGGTTGAGCTTGAACTGCGCCCACATCGACACGCCGAGCAGGATCGGGAACACGCCCAGCGCCAGGAACATCGGCAGCTGGATGCCGGTCAGGTAATGGACCAGATTGACCAGGTTCGCCGGGTCGGGCGCGGACAGATCCTTGACCCACAGCACCAGCGGCTGGTGGCGCATTTCGATCGACAGCATCAACACCTTGTACAGCGCGTAGAGGATCGGAATCTGCAGCAGGGTCGGCAGGCAGCCCGCGAGCGGGTTCACCTTCTCGTCCTTGTACAGCTTCATGATCTCCTGCTGCTGACGCGGCTTGTCGTCCTTGTAGCGTTCCTGCAGCGCCTTCATCTTGGGCTGAAGCGCGCGCATCGCGGCCATCGACGCGAACTGCTTCTGCGCGATCGGGAACAGCAGCAGGCGGACGGTGACGGTCAGCAGGATGATCGCCAGACCGAAATTGCCGACCATGCGGAACAGCCAGTGGAGGTAATGGAATATCGGCTTTTCAAAGACTTCGAACCAGCCCCAGTCGATCGCCTTGCCGAAATGCTGGATGCCGCCTTCTTCTTCGTAGCTGTCGAGCAGGTTGATGTCCTTCGCGCCCGCAAAGAAGCGGGTGGTCTGGGTCATAACCTGGCCGGGTGCGATCTGGCGCGCGGCGCTCGGCTCGAATTGAGCCTGGGTGGCGGTGCCGCTGCCAGGGCGGAAGCTGAGGTTCACCGGCAGGCCCTGATCGGGCACCAAAGCGGTCAGCCAGTAGATATCGGTGTAGCCGATCCAGCCACCCTTGGTTTCAAAGCGCTGCGGACCATCTTCGGTCACCGTCGAGTAGTTGACGTCGTAATCGACGATACCGCCGTGCGATGCGACCGGGCCAGCGTGGATCGTGTAGCTGTCGTGATCCTTGCCCGGGCCATAGCGGTACAGATAGCCATAGCCAGCCGCCGCCACTGCCTTTTGCCCCAGGTTCGCGACCTTCTGGCGGACGGTGAACATGTAACCATCATCGACCGACAGCTCGATCGCGAAGCGCTGCGTACCGCTGGTCGCGGTCAGCGTGACCGGGGTGGTCGGGGTCAGCTTCGACCCGCTGGCCTTCCACACCGTGTCCGGGCCGGGGGCGTCGAGGCCCGGACCCGTCCAGCCGAAGCCGGCGAAATAGGCGTCGCGCGTGCCGCTGGGCGAAAGCAGCCGGATCGGTGCGCTGTCCTTGGCGATGCTTTCCTTGTGCTTGACCAGCACCAGATCGTCGATGCGCGCGCCCTTGAGGTTGAGCGAGCCGCGCACCGTCGGCGTTTCGATCGCGATGCGCGGCGTTTCGCGCAGCACGCTGTCGCGGTCGCGGATCGCCTGGGGCGTGTCGGCGGTGGGGTCGGCGCCGGGGTTCGGCACAACCTTGGGCGTGCCGTCTGCAGCCTTGGTGACTGTGGGTGCGGGCGGGGTCGGGAACAGCCAGTTGGTCACCGCCGGCCATGCGAACAGCAACAGCCCCGCGATCACCGCGAACAGCAGGAAATTCTTCTGGTCTTCTTTCACGTCATTCCCCGGTCAGGACATCAGGGCACGGGATCATAGCCGTGCCCACCCCATGGATGGCAGCGAAGGATGCGCCGCAGCGCGAGCCATCCGCCCTTGAGCGCCCCATAGCGGGAGAGCGCCTCGATTGCATAGGCCGAACAGCTTGGCGCGAAACGACAGCTGGGCGGCAGGACGCGCGACGGACCGATCTGCCAGGCGCGCGCGATCAGGATGAGGATGCGGGCGATCACCTTTTCACCTTCGCCAGTGCCTTTGCCAGTTCGGCTTTGAGCGCGGCATAGTCCCGCTCGATCCCGCTGGCGCGGCCGATCAGGACATGGTCGGCGCCCGCGACGCCATCGACCGGCAGCACTTCACGCACCAAGGCGCGGAAGCGGCGCTTCATGCGGTTGCGGGTGACGGCGTTGCCGACCTTCTTCGACACGGTGATGCCGATTCGCATCGTCGCGTCCGCATCGCCGCGCGGGCGGACGATCAGGACGAAGCCGGGCATCGGCGCGCGCTTGCCCGCGTTGGCGGCGAGGTAATCCTTGCGCTGCGTCATCCGCGCCAGCGGCGTGGGCAAACGCAAACAGCCCGCTTCCTCGGTCGAGGAAACGGGCTGGTTCGACACCAGCGATGCTGGCGTCAGGCTTACGCGCTCAGCTTGTTGCGGCCGCGGGCGCGGCGGGCGCGAATCACATTGCGACCGCCGGGGGTCGCCATGCGCGCGCGGAAGCCGTGCCGGCGCGCTCGCACCAGGTTGCTCGGCTGAAAGGTCCGCTTCATCGCTCATTCCCTGAATTCTAGAAACTGAAAAGGCCGCCGCGGGGGCGACCGTGTGAACGGGGCCGTTAGCCAAAGCGGACCCCGAAGTCAATTCGCGGCGAGCCTTTTTGCCACTTCACGCCGGCGTTTGGCGCTCGCGCGCACCAGAATCCGATCGATAAACGCGCCGACTCGCGGCCAACGCGCTTTCAATCGCACGAATCGCACGCGTGCCCAGCGCGAATTGCGCAGAATCAAGATCAGGCCGAATGCCGCGATGACGGTTCCGGCCGGTCCGGGAAAGGGCGAAGACAGCGGCGCGACCACCAGAAACAGCAGCCAGCCAGTCACCAACAGGGCGATTCGCACAAAGGGATGCGGGTTGCGGTGCATCGGCATGAGATGGGGCGGTGTGTTGCCGATGCAAGGCGCAGGCACGATGAACCGTTCCCTATCGAAGAAAAGCCGTTAGAACCGTTGAACAAAGGGGGAATCATGGTCGCGAGCGTCTCAACGGTGGCGTATCTGGGGCTGGAGGCGCGCAGCGTCGAGGTGCAGTGCAACCTCGTCCCCGGCCTGCCCAAATTCATGATCGTCGGCCTGCCGGACAAGGCCGTGGCGGAAAGCCGCGAGCGGGTGCGGGCGGCGATGGCGGCGATCGGGCTGGCCATGCCGCCCAAGCATATTGTCCTCAACCTGTCGCCCGCCGATTTGCCCAAGGAAGGGTCGCATTTCGACCTGCCGATCGCGCTGGCTTTGCTCGCGGCGATGGGGGTGACCGATGCCGAGGCGCTGGCGGATTATGTCGTGGTCGGCGAACTGGCGCTCGACGGGCGCATTGCCTCCTCGCCCGGCGTGCTGCTCGCGGCATTGCATGCGGCGGCGGAGGGGAAGGGGCTGATCTGCCCGGCGGCGCAGGGCGCGGAGGCGGCCTGGGCCGGGACCGGCGCGGTGCTCGCTGCGCCCGACCTGATCGGGCTGCTCAACCATTTGAAGGGTCAGCAACTGCTCGGGTCGCCCGAGCCGGGTGAGGCCGATGCGCCGGGCTTCGGGCCCGACCTCAAACAGGTCAAGGGACAGGAAACTGCCAAGCGCGCGCTCGAGATCGCGGCGGCGGGCGGGCATAATCTGCTGATGGTCGGCCCGCCGGGCGCGGGCAAATCGCTCATGGCGAGCTGTCTGCCCGGCATCCTCCCGCCGCTCGATGCTGCCGAGGCGCTCGGCATTATGTAGCAAATGCACCAACGGATAGATAGATGTAATCGCACGCGATGCCTACTGTCACCGTATGAGCGACATTGCATTGGACGCGCTGAAACGTAAGCGCGCAGAGATAACCGGGGAGATAGCCCGGTGCCACGCAACCCTAGCCAAGCTGTCGGAAGACCTTGAGCATCTGGACGGGACGTTGCGTCTGTTCGCCCCTGACTTCGTGGCAGAGAGCGTGCTTCCCAAGGTGTTCACCCCGCCCAAGTCTTGGAGCAAGCGCGGGGAGATGAGCCGCGCTGTCCTGTCAATCCTGCGCGTTGCCAAGGGTCCGCAATCCACACGGGAGATAGCGGCTCAAGTGGTCGCGCAGCGGGGGCTGGAGGCGTCCGGGGAGATACTGAACATCATGACCCGCCGCGTCGGTGGCGTGCTGCGCGACAAGCGCGACGCGGGCCTTGTGCGGTCGCTGGAGGAAACCGGGCTTTGGCTGCAATGGGAGATTGTCAGATAGCAGAAAGGCCGGTCGCGTTGACCGAGCCTTTCCGGCGTGGACCTCGAAACGCTGTTATACCACGTTGATGCAGGACTAGGTAGGCGCTTCGCGGATCGTGAACGGAACGTGACCAGCTAACTCGTAACACCATTCCGGATTGGAAGCCCTGCAAATTGCGTTGGGATCGCGGCGCTGAGAGGCCAGTAGCCGACTTTCTCTATGTTCACGAAGCGACCCGAGCGCCAAAGGTTCGTCCCTAAAACCTTGCTCTTGTCTCCACCCTCAATCCGGAACCCGTTAGCTTCCAGATGATCGAGAAGCTGAGTGCGCGTCATGGGCCGACCCGCCGTCAGGATGGCGCGCTCCGCTTCGTCCATCATCGCCTTGACGCGAGCGGCGCGCTCAGCCCGCTTTGAAAGTCGGGACGTGAACAAGTCGGCCTGCTCCACCCGGGGATGACGAGGCTCTGCTTCCTGCGCGGTATATGCCTGGATGAAGGCCTCCCATCCTTCCAGCTGGCGCTGGAGGGCCACTATGCTCTGGCGTATGGCATCGCGGCGCTCAATCGCATCTCTCAACGCCTCATCCATGGTGCGATCCTCCTGACTTCATGCACCATAAATGATGACGATTGTCAAGCGGAGTCCGTTTTGTGTGGACACTCAACAGATCGTTGAGTGCGAAATGAGTTGAATACAGAGTTGCAGGGTGCTAGATGCAGGATCGCGGCGATTCGTCCGCGCCTGGAGATGTGTAGGAAAGCAGAAAGTCCAGCGAAGCGCTGACCCGGTTCAGGACCGGTGGAAATGGAAAAGGGCCAGCTTTCGCTGGCCCTCCCAAAAATCGGCGTCAGATCGACGCGCAATCTCGTCTGTGACAAGAAGGGAATCGCACGATCTGACGCCTCGGTCAACAAAAATGACGGAGGCCAACGTGGCAACCGATACCTCTTCTTTCATCTTTCGCCAGTGCATTACCCTCAAGAACGGCAAGCGCATCTGCATGCCCCCGGGGCGGGCGTTCCGCATTCCGGTCAATGACGATGACAAGACCGACAAAAAGGCAAGCTAAGTAACGGCGGGGGCCGGTCGGTATCGGCCCCTTACCCCTTCCGCTGCCAATACCCCGCCCACTTGCGCGACACCGGGCTAAGCATCGCGCTCTCCGCTACCAGCATGGCTTGCGAGCCGTTCGACACGCGGCGGTTATCTTCGCGCCACGAAGCCTCCTGCGCGTAGGCGTGCAGATAGGGACCGGCGATATGGTGGTGCGTGCCGACTTCCATGCGGCGCAGACGGCTGAAATAGCTCTCTGCCATGTTGGTGCAGACGCCCTTGTCCATGAACTGGACCGAGTGATTGACGCGCTTCGTTTCCCAACCCGCGTGGAGAGCATCCCAGCCAGTGCCTTCGTCGGCATGGATCGTGGCGAGGGTGCCAACGTGATCGCGGACGTAGGGGACTGCATCGCCTTCGTTCTTGACCACGAACGGGAGCGACTTGCCGTTCTGCTCCCGCATGACAACGACGCACTGGCGCTTGCCGGTGCGGTTGGCGACTAGGCGGCGATCCTTGCGATCGGCCTTTTCGTTCTCGGGCTTCACGTAACCGCCGAAGTACGCGCCGTCGATTTCCACCACACCGTCAAGGCGGCGGTTCTGCTGCTCAAGGCTCATTGCTTCGCGCAGCTTGTGTGCCAGGACGAAAGCGGTCTTGTACTGAACGTCCAGATCGCGGCTCATCTGGAGAGCCGACACGCCCTTGGCACCGTTCACGAAGATGACGATGGCGGCGAGCAGATCGGTATAGGACAGCTTGCGCGAAGCGAAGATGGTGCCGCTGGTGACGCTGAACTGCGCGTGACAGGCAACGCACTTGAAGCGACGGCGCGAAGTGATGTTGTAGGTCTCGGTGCAGCCGCACTTGGGGCAAACCGCCTCACCATCGTTTTCCGGCCAGCGCAGCTCGCAAAACGTCTCGTAAGCCTTGTCCTCACCCATCTTGAAAACGGCCTTGAGGCTCAAGGTGCGGGCGGCGGCGGAGAGGAGAAAGTGCTGCATGTCATCGTTTCCAGTGCTTATGCACTCTTTATGATGATATGACGCACTGTTGTCAACGACAATCGTATCGCTTATGATGACATTCTACATCATCGGAGCGACCTAATGCCGGTACAGGAAAAGGAGTGGGAGGATCGCGTTAAGCGGCTTCTGAAAGCGGAACTGGCGCGCAAGGGGATTACCTATGCGCAGCTGGTTGGAAAGCTCGCTGAGATAGGTGTGATGGACTCTGAGCCGAATATCAGGAACAAGATCAGCCGGGGCAAATTCACAGCGGTGTTTCTGGTTCAATGTCTAACCGCGATAGGAACCGACGACTTACGCCTCTAGAAACCCTTTTCTGCCTTCTGGCATTGTTAGGGGTGGTGTGGATCGCTTTTGAAGTTGGAAGCGCCTTAGGAATAGATCGTGAGCGCCAAGAGGTAACAGCCCGCGATCATTACCAGACCGCAAAGCAACAACAGCTTTCCGCTTGCGCTGGTCGTAAGGGTCTCGCTCTTCGCGAGTGCATAACCAAAGCCATAGAGTCCGCCTACGGCGAATCCGATTCCCGCCAAGACCTTTATGCGCAAAAGGATATGGTCAAATGGGCGGCGGTGATGGCGTTCCTTACCGCTTGCAGTCTTATGGCTACTATAGCGGGTATTTTCTTTGTTAAGCGGACGCTTGAGGCCACTCGCGACGCTGTTGAGGAAACCCAAAAAGCGACCGCCGCGATGATCCGCCAGAATGAACTTTCTGATGAAATATCGTATTTGGATTTGATGGCTTACTTCGGAGCCAGCAAAGCGACAGTTAAAAGCACCATACGCGACGGCAAGGCATACATAGATTTTAAATGCTCTATAATGAACTTTGGGAAAACTCCTTCGAAGATTATCAATATTTGCCACATTGCTGGGACGGGTAGCCCTGAAAAATCCTCCGAAAGTGGTGGAATGGGAAAGAGGGATGTTACTGTGTCCCCGGGAGAGTGCTTCCACCTTATTTGCGGTTCTTCCGCGGGCGAATGTGATCGCGCGGGAATCACACTTTATGTCCAGCATCAAGATTTTAGAGGCCAAGTTCGCACAGACATGTTCTTTTGGGTCATTTTCGACTTGGAGGACATCAAGGTTTCTGAAGTTCGTGAAATGACGCTGATGACCCATTCCAGCGGGAAGCCGTTCCCTACCGACCTGGTAAATGAAAACGGGCGAATATTCGCAACAAGCGCTGCCACCAGCCATGACAGTTGCCAGCCCTAGGGCTTTCAAAATAATCACATACCAAGCGCCTCCTAGCGCTCAGCATTACGTCAATGAATGCACCTTAAATGATGGCGTCCATAACTAGGCCGGATGCCTACGTCATCGCCTTGGTGCATTTGCTACATAATGCCGGAGGCGCTTGAAGTGTCGATGGTCGCCAGCGTAGCGGGCACGCTGGAAGGCGGGCGGCTGACGCGCACGCGGCCGTTCCGCTCGCCGCACCATTCGGCCTCGATGGCCGCGCTCACCGGTGGCGGGCTCAAGGTCAAGCCGGGCGAGGTCAGCCTCGCGCATCTGGGCGTATTGTTCCTCGACGAACTCCCCGAGTTTCAGCGCGCAGTGCTCGATTCACTCCGCCAGCCGCTGGAGGCGGGGACGGTAAGCGTCGCGCGGGCGAATGCGCATGTGACCTTTCCGGCGCGGGTGCAACCTGCTTTACATGTACGCTGAAAATTCGGGATGGAAGTCGCTCGATTGCGCGGTTTCGGCGGGTTCCAGCTGGAAAAGCAGACCGGCAGGAAACGACCCCATTGTAGTCATTCAGCTACGCATTATTCTCGCGCGGTATGAGCTATGTCGAGCGCGATAGACGAGTGGAGCTGAAGCTGTTCGGATTCCGAGCTGACGGCGAGCTAATGCTCCCGGCCGGTGGAAGCATGGTCAGACACCGGGACGGCAGTATGGGATGGGTAAGACCTTCCAGCCTTGGAGTGAACGAAACTTGGGCCGACGCTATACAAAATCTGATCGCATCGCTCGGTGGAGAAGAAGCTGTTGCGAGCCTCATCGATTCCCTAAACCCTGAGAGACAAATCATCGCTATCAGTGTTCCGTTTGGGTCTCCGTATCAGGAAAACAATGGTCTCACGGCAGAGACTGTTCAAATGCTTGCAAGGCTATCCCTAGAGCTCGACGTCTGCCCTCTGGATTTCGATCCACACAACCCGTCGCACCTTGCCCCTGAACCGCATTGACTTTTGAGGGCAGGAATCCACCCAAAATCGGACATTCGAGCGCGCTGACTTCAGTGTTCCAGACGGCGTCAAAATGCGTGCAGTTGGTGGCGGCGATGAACCCGTGCCGCTGCGGCCATCTCGGCGACCCCGCGCTCGCCTGTGCCCGTGCGCCGCGCTGTGCCGCCGATTATCAGGCCAAGGTGTCGGGGCCGTTGCTCGACCGCATCGACCTGCATGTCGAGGTGCAGCCCGTCACCGCCGCCGACCTCGTCCTCCCCCCGCCGAGCGAAGGATCGGCAGAAGTTGCGGCTCGTGTCGCAGCCGCGCGGGCGGTCCAGCGCGCTCGCTATGGCACCGACGGCCCGCGCACCAATGCCGAGGCGGACGGCCCGGTGCTCGACAACGCCGCCACCCCCGACGAACCGGGTCGCAAGCTGCTGGCTCAAGCGGCGGAAGCGATGCGGATGAGCGCGCGCGGCTATACCCGCGTGCTGCGCGTCGCCCGCACCATCGCCGATCTGGCAGGGGCGGAGACCGTCGGCCGCATCCATATCGCCGAGGCGCTGAGCTATCGCCGACAGGCGCCGCGCGCCTAGAAGCTCTCCCACGCGTCGATCAGCGCTGGGATGGCACGTCCTGCAATGGCGCTGGTAAAATCACTTTTCGTTGATAAAAGGACGGGATCGGCTAAAACCTGTCCGACCGCTCACCTTGGCGCCGTTTTGCCTAGCGAACGGCGTTTAGCTCGACGTCCGTCGTCCCCAACCCCGGAGTACTCGAATGCCCATGGCGCTGAAGACCGCCCCGTCTGACGATGTCGTGACGATGCTGGAGGCTGGCGCTGCGGGCGATTGCGTCGATTATGACGGCGGCAGCCTGACGCTGGCGCAGGCGGTGGAGCGCGGACACAAAGTTGCGCTTCGACCGATCGCAAGCGGCGCGCCGGTGCGCAAATTCGGCTTTCCGATCGGGCGAGCCAGCCAGCCGATCGAGGCTGGCGATCATGTCCATTCGCAGAATCTGGTAACCGCGCTGGATGGGCACGGCAGCTATGCGTTTGCGCCGGACACCGAACGGACGGCAAATCGCCCGGCACCGGCCGCGACCTTCATGGGCTATCGCCGCGCCGATGGGCGGGTCGGTACGCGCAACGAAATCTGGATCCTGCCGACCGTGGGCTGCGTCGCGCGCACCGCCGAGCGGATCGCGCGCCAGGCGGGGGAGCGGGTCGCGCATCTGGTCGATGGCGTGCACGCCTTTTCGCATCCGCATGGCTGCTCGCAGCTGGGCCATGACCTTGATGGAACGCGCGCGATCCTCGCCAGCCTGGCGTGCCATCCTAATGCCGGCGGCGCGGTCATCATCGGATTGGGCTGCGAGGAGAATCAGGTCGCGGCGCTGATGGAGCAAATCCCCGAAGCGCGGCGTGGGTCGGTGCGCTTTCTCGTCGCGCAGATGAGCGCGGACGAGGTCGCCGAAGGGGTCGCGCTGGTCGAGGAACTGGCACAGGCCGCTACCGCTCAGCGCACCCCGGTTGGTCTCGACGCGCTCGTGCTGGGCGTCAAATGCGGCGGATCCGACGGGCTGTCGGGGCTGACCGCCAACCCGCTGGTTGGGCGGATGGCCGATCATGTCACCGCGGCGGGCGGCAGCGCGATCCTGACCGAAATCCCCGAGATCTTCGGGGCCGAGCATCTGTTGATGGAGCGCGCTGCATCGCGTGAGACGTTCGATGCGATCGTGACGCTGGTGAACGGCTTCAAACAGCATTTCATCGACCATGGCGAACCGGTGTCGGAAAACCCCTCACCCGGAAACGTCGCTGGCGGCATCACCACGCTGGAGGAAAAATCGCTCGGCGCGGTACAAAAGGGCGGGACGAGCGCCGTGGTGGATGTGATCGGATATGGCGCGCGGATCGCGGCGCGCGGCCTGACGCTGCTGGAGGCGCCCGGCAACGACGCGGTGTCGTCCACCGCGCTGGCGGCGGCGGGGGCGACCGCGATCCTGTTCACCACCGGGCGCGGCACGCCGCTCGGCTTTCCGGTGCCGACGGTCAAGATCGCGTCGAACCACGACCTTGCCACGCGCAAGTCCGGATGGATCGATTTCGACGCGGGGATGGTGCTCGACGCGGGGATGGATGCCGCCGATGCGGCATTGCTGCAACGGATCATCGCCATTGCCTCGGGCGAGGAGACCGCCGCCGAACGCAATGGCGAGCGCGAGATCGCGATCTGGAAACGTGGAGTAACTTTGTGACCGTCCTGTCCCGTGCCACCCTGTCCGTTCTGCCCGCGACCGTGGAAACGCCGGCGGGGCGGCCTCCGCTGCAAACCGGCATCGTCCATTTCGGGCCGGGCGCATTCCATCGCGCGCATCAGGCCGCCTATATCGATCGCCTGCTCGCCGATGATCCGCGCTGGGGGATTGCGGCGGTGTCGATGCGGACGCGCGGGACTGTGGACGCGCTGGCGGCGCAGGACGGCCTCTACACGCTGGCGATCCGCGATGCGGCGCCGTCCTTGCGCGTGATTGCTGCGCATAGCGCGCTTCTAGGGCCGGAAGATGCAGCGCAGACCAAGGCGCTGCTGGCCGATCCGCAGGTGCGGCTGGTTACCTCGACCGTGACCGAGAAGGGCTATTGCCTCGCCCCCGACGGAACGCTCGATCTGTCGCATCCCGACATTGTTTACGATCTGGCGGGGCCGGGGACGCCGCGGTCGGTGGTCGGATGGATCGTTCAGGGGCTGGCGGCACGGCGTGCGGCGGGGGTTGCGCCGTTCACGGTGATGCCGTGCGACAATCTGGCGGACAATGGCCGCAAGCTGCACGCCGCGCTGGTCGATTATGCTGCGCAGGTCGATGCCGAACTGGCGGCATGGATCGCGGCGGAGGTCGCAGTTCCGTGCACGATGGTCGATTCGATTACCCCGGCAAGCGATGCGGCCTTCCTGTCCGACCTGAGGGCGCAATTGGGCGTCGAGGACACGGCGGCGGTGCAGCGCGAAGCCTTCGCGCAATGGGTGGTGGAAGACCTCGGCATCGATTTCGGCCCCGACCTCAAGGCGGCGGGCGTCATCCTGACCAGCGACGTGGCAGCATGGGAGCGCGCGAAGCTGCGCATCCTTAACGGCGCGCATTCCAGCATCGCCTATCTCGGCCTGTTGCGCGGGGCGAGCTCGGTGGCCGAAGCGATGCGTGACGCGGCGCTGGCGCGCTTCGCCGATGCGATGGTGCGCGATGAGATTCAGCCCTTTGTCGGCACCGTGCCGGGGCTCGATCTCGACGCCTATCGGGCCGATGTGATGCAGCGGTTCCGCAACCCGGCGATCGTCCACCGGCTGGAGCAGATTGCAATCGATGGGTCGCAGAAGATCCCCTATCGCCTGGGCGATTCACTGGCGGCGAACCGGGCGGCCGGCGTGCTGCCGAGGCATATCGTCACCGCGCTGGCCGGGTGGATCCTGTTTCTCCATGAGCGCGCGCGGGCCGGGACGCCGATCGCCGATCCGCATGCTGCAGTGATGGCCGATCTTGCCGCCGACCGTGACGCGTCGGCCTTTGCCCACGCGCTTGCAGAGCGAAACATCGGCCTGACCCGCGCGATGCTGGCTGACGACGCCCTGATTGCGGCGCTGGAACAGGCGGTGCGCGACGTTGCCGACCGCCGCTGGGAGGCGACGCCGCTGGTTGGCTGAGGTCAGCCCGCGCGCGCTGCGATCGACCGATACAGCGCGCGGATGCCGACGGTCCAAGGGGCTGCATCTTTCGACGTGGTGACCCGATTGGTCAGCGTGCCCAGCCGTGGCGCGTGGATACGCACGACGTCGCCGACCTTATGGGTAAAGCCGCGACCCGGCTCGTCACGGTCCTGCACCGGGGCGAACAGGGTGCCTAGGAACAGCGCGAAGCCGTCGGGATATTGATGCTCGCTCAGCGTCTGAGCGACCAGATCCAGCGGATCGCGGCTGATCTGGTTCATCGAACTATGCCCTTCGAGCCGATAGCCTTCGGGGCCGTCAATCGTCAGGTCGAGCTCGGCGTTGCGCACATCGTCGATGGTGAAGCCCGCGTCGAACAGGCGCACGAACGGGCCGATCGCGCAGGACGCGTTATTGTCCTTCGCCTTGCCCAGCAGCAGCGCGCTGCGCCCCTCGAAATCGCGGAGGTTGACGTCGTTGCCGAGTGTCGCGCCGACCACCGTGCCGGCGGCATTAGCGATCAGGACTACTTCGGGTTCGGGGTTGTTCCAGGTCGAGTCCGAACGCACGCCGATGTCCGCGCCCCAGCCGAGGGTCGAAAGCACGGGCGCCTTGGTGAAGACCTCCGCATCCGGGCCGATCGCGACCTCCAGATATTGCGACCACATGCCCGCGTCGATCAGCGCCGCCTTGAGCCGTGCTGCTTCCGCGCTGCCCGGCACGACGGTGCGAATACCTCCACCGATGCGGTCCTCCAGCTCGCCGCGGATTGCGGCGGCCTTGCCGGCGTCGCCGCGCGCGCGTTCCTCGATCACCCGCTCGATCGCGGAGACCGCGAAGGTGACGCCGCACGCCTTCACGCATTGCAGGTCGATCGGTGAGAGCAGTTCGAACGCGCCGCCGCCCACGGTCAGGTCGCTGACCGCGCAAAGGTCACGTCCTGCAGCGGACGCCGGATCAGGCAGGTCGAACAGATCGGCGGTGGTCGGCGCGGAAGCCGAGACGTCGACAACGCGGCCCGCGCGCAACAGCACCGGGAGCGGTCGGCCAGCGGCGCGGACGCGACCCGCCAGCGTCGCAGTCATGTAGTCGGCGGGCAGGGCGGAAAGATCGAATGGGGTCGGCACGGAAACTCCTGTCAGATTTTGACGATGCGCAGCGCGATCCACGGTTTGCCCGGCAGCGCGATTTCGGGGCGGGCCGGGTCGTGGACGTCATATTGGTTGAGCTGCTGCATGCGGAACACGCCCGGCACCGGGGTCACGGTCATGTTCCAGGTGTCGATGATGTCGATGCGGAAGCTGTGCTTGGGGTCCTTGTCGCGCCCCGGCAGCGTCACCCGCCATGTGGTCGGCTGGGCCGATCCGAAATACTTCAGGTAGTAAGCGTGCGGCACGCCGCCGATATGATAGTCCCACCAATGTTCGATCGGGTCGATGCCGGGGGCTGGCCCTTCCTCCATGATCTTGCGCAGGAAGGCGAGGCGGGGCGCGCTGCTCCCCTTGAGCACGCCGCCCTGACCCAGCCAGCTGAAATCGGGGTTGCGATCGGGCGCGAAGGTTTCGCTGTGGCCCACATAAGTGCCGCCGATCAGCCCCCACCAGAAGCGCTCGACCATCTGTTGCCCGGTCAGATTGGCCCAGCGCTGGTCGGAATCGCCTTCATAGACGACCTCGTCGAACACCACCGGCTTGAGCGCGAACTCGCGGTGCTGGGCGGCGCGGATGTCGTCCATCACGGCGGGGCCGTTCTGGACGCTGGCGTGGGTGATCCATGGCTTGCGATGGTCGTAATAGCGGCGGATCTGGTGGATCGAGCGGAGCCGGTCATGCGGATCTGCAGCGACCAGTACGCCGAACAGATGGTCCCAGTCGGCGACGCTCTTCGACTGCACCAGATCCCATTCGTTCGCCATCGACCACCATAGATTGCGATAGGCGCCCCAGCGCGCGGCGACGTAGCGGACATAGCGCTCGTCATCGGCGCGCTTCATGTCGTTATAACCGCGCGCTTCGTCATAGGGGTGGAACAGGATCACGTCGGCCTGGATGCCGAGCTGTCCAAGGCGCTGGATGCGGTCCTCGTACCGGCGGAAATAGGCCGGGTCGAAGCGGTTCGGGTCCCAATCGCGCGGGCCGTCCGCGGTGCGGACGAAGGGGTTGGTGGCGACCGACGGGACATTGGGGAAGACGAGCATCCGCAGCTTGTTGAATGGTGCAGAGCGCAGCGTCGCCAGCGTCTGCGCGCATTTGTCGTCGGACTGGAGCGCCCAGCTGTAGCAGGTCGTGCCGATCTGGCGGAACGGCGTGCCGTCGGCATAGGTGAAATGGAACCCATCCGCCGACACCCGCACCGGTCCGTGATTGCCGCGCGAGGGCGCGATACACTCAAAGCTGCCCGCCGTGCCGTTCAGCGCGACGACGTTGCTTTCGGTCGTCCAGCGCCATGAACCGGTTTCGGGCGGGCTGAAGCGGATGCGATAGATGCCGTCGCCATCATAGAAGCCCGGGACTCGGATCGACCGGTTACCCTGGCTGAAGGTCGCCGCCACATCGACTTCCACGAACGGGTTGCCGGCTGAAGGTCCCTGAAGCGTGAGTTCGTGGATGTCCCAGCGCTCGGTTGCACCGGACCTAGTCTGAGAGACGGCGGGCGTCGCTGCGACGGCCAGCGCGCTGCCCAGCACGGTGCGGCGCGACACCCGCATCAGGCGCGCTCCGCCTCAAGCTGCTCGAGCGATTTGCCCTCGTTGCGCGGCGCCCAGATGAAGCCGATGAGCCCGCTGATCGCGAGGAACCCGACCAGGATCCAGGCGAGCGTGTGGAAGCCGGTTGCGACCAGTGCCGGGACGAAGAAGCTGAACACGCCCAGCACGATGCGCACGACGGCGAACATCAGCCCCTGCGCTGTCGCCCGCAGCGCGGTCGGGAACATCTCCGAGCTCCACAGCTGGAAAAAGCTCTGCGCGCCGAACCCGCCGCCGACCGACATCAGGAAGACATGGATGATCGCGACCGGCAGCGTCAGCGGAAATATGGCGAGCAGCGCCATGCCGATCACCTGCGTGATCGCGGAGATGCCGAACAGCAGCCGCTGGTTTACCTTGTCGGCGAGCTTCATGAAGATGAAGAAGATAGACGCCATGCCGAGCACGAAGCTCAAGGTCTGGACAGCGACCGACACCGCCTGAGTCTGGCTGCCGACGGTGCTGAGGATATAGGGGAAGAAGAAGCCGTTGGTCCCGGCCCACAGGTTCCAGAACAGATAGGTGCCGGCCAGGAACGTCATCGATCCGATATTCTACCGCGTGAACAGATCCTGCCAGCGCCCGCGCTGGGCGGTCTCGCCGCTTTGCCGGGCGTCCACCCAGCGCTGCGATTCCCGCATCTTCGAGCGCAGGAAGGTGAGCGCGATCGCCAGCACCGCGAGATGCGCGAAGATGATGCGCGCGCCGAGCAGGCCGAGGCTGTCGAGCGCCAGCGCCATTACCAGCACGACGACCGGGCCGAGATACCAGAGCAGCTGCGCCACGCCGCTATGCTTGCCGCGCTTCTTGTCGGGCGCCATTTCGGCGATCAGCGACCAGCTGGCGGGGATGTCCGCACCGACGGCGAGGCCGACGAGGAAGAAGCCGATGATCACCATCCAGGCGTTCATCGAGAACACCAGCCACAGCATGCCGAACGCGTAGAACAGCATATCATATTGGTAGATCTTCTTGCGGCCGAACAGGTCACACAGTCGTCCACCGATCAGCGCGCCGATCCCCGCGGCAATGGCATTGGGTCCGAAGGCGGCGATCAGGCCGAGCAGGCTGTCGTCTAGGCCATATTCCCGCTTCCACAGCGCCAGCGCGACGGCCCCCGCGACGATCGAACCGGCGTCGATATAGTTGGCGAGACCGGCAAGGATGGTGTTCTTCCAATCCTCACGTTCGCTGGTGGCGTCGGTCATCTTCCCCTCCTTGAGTGCCGAGTTCTTGGCTCAGCCTTGTGCTTGTGCGATCGCCCCGGCGACCGCGTGATGCCAGTTGCGCTTGATCCGGCTGAGGTCGTGTCCCGGCATCACCGGATCGAACCGCGCCGGTGTCGGATCGCCGACGTGCATGTCGATGCCGAGCGCGCTTGCCGCCAGCATCGCCACCCCCATCGCGCTTGCCTCGGCGATGGTCGGGCGCAGGATCGTACGGCCGGTGACGTCCGCCAGCATCTAGATGAGCAGGTCGTTGCGCGCGGCGCCGCCGTCGATCGACAGCGCGGCGACCGACTGGTCGAGATCGGCGGCGATGGCGTCGAGCACATCGCCGATCTGCAGCGCAATCGCCTCGATCGTCGCGCGGGCGACATGCGCGGGTCGTGTCGCCAGCGTCATGCCGGCGATCGTGCCGCGCGCACCCGCCTGCCAATGCGGTGCGCCGAGCCCTGCCAGCGCGGGCACGAAGGTCACCCCGCCACTGTCGGGCACCTGCATCGCCAGCGCGGTCAGCGCGGTTTCGTCGGGCAGGCCGAGCAGCGTCGTGGCGAAGGCCGCTGCGTGGCCGGAGACCGAGATATTGCCCTCCAGCGCGTGCTGGACACCGCCATCGGCGCGGCTCCAGGCGATCGTGCTCGACAGGCCGTGTGACGAATGGACGCGTCCGGCGGTGGCGGCCATCAGCGAGCTGCCGGTGCCGATCGTCGCCTTGACCCGGCCGGGTTGCGACAGGCCATGCGCAAACAGCGCGGCGTGGCTGTCGCCCAGCAGCACCTGGATCGGCACGTCGTCGCGCAGCGCGGTGACGCCCCGCGCGACATGGCCGAACCCGCCGTCGGATGGCAGTATCTGCGGGAGCATCGCCAAGGGCACTTCAAAGATGCGGGCGAGTTCCGCGTCCCAGCCGAGCGTTTCGAGATTGAACAGCTGCGTCCGCGAGGCATTGCTGTGATCGGTTGCGTGGACCGTGCCGCCGGTCAGGTTCCAGAGCAGCCAGCTGTCGATCGTGCCGCAGCGGACCTCGCCGCGTTCCGCGCGTGCGCGTGCGCCGGGGATGGTGTCGAGCAGCAGGCCGATCTTGGCGGCGGGGAACAGCGGATCGATGCCGAGGCCGCTGCGCGCGGCGATGTCGCCCTCCAGCCCCGCTGCGCGCAGTTCGGCGCAGCGGGGGGCGGAGCGCGCGCATTGCCAGATCGCGGCCGGCGCGATCGGTCTTCCGGTCTGTGCGTCCCACAGGACGATCGTTTCGCGCTGGTTCGATATGGCGAGCCCGGCGATGTGGACATCGGGTGCCGCCGCGACCAGCTCGGCGATCAACGCGGCGACCGTCTCCCAGATTTCCGAAGGCGATTGTTCGGCCCAGCCGGGGTGCGGATAGTGCACCTGCATCGTGCGGGAGCGGGATTGCACGATCGTCCGGTCTGCCGCGACGAGCAGCGCCTTGGTATTGGTCGTCCCCTGATCGATGGCGAGGATGACAGGGCGCGGCATCAACCGGCCCGCGTTGCCAGCAGGTCGCGCGCAGCAGTCGCGATGCCCGCTGCGCTCAGCCCGAAATGCTCCATCAGCCACGCCGCCGATCCGGTCGGCATGAAGCCGGGGAAACCGATCCGGCGCATCGGCACGGGTTGATTCTCGGCGCAGAACTCGGCGACCGCGCCGCCCAGACCACCTTGTTTCAGGCCCTCTTCCGCGGTGATGATCGCCCCGGTCGCGGCGGCCTGCGCGACGAGTTCGATGTCGAGCGGCGATACCGTCGCCATGTTGATCACGCGCGCCGCGACGCCCTCCTGCGCGAGCTGTTCTGCTGCGGTGAGGGCGTGGTGAACAAGCGTGCCATTGGCGATGATCGCGATGTCTCTGCCCTCGCGCAGCACCTCGCCTTTGCCGATCGTAAAGGAAGGGTTGGCGCGCGGTAGCTCGGGCACCGGCATCCGGCTGATACGGATATAGACCGGGCCGTCATGCGCCGCCGCGGCCTTGATCGCCTCGGCGGTTTGCCAGGGGTCGGCGGGGACGATCACCGTGAGCTTGTCGATTGCGCGCAGCCAGGCGACATCCTCGATACTGTGGTGCGTCGCGCCCAACTCGCCATAGGCGACGCCGGACGAGATGCCGCACAGCTTCACATTCTGCTGGCTATAGGCGCAGTCGGCCTTGATCTGCTCCATCGCGCGGGCGGTCAGGAAGCAGGAGGCACCGCTGACGAACGGGATCTTGCCGCCATTGGCAAGGCCCGCGCCGACGCCGACCATATTCTGTTCGGCAATGCCGACATTGATGAGGCGCGTGGGGAAGCGGCCGCGGAATTTGCCGAGCTTGGACGAGCCGACCGAGTCGTTGACCACCGCGACGATGCGCTCGTCCTGCGCCGCGAGCTCCTCGACCGCGCGGACATAGGCGTCGCGGCAATCGAACAGGCCGGCTGTTGCGGGGGCGGTGGCACCCATTACTGCATCTCCGCTTCGAGTTCGCTGATCGCCTGCGCATATTGTTCGGCATTGGGGACGCCGTGGTGCCAGCCGGCTTGGTCGCGCATGAAGCTGACGCCCTGGCCCTTGTGCGTGTCGGCAATGATCACGCAGGGCCGGGTGCGCGGTTGACGCGCAGCGTCGAGCGCGGCGAGGATCATCGCGTGGTCGTGGCCGTCGATGCCGACGACATCCCAGCCGAACGCACGCCATTTGTCGGCGAGCGGCTCAAGGCTGTTGGTGTCTTCGGTCTTCGCGCCCTGCTGCAGCCCGTTGCGGTCGACGATCACGGTGAGGTTGCTCAGCCCGCGATGCGCGGCGAACATCGCCGCTTCCCACATGCTGCCTTCCTGCAACTCGCCATCGCCGGTGAGCACGAACACATGATAGTCGGCGCGGTCGATCTGGCCGGCGACGGCGATGCCGACCGCGACCGGGAAGCCATGGCCGAGCGGGCCGGTGTTGGTTTCGACGCCGGGCAGATAGGTGCGATTGGGGTGGCCGTTGAGGCGCGACAGCGGCTTGAGATAGGTGTCCAGCTCGGCCTCGGGGAAGAAGCCGGCACCGGCCAGCGCGGTGTACAGCGCGCCAGTGCAATGCCCCTTCGACATCACGAAGCGGTCGCGGTCGGGCGCGTTCGGGTTGGCGGGGTCGATGCGCAGCGAATCGAAATAGAGTGCGGCGATGATGTCGGCCGCAGACAGGTCGCCGCCCGGATGCCCCTGGCCCGCATCGACGATCATCTTGAGCAGCCGCTGCCGCATCCAGTTGGCGCGCACGCGGACATGGGCGGCACGGGCGTCGAGCGAAGCCGGATTGCGCGTCGGCATGGACGTGCTAATTGATGACATGTATTACCTCTCCGCGGCGTGGCCTACGCCGGTTTTTGGCGGCTGGCAAGGTAATTGCTTTCGATCAGTTACGAATCGTGGCGTTAAGCGATAAGAATTGACATCAATCGAAAGTTAGACCTACCACGCATTCAACCCCGCCGTTCGATGCGGGTTGGCGGAGGGATGATGACAAAGGCCGCTCCGGCAGGATCAGCGTCAAGCGGTGCAGGGTCCCGCGCCCGCGCGCTGGGCGAAGCGCGCCGCGCAGGCATCCTTGCCTGGCTTCAGGAAGAGGGCAGCGCGCGGGTGCGCACGCTCGCCGAAGCGTTTGACGTGTCCGAAGTCACCGTCCGCCAGGATCTCGAGAAGCTGGAGGCAGACGGCCTTATCGTCCGCGAGCATGGTGGGGCGTTCCTGAAATCGGTGACGCAACAGGTGCGCGCGATGGCGCTGCAGCATGCCGAGAATATGGACGCCAAGCGCGCGATCGGGCGCGTCGCGGCGGGGCTGGTCGGCGATGGTGAGACGATCATCCTCGATTCGGGATCGACCACGACCGAGGTTGCGGCGCAGTTGCCCGGGCGGCGCGACATGACGGTGATCACCAATGCGCTCAACATCGCGCTGATGCTGGGCGCTGAGCCGGGGTTCGACGTCCACATGTCGGGCGGGCATTTCAAGGCGCCGACATTGTCGCTGTCGGGCGACCGGTCGGCGGACTATTTCCGCGGCCTGTTCGCGCAGACCTTGTTCCTGGCCACCGCTGCGGTCGATCTGCATGCAGGGCTGACCTATCCCGCGCTGTCCGACATTCCGGTCAAGCGCGCGATGATCGAGGCGGCGGAGCGCGTCGTGCTGGTCGCGGATTCAAGCAAGATCGGCCGGCGCTCCTTCACCGCGCTCGGCAATATCGAACTGGTCGATGTCCTGGTCACCGATGCCGGAATTGCGGCGACGGACCGGGTCGCGATCGAACAAGCGGGCGTCGAAGTGATGGTCGCCTGACCCCCAATTTCCAGTACGAGGATCGAACCGTGGGACAGCAGAAATATGGCGCCGGCATCTGGCACTTCGCGACCTATGTCGATCGCTATGCGACCGACGGCTATGGCCCGCCGCGCACGCTGATCGAGATGATCGACCTGGCCGGGCAGGTCGATGACCTGTCGGTGGTCGACATCAACTACCCCTTCGCCGATCCCGACCTGTCGCTGGAGGCAGTAGAAGCGGCGCTCACGCGCAACAACCTGTCGGTCATCGGGATTACCCCCGAAATCTACACGCAGAAGTTTGCGAAGGGCGCCTTCACCAACCCCGATCCGGGCATCCGCCGCCTGGCCAACGAGATGTGCAACGAGGCGGCCAATGTCGTGCGGCGCTTCGGTGCGAACTATGTGAAGCTGTGGCCGGGGCAGGATGGCTGGGACTATCCGTTCCAGGTCGACCACCGCAAATTGTGGCAGATGAGCATCGACGGCGTGGCGGAGCTGGCCGGACAAAATCCCGACCTCAACTTCGTGATCGAATACAAGCCGCGCGAGCCGCGCGTGCATATGAGCTATGACAGCGTCGCGCGCACCCTGCTCGGCATCGAGAAGATGGGCGTGCCCAATGTCGGCATCCTGCTCGACTTCGGCCATTCGCTGTATGGCGGGGAAAGTCCGGCGGATGCGGCGCAGCTCGCGATCGACCATGGCCGGTTGTTCGGGATGGACGTGAACGACAATCTGCGCAGCTGGGACGATGATCTGATCGCCGGATCGGTCCACCCGATCGAGCTGTTCGAATTCTTCTACACGCTGCGCAAGAACAAGTGGGAGGGCGTGTGGCAGCTCGACCAGTTCCCGTTCCGTGAGGACAGCGTCGCTGCGGCGAATTCCGCAATCGGGTTCCTCAAGGCGGTCGAGCGCGCGCTCGACAAGCTCGATTTCGAGGCGATGCAGGCGGCGCAGGACCGGCAGGACGCGGTGACTGCGCTCAACCTGGCGCGCCAGGCGCTGTTCACGAGTTACTGAGCGTGATCATTTCCTCCGCCAATGATTTCCGCGAGGCGGCGCGGCGGCGGGTGCCGCGCTTCCTGTTCGACTATGCCGATGGGGGGGCGAATGCGGAGGAGACGCTGCGCCGCAATGTCAGCGATCTGGCGGGTGTGGCGCTACGCCAGCGCGTGCTGAAGGATGTCGCCAGCATCGACCTGAAGACGACATTGTTCGGGCAGGAGATCGCGCTGCCGGTCGCGCTGGGGCCGGTCGGAATCAGCGGCATGTATGCGCGGCGCGGCGAGGTGCAGGCGGCGCGCGCGGCGGCGGCGGCGGGCATCCCGACCTGTCTGTCGACCGTGTCGATTTGTTCGATCGAGGAGGTGGCGCGGGTCGCCGACCCGTTCTGGTTCCAGCTCTATGTGATCCGCGACCGCGCGTTCATGCGCGACCTGATCGCGCGGGCAAAGGCGGCGGGCGCGCGGGCGTTGGTGTTCACCGTCGACATGCCGGTGCCGGGATCGCGCTATCGCGATGCGCACGCCGGCATGTCCGGCCCCTATGCCCCGCTGCGCCGGATGATGCAGGCGGTCGGGCGGCCGCGCTGGTCGTGGGACGTCGGCCTGAGGGGGCGGCCGCACATGCTGGGCAATCTGCTCCCCGTGCTGGGCAAGGACAGCGGGCTCAACGATTATATGGGCTGGCTGGGCCGCAATTTCGATCCGTCGATCCAGTGGAAGGATCTCGACTGGATCCGCGAGGTCTGGGACGGGCCGCTGATCATCAAGGGCATTCTCGACCCCGATGACGCGCGCGAAGCGGCGGCAATCGGCGCGGATGGGATTGTCGTGTCGAATCATGGCGGGCGGCAGCTCGACGGTGTGCTGTCGAGTGCGCGCGCGTTGCCGGCGATTGCGGCGGCGGTGGGTGATCGGCTGACGGTGCTGGCCGATGGCGGGGTGCGCAGCGGGCTGGACGTCGTGCGGATGCTGGCGCTGGGCGCGCGGGGCGTGCTGCTGGGCCGCGCCTGGGTCTATGCGCTGGCGGCGCAGGGCGAGGCGGGGGTGGGGAAACTGCTGGAGCTGATCGCCAAGGAAATGACGGTCGCGATGACGCTGACCGGGGTCAACCGGATCGACGCGATCGACCGCTCGATCTTGGCGGAGGACATCAAGTGAGGCTGCTCGAGGGAAAAGTCGTCCTAGTCACCGGCGGATCGACCGGGATCGGTCGCGCGGCGGCGATCGGTGCGGCGCGGCACGGCGCGAACGTCGCGATCAACTATGCGTCGAGCGATGACAAGGCCGCGTCCTGCGTCGTCGAGATCGAAGCGCTGGGGCAGCGGGGGCTGGCGGTGAAGGGCGATGTCGCCGATCCGGCGACGGCGCGCGACTTTGTGGACAAGGCGGTCGCGACGTTCGGCCGGGTGGATGTGATGGTGTCCAACGCCGGCATCTGCCCGTTCCACGCGTTCCTCGACATGCCGGTCGAGACGGTCGACCGCACCTTCCGCGTCAATCTGCACGGGGCCTATTACATGGTGCAGGCGGCGGCGAACCAGATGGTGACGCAGGGGCAGGGCGGGGCGATCGTCGCGGTGTCGTCGATCTCGGCGCTGGTAGGCGGCGAGTTTCAGACGCACTATACCCCGACCAAGGCGGGGGTGCATTCGCTGATGCAGTCGGCGGCGATCGCGCTGGGCAAGCATGGCATTCGCTGTAATTCGGTGCTGCCCGGCACCATCCTGACCGAGATCAACAAGGATGATCTTGCCGATCAGGACAAGCGCGACCGCATGACCGCGCGCATCCCGCTCGGACGGTTGGGCGAGGCGGAGGATCTGGCGGGGCCGATCATCTTCTTTGCCTCGGACATGGCGCAATATGTGACCGGCGCGGCGTTGCTGGTCGATGGCGGGGCGTTCGTGAACCTCCAGTAATTCATAATATGTATGTTGACCTGATCGGGGTGCAGCCGATAGAGCCGGTGCGAAAGGTGGAGTGGGATGACCGGCATATTGCGCAGTTTGATCCTGGCGCTCACGCTAACTGCGGCGGCACTGCCGGCAGCGGCGCAACCCGCACCGCCGCCGCTGCGCGTAAGCGATAACCACCGCTATTTGCTCGCAGGCGACAAGCCGTTCTTCTGGCTGGGGGATACCGGCTGGCTGCTGCTCAGCCGCCTCGATCGCGGAGAGACCGAACGCTATCTCGCCACGCGCCGGGCGCAAGGGTTCAACGTAGTTCAGGTCATGGTCCTTCATACCGCACAGATGACGAGCCGTGCGGGTGCCCCGGCGCTGGTCGATGGCGATCCCGTCCGCCCGCGCACGACACCGGGAGCGGACCCGGCAAAGCCCGGCGAATATGACTATTGGGACCATCTCGACTGGGTTGCCGATCGCGCGGCGGCGCATGGCATCTATCTGGCGCTGGTCCCCGCCTGGGGCGATCTGGCGATGCAGAAGCAGCTGACCGCCGCCAATGCGCCGGTTTACGGCCGCTTCCTTGCCGAGCGTTATGGCATGCGGTCGAACATCATCTGGCTGAATGGTGGCGACACGCGATCGGAACAGAATACGGCGGTTTGGGACGCGCTCGGCGCGACGATCAAATCGATCGCGCCGCGCCAGTTGATGACCTTTCACCCGATCGGGCGCACCGCATCGTCCTGGCAATGGCATCAGGCGCCGTGGCTGGACTTCAACATGTTCCAGTCGGGGCACCGGTCCTATCGTCAGGAGGGGGCAAACGCGATCGGCGAAGATAATTGGCGCTATGTCGAGCAAGACCGCGCGCGCACCCCACCCAAACCGACGATCGACGCGGAGCCAAGCTACGAGAATATCCCGCACGGCCTGCATGAGCAGAACCAGCCACGCTGGGGCGCGGGCGATGCGCGGCGCTATGGCTGGTGGGCGGTGATGGCGGGGGCGTTCGGCCACACTTACGGCGAGAACCACGTGATGCAGTTCTTTGCGGCGGGATCGAAGGACGCGAATTTCGAGCCGAACTTGCATTGGGAACAGGGCCTTGTCGCACCAGGGGCTCTCCAGATGCGCCATCTGCGGGCGCTGATCGAATCCCGCCCGATGCTGGATCGCGTGCCGGATCAAGCGATGATCGTCGACAATGGCACCCGCTATGACCGCGTCGCTGCGAGCCGCGGCACCAATTACGCCTTTGTCTATAGCTACACCGGCGCGCCGTTCACGATGCGGCTGGGCTTGATTGCCGGGCGATCGGTCAAGGCCAATTGGTTTTCCCCGCGCGACGGGAGCACCACGCCCGCCGGCACCTTCGCAAATCGCGGTGAGCGCCGCTTCGACCCGCCGGGCGACAGCAAGCCAGGTAACGACTGGGTTCTCGTTCTCGACGGAATTGCGAAATGACTGCTGCCAGCTTCACCGGCCTGTCCAGGATCAAGCATGTCCGCGCCTACACAGTGCGCGGCGGCGGGGCGGATTATCACGATCAGGGCGCTGGCCACTGGATCGACGACCATATCGCGACGCCGATGGCGCGCTATCCCGAATATCGCCAGTCGCGGCAGAGCTTCGGCATCAATGTGCTCGGCACCTTGGTGGTGGAGTTGGAGGCCGAAGACGGAACGGTCGGGTTCGCGGTGACGACGGGCGGCGAGCCGGCGGCGTTCATCGTTGAGAAGCACCTGTCCCGCTTCCTGATTGGCCTCAGCCCGGCAGAGTATGAGAAGATCTGGGACCAGATGTACTTCTCCACCCAATATTATGGGCGCAAGGGGCTGGTGGTGAACGCCATTTCGGGCGTCGATCTCGCGATCTGGGATCTGCTGGGCAAGCTGCGCGGCGAGCCGGTCTATCACATGCTCGGCGGCGCGGTGCGCGACGAGCTGCAATTCTACGCCACCGGCGCGCGGCCGGATGTTGCGAAGGAATTGGGGTTCATCGGCGGCAAGCTGCCGCTCCACCACGGCCCCGCCGAGGGCCTGGAGGGCCTCCAGAAGAATATCGAAAACCTCGCCGATATGCGCAGCAAATGCGGCGATGATTTCTGGCTGATGCTCGATTGCTGGATGAGCCTCGACCTCGATTACGCAACCCGGCTCGCGCAGCGCGCATGGGACGAATGCGGGCTGAAATGGATCGAGGAAGCGCTGAGCCCGGACGATTATTGGGGCTATGCGGCGCTCAAGAAGAATGCCCCGCGCGGGCTGCTGGTCACGACCGGCGAGCATGAGGCGACCCGCTGGGGATTCCGCATGCTGATGGACATGGACTGCTGCGACATCATCCAGCCGGACGTGGGCTGGTGCGGCGGCGTGACCGAGCTGATCAAGATCGCCAACTATGCCGACAGCCGCGGGGTGATGATGGTGCCGCACGGGTCGTCGGTTTACAGCTACCACTTCGTCATCACCCGCCACAACTCGCCCTTTGCCGAGTTCCTGATGATGCATCCCGGGCCGACGGAAGTGGTGCCGATGTTCGCGCCGCAGCTGCTCGGCGAACCGGTTCCCGTGAATGGCAAAATCCGCGCGAGCGAACTCGACAAGCCCGGTTTTGGGGTCGAGCTCAACCGCGAGATCGCTCTCCACCGCCCTTATCCCAACGATTGACCGTTCGAAGGAAGTTGCAATGAAGCTTTGTCGCTATGGCGCCCCCGGTGCCGAGAAGCCCGGCCTGATCGACGCCGATGGCCGCATCCGCGACCTGTCGGCGCATGTCGCCGATATCGCCGGTGACGCGATCGGCGCGGATGGGCTGGCGAAGCTCGCCGCGATCGATGTCGCCAGCCTGCCGCTGGTCGAGGGCGATGTTCGCTATGGCCCCTGTGTCGGCGGCACGCGCCAGTTCGTCGCGATCGGCCTCAACTATGTCGACCACGCGCATGAATCGAACCTGCCGATCCCCGAGGAACCGGTGGTGTTCAACAAATGGGTGAGCTGCATTCAGGGGCCGAACGATCCGGTCACGATCCCCAAGGACAGCAAGAAGACCGACTGGGAAGTCGAGTTGGGCATCGTGATCGGAACCGCGGCGAACAATGTCGCGGAGGCGGACGCGCTCGACCATGTCGCGGGCTATTGCGTCGTCAACGACGTGTCCGAACGCCACTGGCAGACCGAGCGCGGCATGACCTGGGACAAGGGCAAGGGGTTCCCGACCTTTGGCCCGATCGGCCCGTGGCTGGTGACCAAGGACGAGGTCGGCGACGTCCAGAACCTTGGCATGTGGCTGTCGGTCAACGGCAAGAAGGTTCAAGACGGCAATACGAAGACGATGATCTTCGACGTGAAGCAGATCGTGTCCTATCTCTCGCAGATCATGACGCTGCTGCCTGGCGACGTCATCACCACCGGCACGCCGCCGGGCGTCGGCCTCGGGCAGAAGCCCGAGCCCTGGTATCTCAAGGCGGGCGACGTGGTCGAGCTGGGCATCGAGAAGCTGGGCGAGCAGCGTCAGGATTTCGTCGCATGGACACCGGCCAAGTGAGCATCTTCGCCGGGCGCTATGCCGGTCGAACCGCGATCGTCACCGGCGGCGCATCGGGGCTGGGCCGGGCGGTCGCGGCGCGCATCGTTGCCGAGGGCGGCCGCGTCGCGCTGTGGGACCTGAACGCGGACGCGCTGGCAGCCGCCAAGGACGCGGTCGGCGCGAGCGACGTTCAGGCGCTCGACGTATCCGATCAGGCGGCGGTGGAGGCTGCGGCCAAGGCCAGCGCCGCCGCGCTGGGCGGCAAGGTGGATGTGCTGGTCTGTTCGGCCGGCATCACCGGCGCGACGGTGCCGGTGCAGGACTTTCCGGTCGACAGCTGGCTGCGCGTGTTCGACATCAACGTCCACGGCCTGTTCTACTGCAACCGCGCGATCGTGCCGCTGATGCTGGCGCAGGGCTATGGCCGCATCGTCAACGTCGCATCGGTTGCGGGCAAGGAAGGCAATCCCAATGCCAGCGCCTATTCGGCGTCGAAGGCGGCGGTGATCGGCTTCACCAAGTCGCTCGGCAAGGAACTGGCGGGCAAGGGCGTCATCGCCAACGCGATCACCCCCGCGACGTTCGAGAGCCCGATCCTTGCCCAGCTGCCGCAGAGCCAGGTCGATTATATGCGCTCCAAAATCCCGATGGGACGGTTGGGCGAGGTGGATGAGAGCGCGGCGATGATCTGTTTCATGGCGAGCGAGGAGTGCAGCTTCACCACGGCGTCCACCTTCGACACCTCGGGCGGACGGACGACCTTCTGAGATGGCCGCGCGTCCGCCCCTGGTCGATCCGCACGTCCATCTGTGGGATTTGCAGCACATCCGCTATCCGTGGCTGACCGGGCCGTTCGACAGCGACAATCCCAATGGCAGCGTCGAGGCGATCGCGGTGGACTATCCGCTCGACGCCTATCTCGCCGACGCGGGGAGCTGGGACGTGCGCGGCATCGTCCACATTGATGCGGGCGCGGACCCGGCGGATGCGCTGAAGGAAACGCAGTGGCTTCAGGCCATGGCCAATACGCGCGGCATGCCGACCGGCATCGTGGCATTCGCGGCACTGGATGATCCGCAGGTCGAAAACCTGCTTGCCGCGCATGTCGAATACGCCAATGTCCGCGGCATCCGCCATATCATCAACTGGCACCCGGATCCGGCGCGGAGTTATTCGCCCGCAGACGTTACGACGACCAGCGCGTGGATGCGGGGCTTTGGGCTGCTGAAGAAGTTCGGTCTCAGCTTCGACCTTCAGGCTTATCCGGGCCAATTCGCGCACCTTGCCGCCCTGATCGCCAAGCATCCCGATACGCAGGTGATCCTGAACCACACCGGCATGGCGCTGCCCGGCGACCCGGACGGCTGGGACGTGTGGCGGCGTGGGATGGCGGCGTTCGCGGCGCTGCCCAATGTCGCGGTCAAGATTTCGGGGATGGGCTTCACCTGGCGGCCTTGGACGGTCGAACTGGCGCGCCCCTATGTCCTCGAGACGATCGACCTGTTCGGGACCGCGCGCGCGATGTTCGCCAGCAATTTCCCGACCGACAAGTTGTTCGGCAGCTTTGACCGGCATTTCGACGCCTATGACGCGATCACTGCCGATTTCAGCGCGGACGAGCGGGCGGCGCTGTTCGGCGGCAATGCCAACCGCATCTATCGCCTTGGCATCGACCTCTGATCCGATGCGCGTGACCGATCTGCGCGCGGAGTACACGACCGACCTGTTGGGGACACAGGTCCGGCATCCACGCCTGTCGTGGCGGATCGAGGGGGCGGGCGCTCAGCACGGTTATCGCATCCGCGCGGCGGTGAATGCGGCGGCGCTCGATGCCGGGGAGTTGATCTGGGACAGCGGCACAGTCATCGGCGGTGCGAGCTTCGACATTCCCTATGGCGGCCCGCCGCTGGCGTCGATGCAGCGCATCTGGTGGGCGGTCGAGGTGACCGGCGATGCGGGGTCGGCGCGGTCGGAGCCGGCCTGGTTCGAAGCCGGGCTGCTGTCGCCCGACGACTGGCGCGGCGACTGGATCGAGGCGGAGGACGACCTCGCCGCCGCCGATCGCGCTGCCGGGGTCGGCTGGGTGTGGGGCGAAACCTCGCTCGATGCGCGGCCGCACGCCTTCCGGCTGGACTTCGACGCTCCGCTCGACCTGGTCGCGGCGGACGTACTGATCGCGGGCAAGGATCATCTGCGCGGCGTCTGGGTCAATGGCGTCAAGTCGCCGCTCGACTGGCATTTCGACTGGGACACCTATCTGCCCTTCTGGGGGACGCTGGCCGGGTATGGAGGAGCGGTGCGGCCGGGGCGCAACAATATCTGCGCGCTGGTCGAGGCCGATACGCAGGGGTTCTTTCCGGTCGATGGCGGTGCCTTTGCCGCGTTGATCCGGTTGCACGGCGCCGATGGCCGGATCGAGCGGATTGTTGGCAGCGCGTTTCGCGTGATGGCTGACCCGCCCGAGAACTGGACCGACCCCGCGTTCGACGCCACCGACTGGAGCGCGGTGGTGCCGAGCACGAGCTGGGCGCAGGGCGATCCACGCCCCAGCGAACCGGCGATGCTGTTGCGTACGGCGTTCGACGTGACCAAGCCGGTTGCCACCGCGCGGCTCTATGCCACGGCGCTCGGGGCCTATGATGCGCACCTGAATGGCGCGCGCGTATCCGACGCGATCCTCGCGCCCGAGATGAGTGTGGCCCACCGCCATGTCCTGTATCAGACCTATGATGTAACCGACCGGATCGTGCCGGGGGGCAATGTGCTCGGCGCGCTGGTCGGGGACGGCTGGTATGCCTCGCCGTTCGGCTGGCGGATCGAGCGCTATGGCTTTGGCCCGGCACCGCGCCGCTTTCGGGCGATGTTGCGGATCGACTATGCCGATGGGACGCGCGACTGGGTAACGACCGGGCCGGACTGGCGGATCGCGCCGTCGGCGGTGGTGAAGTCCGAAATCTACGATGGTGAGACCTTCGATGCGCGGCTCGATCAGCCGGGTTGGGATACGCCGGGTTTCGACGATCGCGATTGGATGCCAGTGCGGGTCGGGCAGGCTCCGAACGCGGCGCTGGTGGCGCAAACGTCTCCGCCGCTGCGCCGAACCGGGACCCGCCGCGCGGTCGCTGTCAGTGAACCGGTGGCTGGCCGCTACGTTTTCGATTTCGGCCAGAATTTCTCCGGCTGGGTTCGCATCCGCGCGACGGGTGCGGCCGGCACGACGATCACCGCCAAATTCGCCGAGTTGCTGAACGCTGACGGCACGGTTGACCTTGCCAATCTTCGGCTCGCGCGCGCGACCGACCGCTTCACACTCGCCGGTACGGGCCAGGCCGAGACGTTCGAGCCGCATTTCACCTATCACGGCTTTCGCTATGTCGAAGTGTCAGGCTTTCCCGGCGTGCCGACGGCGGACGATGTGGAAGGCATCGTCGTGCATAGCGATTGTCGCGAGACGGGGGCAATGGCCTTCCCCGATGCACCGTTGCTGCAATCGATCTGGAACAATGCGCACTGGAGCCAGCGCAGCAACTTCTTCAGCGTGCCGACCGATTGCCCGCAGCGGGACGAGCGCATGGGGTGGATGGGGGACATTCAGGTGTTCCTTGACGCTGCCGCGTTCAACATGGACGTCAACCCGTTCATCCGCCGCTTCCTGCTGGAGGCACGCGCGGCGCAGCGCGACGATGGGGGCTATCCGATCGTGGTGCCCCAGCCGCTTTCCTATCCCGATGTCGTGACGGCGGGGTGGAGCGAGGCGGGGATCATTCTGCCCTGGCAGATGTGGCAGCGCTATGGCGACACCGCCGTGATTGACGAGAATTGGGACGCGATGCAGGCGTGGATGGCGTTCGTCGCGCGGTCCAACCCCGATCATGTCTGGCGCAACGATCGCGAGCTGGATCTGGGCGATTGGCTGTCGGTCGACGCGATCAAGCCGGACGACGAGACGACGCCGCGCATCCTGTGCGCGACCGCCTATTGGGCGTGGTGCGCCGATCTGATGGCACAGATGGCGGCGGCGAGCGGGCGTACGGCGGAGGCCGAACGCTATCGCAGCCTGCGCGCGACGATCGGGGCGGCCTATGCTGACGCGTTCGTCGGACGGGACGGGGTCTGCGGCAATGGCAGTCAGACGAGCCAGGTGCTGTCGCTTGCCTTCGATCTGGTGCCGCCGCGTCTGCGCGCCAAGGCCGCTGCGGTGCTCGCGGCCGATATTCGGGCGCGCGGGATGAAATTGTCGACCGGCTTTCTCGGCACGCCCTATCTGCTCGACGTTCTGGCGGATGCGGGGTTGATCGAGGAGGTCGCGGGGCTGCTGCTCCAGACCGGCTATCCCAGCTGGGGCTATATGCCGGAGCAGGGCGGGACGACGGTGTGGGAACGCTGGAACGGCGATACCGGCGACCTGTCGATGAACAGCTATAATCACTATGCGTTCGGCGCGGTGGTGGGCTTTTTCTATCGGCGTCTCGGCGGGATCGCGCCCGCTGCGCCCGGGTTTCGCCGTATTGCGGTGCGCCCGCTCTGGCTACCACAGGTCGGCCGGGTGGAGACGCGCTATGAGTCCGTCGTCGGGATGATCGCGACCGCAACCGATGGCGATGCCACCGGGCTCACCCGATTTGACCTGACGGTTCCCTCGAACGCTGTCGCCGATGTCGAGCTTCCAGCCGGGGATTGGCACGACGGGGGTGTCGCACTTGTCGGCCATGCCGCCGTCAGCGATTTGCGGAGCGACGGACAGACCCTGCGCTTTACCGTGCCGTCCGGCAACTACCGCTTCGCGCGATAGCGCTACTGGCCTGCCTGCCTGCCCCCGGCAGCACGCTTCAAGACAAATCGATTTCCGCAAAAAGAAGCCCCGGCGCGGTTGAAACCGTGCCGGGGCGAGAAGACGCTTCCGAGGGGGTGGGCGTCAGAAGCGAACGCGGACGCCTGCCGAAACGCGGCGGCCGGTCATGCGATATTCCTTGGTGCGATCTTCGGTCACCGAATAGATGAACTCCTTCGCATTGTTCAGGTTGATCGCATCAGCGAAGACGGTGAAATTGTTGGTGATGTCATACGACAGGCTGACGTCGAGCTGACCGTAAGCGTCGAAATATTCCGGCTCGCCGTTACGACCCGACGCGACCTGAAGAAAATTGTCGCGATAGGTGTAAGCGACGCGAGCGGTGATGCCGTATTTTTCGTAGAAGCCAACGACGCTGTACGAGTTCTTCGACAGGCCTTCGAGGCCGAAGGTCACGTTGGCGACCGCGTTACGATATTCGGCGTTCGAGTCGGTGTAGTTGTAGCTCGCCTGGACGCCGAAGCCGCCCAGTGCGCCCGGCAGCCAGTTTTCGAACGACTGGCGATAGCCGATCTCGAAGCCCTTGACCGTCGCGCCCTCGCCATTGTCGGGGACGGTGACCTGGAACGTGACCTGATCGACCAACTGAGGTGTGGTGGTCAGCGTCACGAAGGATTCGATATCCTTGTAGAACGCCGCCGCCGACAGCAGCGAACCGGGCGCGAAATACCATTCTGCACCGGCCTCGACCTGCTTGGCGCGGAATGGCTGCAGGTCGGGGTTGCCGCGACGGATCGTCTCGTTGCCCGGATTGGTCTGGATGGTCTGGCGCGGCGACAGGTCCGACAGGGTCGGGCGCGTCATCACCTTTGACGCGGCGAAGCGCACGAGCAGATCGTCGGTCAGGTTGAGCCGGGCGTTGATCGACGGCAGCCAGTCGCGATACTTGCCACGGAAGCTGACCGGGACGACCGGCGATACGGTGATGATGTTCTGGCCAGCGCCGTTCGGGACTGCGCTCAGCACGGTCCGCGACGCGCCCGACGAGGTATAGTCGGTGTCCTCGTAGCGCAGCCCGACATTGACCGCGAGCGGCATGGAGCCGAGGTCGGTCTTGAGTTCGGCCATGACATAGCCGCCCCAGACCTTCTCATTCACCTGCGATGAGCCAGTTGCGGACGGGACGGCGGGGTTGAAGGCGCGGCCATCGGCGGTGGCGAACTGATCGACCTGAAGCACCAGCGCGCGGGGGTCATAGATTACCCAGTCGCGCAGGATGTTTCCGCCGCCATTGCCACCAAAGAAATTGCGGTTGGTCGGCGAGAACAGCGCCTGCGGCAGGACGCGGTCCGACCCGCAATAGGCGCACTGCTCGCCAAACGGCATTTCGTCGGCGGTGATCGTCTTGATCCGGCTCTGCTTGAACGCGCCGGCATAGAAGGTCAGCGCGCCGCCATTCGGGTTCCAGTCGACGTCCGCCTTATATTCCTCGATCTCGTCGTCGATGTTCGAACCGCCGCCCCAGATATAATAGTGCGCGGTGATGCCCTGCGGATTGGTCGCGGCGTTGCTGTAGTTCGGGCTGGTGAAGCCATAGTCGTAGATCGGGCTGCCGCTGCGGCGATCGAACCAGTGATCGATGTTCTTGCGGCGGATGGTGGTGAACAGGTTGTTCTCCTTGCCGCGGCGGCGCGCGTCGGAGAGCGACCCGTCGAGCCGGATGCGCAGATCGTCGGTGGGCTGCCAGTCGATGTTGATGCCGAACTGGTCGGTGGTCACGTTGCGATCGTCATACTGGATGATCTGATCGACGAAGCCGCCCTGATAGCGCTGATACACCGCTTCGCCATTTTGGACGACCTGCTCGACCAGGGTTCCGCCCGAGAAATCATAGGCGAGGCCGGTCTGCTGCTCGATGAACCGCGCCTTCGAGTAGAGCGTGTCGATCGTCACCGTCAGGGTGTCGCTGGGGCGCATCTGGACCGAGCCGTTGACGGCCCAGCGGGTCAGGTCGCGCTCGAAGAAGAAGGGCGAGAGGTTCGACGGCATCGACACTCGCGTGAAGGGCGCGACGTTCGGGCCGATGCGCGCGCCGGGGACGCCGCCGGCGGTGTAATAGGAATCGGTGCTCGACCGTCGGACATGGCCTGCACCGATCGTGAATTCGTCGATGCGGTTTTCCTGTTCGGAATAGACGCCGGACAGCGCGATGCCGAACGTGCCCGACTGGTTCTTCCAGCTTGCGACGCCGGAGAATTCCGGGTTCCAGCTATCGGCATTTTCTGACCACATGCCGGTGGCGGCGGCTGCGACCTTGAAGCCCTCCTTCTGGTCCAGCGGGCGCAGCGTGCGGACATCGATGGTCGCGCCGATCGATGCGCCGTTGATGTTTGCCTGCGGCGATTTGTAGACGTCCGCGCCAGAGATGACCTCGGACGGGATCACGTCGAACGAGAATTCGCGGCCGTTATTGTCGGTCGCCAACGTGCGGCCGTTGACGGTGACCGCGTTGAACTTGGGACCAAAGCCGCGAACCGTGACGTAGCGGCCTTCACCGCGGTTGCGCTCGATGGTGACGCCGGTGATGCGCTGGAGGGACTCGGCGACGTTCTGGTCAGGCAGCTTGCCCAGATCTTCAGCCACGATCGAATCGACCACGCCAACGGCGTTGCGCTTGATGTCGATTGCGGCGCGCTCTGCGGCGCGGATGCCGGTGACGACGATCTCGTCTTCTGCAGGCGGCGTTTCAGCGTCCTGAGCAAACGCAGGCTGGACGAGCGCTGCTGCGCTGCCGGCAACGGACAGCAGCAGGGCGCGACGTATCGTTAAGATGCGGTTGGTCATCATTCCTCTCCCGAAATTTTGTTTGACCATCTCATGCCGCAGTGAAGGGCATATGTCAAATGATCATCATATGTATGATGATAATGTCAGCGCACCGATTTGATCGGGAAGACACACAGTGCCGAGCCGAATACGAACACGACAGCAGCCCAGAAAATCACGCGATAATCGTTGCCGAACGCGCTGAGCAGGATCGCGGCCATGACCGGACTGATGATCTGGGGGATATTCACGGCAGTCGTCAGGATGCCGAGATCCTTACCCTCGTCGCCCAGTGCGCTCTTCGGCAGCACCTGCGTCATCAGCGCCATGTCGATCGACATGAACATGCCGTATCCGACCCCGATGATTGCGGCATAGACCCACATCCCCTGCATCGTCGGCGCGACCAGCGGTGCGACCATCGCGCAGCCCATGATGACGCTGCCCAGGATCACGAACGGCTTGCGGCGCTGATAGCGGTCGGACAGCCAGCCCGAGCCGAGCGAGGAGATGACGAGACAGACCAGCGTGATGATCGCCATATTGGCGATCGCGATGTTCGATTCGGCGTTACCCAGCCCGATATAGTCGCGCAGGATGTACAGCAGATACGCCGCCACAGCCTGATAGCCCATATAGATGAAGAAACGGCTGGCGAACGCCCAGGCGAAATCGGGATGCTCGCGCGGCGAGATCCAGAAGCCCTTGAGGAACTCGCCCCAGCGCATCGGGCGGCGCGGCATCGCATCGCTCGGCGGCTCGCGGTTGATCGCGACGAACGCGACGCACGACGCGGCGATGGCTCCGGCGAACAGGCCGTAGGCGAGGACGCGCTCTCCGGCAAGATAGCCCGCGACGACCGTCCCGGCAGTCAGCCCCGCAGTCATGCCCGCGCCGACGATCCCCGAAACGCCGCCGCGCGTTTCCGGCGCAAAACGGTCGGCGATGAGCGTCGTCATCGCCGGCTGCATCGAATTATAGGCGATGGCGGCCATCACCCACAGCACCATCAGCGACCAGAAGCTGGTCATCCACGACACGCCGAACAGCGCCAGCGATCCGATCAGCGAGGCGATGGCGATCCACGGGGAACGGCGGCCCCAGCGACTGCGCGTACGATCCGACAGCGCCCCGGCAATTGGCGTGGTGAGCGTGGAGAAGATCGAGGTGATCGCGAAGAGCAAGGCGAGGTTATTCGCCTTCGACCCCTCATCCAGTTCAGCGATCTGGTTGGGCAGCAGCACGCCGAGCACGCCGCTGTAGAGCGCCATCAGCAGGAAGAAATTGACCATCAGCGACAGCTGGAGCTTCGTCCGCTGCGGGCCGAGGACATAGGTATGTGTCGGAGCCGCGGTGGCCATTAGTCTCTCCGGTGCTTGGGCGTGTCGTGGATTGCGCGAGTCATCATTCGGCGACAAGCGGCCGTTCCGGCACCAGCCGCAGTCCCGCCTGACGCGGGCGCCGGTGCGGTCCGCCCTCGCTGCTCCAGCCTGCGCCGCTCCCGTTCCCGATCACCGCCTCGTCCACGACGATGCCAAGGCCCGGTGCATCGCCGAGCCGGATACCGCCATCACCGATCTGCTGGTCGACCGACAGGCCGACCGGCCAGTTCAGATCCTGCACTTCGATCCCGATCATATTTGGAAGCGCGGCGGCGGCGTGTGCGATCGGGTTCGCGTCATAGCCGACCGGGGAGACGGGCAGGTTGCGCGAGTGGGCTGCGATCGCGACGCGCAGGAAATGAGTGATGCCCCATACGCTTCCGGCCTGAACGACATCGACCGCGCCGGCGTCGAACAGCGGCGCGAACTGGTCCAGTCCCGTCAGATTTTCGCCGGTCGCAACAGCCGCCCGGCACGCGCGGGAGATCGCGGCATGGCCCGCCGCGTCCCAGCGGCGCACCGGTTCCTCGATCCAGGTCAGGTCGATCTGCTGCTCAATCTCGGCAAGGTGGCGCACCGCCTGTTTGACGTTCCACGCTTCGTTCACGTCGAGCATCATTGCCGGGCGGTCGCTGTTCGCGGTCAGTATGTCACGGGCGGCCAGCAGGCGCGCAATGTCACGATCGAGATCCTTGCCGCCCTTGATCTTGGCCGAGGAAAAGCCGTGGTCGGCCCAAGTCTGGTAATGCGCAGCGAACGCCTCGTCCTCCAGTCCGTAGCAGAGGCCGGATGCATAGCCAGGCACGAACCGGTCGAGCGCGCCCAACGTGCGCCATAGCGGTTCGTCCGCCATCTTGGCCTTGAGATCCCACAGCGCCATATCGACCGCGGCGATCGCGCCATAAGTGGCACCCGCATGGCCGCTCTTGAACACATGCGCCAGCATCGAATCGTACAGCGCTGTCACCGCGCGCGGGTCCTGTCCCTCGACCGCCGGAAACACGCGCGCAATGTCGCTATGCTGGCCCAGCCCGACGCCGGTCAGGCCCCCGTCGGTTTCGATCAGCAGGATCGGCACTTCGGTGACGCCCGTCTTGACGATGCCGTTGACGTCGCCAACTGGGCGACCCCAGTCGTGGACCGTCGTCAGGCTGCGATATCCGGTGATCTTCATATGTGACTGGCATCCCCTGCACCGACGTTTCGACGCCCGGCGTTTAAACATAGTATGTATGATCTTTAAAAATCTGCAAGCCCTTGACGCTGTGGTGCTTGCGGCTCCATCGGTTGGACCAACATGAGTTGGGTGAGCGAGAAGGACGAATGAACACAGAGCCGCCCGTCGCGCCGCAGCGCCTTCGCCGCCGCCCGCGACTCTCGACCGCGGTGGTCGAGGATCTGGTCAATTCGATCGTGATGGGGACTTATCCGATCGGCACCGCGCTGCCGCCGGAGAATATCCTGTGCGATATCTACGACGTCAGCCGCACGGTGGTGCGCGAAGCGACCACTGCCCTCACCGAAAAGGGGCTGGTCGTGTCGCAGCAGGGGCGCGGGACGATTGTGCGCGACAGCCGGGCGTGGAACATGCTCGACCCGATGATCCTGTCGGCGCTGTTCCAGGGCGAGGACGGGCTGCGCTACCTCGACAATCTGTCGGAGGTGCGCACATTGCTCGAATCGGCGATGGCGGCGAAGGCGGCGGCGAACGCGACGCCCGAGTCGCTGACCGAGCTGACCGCGCAGATCGAGAAGCTGGAAGAGCTGGTGCCGATGCCGTCGGCCTATGTGCATGAGGATCTGAAGTTCCACGACATCATCATGCGCATGTCGGGCGACCGGCTGAGCAAGGCGATCATCGACGGCATTCAATCCGAAGCGCTGCGCACCCATGGCTATTCGGGCAAGCTGAGCGTCGCGCATGTGCGGGCGACGCAAGAGGCGCATCGCAAGGTCTATGAAGCGATTGCCGCGGGCGATCCCGACGGAGCGGCGCGCGCGATGCGCGAACATATTTCCGGGTCGTGGGAAAAGCGCCGGGCGCAGCCGCGCGGCTGAGCGCGTTCAGGGCTGCTCGGAAAGGGCGTAGATCCGCTCCATTTCGACCCAGGTCTGATTCGGGGCGCAGGGCAGGGGGCGTTGGAAGCTCGCCATCAGTGCGTCCCATGCCGCGACGTCGGGATTGGCGGAGTCGCGCAAGCGCTTCGTGTCCGGGTCCGGGGCTCGGTCGGTGTCCTGCTCCATCAGCATGAACATGCGGTCGCCGACCAGCCAAATCTCGAGCGCCGTTACCCCGTCCGCCCGAATGGCTGCGTTCACGGCGGCGGGTGGCTCGCCCGGTTCGTGCCATTTGCGATAGGCCGCGATGTGCTCGGGATCATCGTGCAGATCGACGGCGAAGCAGCGGCGGACAAGCGGCATTCAAAAACTCCGTGCGGCGTCGATTGACGCGGGCACTCACCCTGCCCTAAACATCATACGTCTGACAACATAATGATGGAGCGGATAGGTGCCACAGCTATATGGCGAACGCATGTCGCGGCGCGACCTTGCGGCACGATCCGGGGCGCTGTCCCAGTTTGCCGGGGTGCGCCTGTCGACGTTGGGCGACGGGGTCGAGCGCGGCGTCCGCTGTCTGGAGTTCCGCACCGGCTCGGGCCTGCGCTTTACCGTGCTGGTTGATCGCGCGATGGACATTGCCGACTGCGAGCATAACGGCCGCGCGGTCGGCTGGCACTCGCCGTCCGGTTTCCGCAACCCTGCGCTGCACGACTATGAGGGCGAGGGCGGGCTGGGCTGGTTCCGCTCGATGTCGGGTCTGCTGATCACCTGTGGCCTCGACCATACCCTCTTCATGCACGACGATCCGGCGGGGCATTATTTCTACGGCCCACGGGAGAAGGTTTCGTCTTCGCTGCACGGGCGGATCGGGACGATCCCGGCGCGGCTGACCGGCTATGGCGAAAGCTGGAACGGCGACGACTGCGTGCTGTGGGCCGAGGGTGTCGTCCAGCAATCGACCGTGTTTGGCGAGGATCTGCACCTGATCCGGCGGATCGAGGCGGATGTCGGCGGCGATGAAATCCGGCTGATCGACCGGGTGGTCAATCACGGTTTCTACCGCACGCCGCACATGTATTGCTACCACATCAATGTGAGCCATCCGGTGGTTGCGGAGGGCGCGCGCTATGTCGCGCCGATCCGCGACGTGATCTGGGCGGCACATGGCGACAGCTATCGCGATCAGGGGACCGGATACCGCACCTTGCCCGCGCCGATCGTCAATTTCCACGAACAGGTGTGGCAGCATGACATGGCGGCGGATGCGGACGGCAAGGTCAACGTCGCGGTGGTCAACGAGGCGATCGGATTCGGCTTTGAGGTCGAAACGCGAAAGGACCAGTTCCCGGCGATGTATGAATGGCAGAACCTGCACGCAGGTCACTATGCGGTGGGGATCGAGCCATCGACCAACCATGTGCTGGGCAAGGAATTTGCGCACGAACGCGGCGAGCTGATCTGGCTCGAACATGGCGATGAGCGCCGCTACGATAGCGTGTTCCGCATCCTGCCGACCGCCGATGCGGTCGCCGATGCGGTCCAGAGGATCGAGGGCGTCGCGCGCCAGCCGGACGACGAATATCCGACGCCTTCGGGCAACTACCCGCCGATCGGAGCCGCGAAATGAAGGGGCGGGTCGTCCTCTACACCGGCGCTGCGGGCGGACTGGGGCTCGATACCACGCTGCTGCTGCTGGAGCGGGGCGCGCGAGTGGTGGCGGTCGACAACGATCTGGCCAAGGTCGCGGCGCTGCAGGATGCGGCAGCGGGGAAGGGCGAACTGATCGTCTCGACCGCCGACCTGTCCGACCTGGCCGGTTTCCGCGCCACGCTGGACCAGCTGATCGCGACGACCGGCGGGTTCGACGTGGTGATCAACAACGCCGCGATCTATCCGTCAAAGCCGTTCGAGGACTATTCGATCGAGGAGCACCAGGCGGTGCAGCGCGTCAATGTCGATGCCGGCATTGTCGCGGTGCAGGCGGCGCTGCCGGGGATGCGGGCCATGGGCTTTGGCCGGATCATCAACGTGTCGAGCATTACCGTTTCGGGCGGTTGGGCGAATTTGTCGCCCTATGTCGCGTCGAAGATGGCGCTGATCGGGCTGACCCGGGCTTGGGCGCGCGAGTTCGGACCCGATGGCGTCACCGTCAACGCGATCGCGCCGGGTGCCTTCCCGACCGACGCCGAGAAGATCCATCCCGATCCCGAAGGCTATAACCGCATGGTGCTCGACGCCCAGTCGATCAAGCGCCGCGGCACCGCCCATGACATCGCCAACGCCATCGCCTTTTTCGCGAGCGAGGAGTCCGGTTTCGTCACCGGCCAGACGCTGCACGTGAATGGCGGCTGGACCATGAACTGAAGGACTAACTGTGCAGAATATTCTGAGCGGCATCCGCGTGCTCGACTGTTCGATCGCCATGGCCGGGCCGTTTGCGGCGCAACGCATGGGCGACATGGGCGCCGATGTGGTCAAGGTCGAGCCGGTGACGGGCGAGTGGCAGCGCCATGCCCCGGCGGGCAGCGCGACCGGCAATGAAGTGTGCGTGTCGTTTCTCGCGCTCAACCGCAACAAGCGCAGCCTGGCGATCGACCTCAAGTCTGCCGAGGGCAAGGCGCTGTTGCTGGAAATGGTCAAGGACGCCGACGTCTTCCTCCAGAACTACCGCCCCGGCGTCGCCGAGCGGCTGGGCGTCGATTATGCGACGCTGTCGGCGATCAACCCGCGGCTGATCTATGTGTCGATGTCGGGCTATGGCGAGGATGGGCCGTACCGCTTCTATCCCGGGCAGGATCTGTTGCTGCAGGGCATGTCGGGCGCGATGCTGTCCGCCGGGATCGACGGCGCGCCGCCTTCGCCAGCAGGCCAGTATCTGGTAGACGCGATCACCGCTTATTCCGCGTTCGAGGGCGCACTTGCGGCGCTGTTCCACCGCGAGCGGACCGGCGAGGGGCAGCTGGTTCAGGTCAACATGCTCGATGCGATCACGACGATCCAGATGCAGGAATTGTCGGTGTTCACCGTCGGCAATAAGCCGCAGTCGCGCTCGGCTGAGCCGCATGCGCATAGCTATATCCGAGCGCCCTATGGGGTGTTTGCGACCGCCGATGGCTATATGACGCTGGCGATGGCGCCCTATGCCAAGCTGGCCGAGCTGTTCGACGACCCGTTCTTCGCCACGCTCGACGACCAGCGCGATGGCTGGGCGATGCGCGACGAGATTTTTGCCAAGGTGCGTGAGAATTTGTTGGAGCGCACGACGGCGGAGTGGTTGGCGGCGATGCGTGAGCGCGACATTTGGGCGGGGCCGGTCTATGGCTATGCCGAATTGGTCGATGATCCGCAGATTGCGCACAACGGCACCTTCGTCGAATATGACCATCGCACCGAAGGCCGGGTCAAGGTGCCGGGCTTCCCGATCCGCTTTTCCAAGACGCCTTCCAAGATCGAGCGCGGCGCGCCGTTGGTCGGTGAGCATAGCCGCGACGTGCTGCGCGAAGCCGGGGTCGATGAGGCGCGGATCGACGCGCTGATCGCTGCGGGCGTGGTCAAGCAGCACGCATGAGTGCGCCGGTCTATCGCGGCCTGACCTGGGATCATCCGCGCGGCTATAATGCGCTGGCCGCAGCGGCGGTGCAGGCCGAGGGGCTGTCGCTGCACTGGGACAAGCATCTGCTCGAAGGGTTTGAATCGCACCCGATCGCGGATTTGTGCGCGCGCTATGACCTGGTGGTGCTCGATCACCCGCATGTCGGGGAGGCGGTCGCGGCGGATTGCCTGGTGCCGGTCGAGGCGCTGTTCGCGGCGGACGAGATCGCGGGATGGCAGGCGGCGGTCGCGGGGCCGTCTCTGGCGAGCTATGAGTATGCCGGGAAGCATTGGGCGCTTCCGCTCGATGCTGCGACGCAGGTCATGGCGTATCGGCGTGCGCGGGTGGATACGCCGCCAACGGCGTGGGTCGAGCTGCCGGCGCTGAGCCAGCGCCGCGCTGTCGCGCTGTCACTCGCCGGGCCGCATGCGATCCTGAGCTTTCAGTCGGTGTGCGGGGCGTTCGGCGCGGGGCGCTCCCGCGAGCTATTCATGGATCGCACGATCGGGCGCGAAGCCTATGCGCTGATGCTGGCGCTGACCGGCGACGCGACGGTGCGGGCGCAGGCGCTGAACCCGATCGCGATGCTCGGCGCGATTGAGCGCGGCGAGGAGATCGACCTCTGCCCGTTGATCTATGGCTATGTGAATTATGCGACGCGCGGCGTTGGCTTTGCGGATGCGCCGCGCGGATCGGGTGGGCGGATCGGATCGACGCTGGGCGGCACCGGGATCGGCGTGTCGAAGCGGTGCGACGTGACTCCGGCGCTGCTCGACCATTTGCGCTGGCTGATGTCCGAACCGACGCAGCGGACCTTCATCCCGCAGCATGACGGGCAACCCGCCCTGCGCGCGGCGTGGCAGGATGCGGCGGTGAACGCCGCCACCGGCAATTTCTTCGCGGCAACGCTGGCGACGGTGGAGCAGGCATTGCTGCGGCCCCGGCACGACGGCGCGATCGCGTTCCAGACCGCCGCCTCGGCTCGGTTGCGCGCCGCGCTGCTGGCTGGCGAGGCAGCCGATCCGGTGCTGGACGACCTCGAAACCCTGTACCGCGCCCATCATCCGGCAGGAGCCGAGACATGACCCAAGACCTGTTGTTCGATGTGGCCGACCATGTCGCCACGATCACCCTCAACCGTCCCGCAAAGCTCAACGCGCTGACACCAGAAATGGCCGCCGCGCTGATCGCCGCCGTAGCCGAGTGCAACGCCAGCGATGCCGTGCGCTGCGTTGTCATTACCGGCGCGGGCGAAAAGGCGTTTTCGGCCGGGTCCGATATCACCACGCTGGATGGCTATGCGACGCCTTGGGATTTCCGCAACCGTGACGATTATTGCGATGCGCTGCGCGCGTGTCGCAAGCCTGTGGTGGCGGCAATCAACGGCTATGCGCTGGGCGGCGGGCTGGAGACGGCGATGGCCGCCGACATACGGATCGCCAGCAGCAATGCGCGCTTCGCTGGGCCGGAGATCAAGCTGGGCTGGATCGGTGGCGGCGGGATGGCGGCGGGGCTGACCTATGCGATGGGTACGTCCAATGCCGCGATGATGCTGTTGACCGGCGACATGATCGATGCCGAGCAGGCACTGGCCTGGGGGCTGGTCAGCGAGGTTGTCGGACCCGATGCGCTGCTGGCTCGCGCGCACGAGATTGCGGCGACCATCGCATCGCGCGCGCCGATCGCGGCGGAAACGGCCAAGCTTAACCTGCGCGCCGCGCACACCATGCCGTGGGAAAAGGCGATCGAATATGAGCGCGACCTTCAGGCGATCTGCTTCGCCACCGCAGATGCGCAGGAGGGGCGCGCTGCGTTCGCCGAAAAGCGCGCGCCGGTGTTTCGGCGGCGCTAGGGTGGCGCGATGACCCAGCCCCGGATCCTGCTTACCCGTCGCTGGCCCGAGGCCGTCGAGGCGCGGTTGGCTGCCAGCTATGACGTCAGCCGCAATGTCAGCGATACGCCGATGGACGCTGCAGCCTTGGCGCAGGCTATGCGTGACCATGACGCGCTGTGCCCGACCGTGACCGACCGGATCACGCGCGAGATCATAATGACCGAAGGGCGCAGGGCGCGGATCATCGGTAACTACGGCGCGGGGTTCGAGCATATCGATCTGGATGCGGCGCGCGACGCGGGTGTTGCGGTGACCAACACGCCCGATGTGCTGACCGACGCCACTGCCGACATCGCGATGACGCTGATCCTGATGGTGACGCGGCGTGCGGGCGAGGGCGAGCGGGAGTTGCGCGCGGGCGCGTGGAGCGGATGGCGGCCGACGCATCTGCTGGGGCAGTCGCTGCGTGGCAAGGTGCTGGGGCTGGTCGGCTATGGCCGGATCGCGCGCGCGGTTGCCGAGCGTGCGCGGGCGTTTGGGCTGGAGGTCGCGGTGCACAGCCGCAGCCGCGCCGAGGACGTGCCGGTCGCAGCCTATCACGCGACGCTCGAAAGCCTGTTGCGCGTTGCCGACATCGTGTCGCTCCATGCGCCGGGCGGCGCGGCGACGCGGCATATGATCGACGTCGATGCACTCGCCGCGATGAAACCGGGCGCGGTACTGGTGAATACCGGGCGCGGGACGCTGATTGACGAAGCTGCACTGGCGGCGGCGTTGTCGCAGCATGTGATCGCGGCGGCGGGGCTGGATGTCTATGCTGACGAGCCGTGCGTGCATCCGGCGCTGGTCGGGCTGCCCAATGTCGTGCTGTTACCGCATCTGGGCTCGGCCACGCGAGAGACGCGGGAAGCGATGGGGATGAAGGTCGCGGACAATCTCGACCGGTTCTTCGCCGGGGAAGCGCCGCTTGATCGCGTCGCTTGAGCCGGTCGCGCGGGCGATTACGGGCTGGCTGGACGCGGCGCGCGGGCCGCTGATCGTCGGTATCTGCGGGGCGCAGGGGAGCGGCAAGTCTACGCTGGCCGAGGCACTGGTGGCGCAGTTCGCGGGGCAGGGCGTGCGCGCGGCGACGCTGTCGCTCGACGATCTCTATCTCGGTCGCGGCGCGCGCGCTGAGCTGGCGCGCGAGGTTCATCCGTTGCTGGCGACGCGCGGAGTGCCGCTGACGCATGACGTCGCAGCCGGCTGTGCCATCCTCGAGGCCGTCAAGGCCGGGGCGGCGGTTCAGCTGCCGCGGTTCGACAAGGCGAGCGATGCACCGCTGCCGCCCGACGCCTGGGATGCGCCGGAGGTGCTGGACCTGCTGATCTTTGAGGGGTGGTGCGTGGGTGCGCGGGCGGAGTCTCCCGCCGAGCTGATTGCGCCGGTCAACGCCCTTGAGCGCGTGGAAGACGCTGACGGGGTTTGGCGGGCGGCAGTGAATGCCGCGCTGGCGGGGCCGTATCGCGCCTTGTTCGATCGGATGGATCGGCTGGTCCTGCTCGCCGCGCCCGACTTTGCGATCGTGCGGCGATGGCGCGGAGATCAGGAGGCGGCGTTGCGTGAGCGGTTGCGCGCAGAGGGACGTGATCCCGCGCTGGCGATGGACGATGCGGCGCTCGACCGGTTTGTGCAGCATTATGAGCGCCTGACCCGCGCGATCCTGCACACCTTGCCGGGTGAGGCCGACCTGACGCTCCACCTTGACCACGAGCGCAGTTTGAAAACCTGACTTACAGGTTGCATCCCGCCAACCCATCAGTCATCATACAACAAACGAGATGGGAGAGGACATGCTGGAGAGCCAAGCCGAGTTTGGACGGCGCGCGGCGCTCGCTGGAATTGGTGCCGCCTTTGCCGCGGCGGCGACGCCGGTGCGCGCGACGGGGGCGCTGACCGGGTTTCACAACGTCCGCGACTATGGTGCGAAGGGCGATGGCAAGGCGATCGATTCGATCGCGTTCAAGCGCGCGATCGACGCTGCCAGCGCGCAGGGCGGGGGGACGATCATTGTCCCGCCGGGGCGCTATCTGTGCTTTTCGATCCGGTTGCAGAGCCGCATCACGATCGTGCTGATGCCGGGATCGGTGATCGAGGCGGCCAATCCTGACACCCATGCCGGGCGATACGATCTGCCCGAAGGGGTGTGGGAGGAGCAGTTTGTCGATTACGGCCTCGCCCATTTCCACAACAGCCTGATCTATGGCGACGGGGTCAGCGATGTCGCGATCATCGGCCAGGGGTTAATCCACGGGCTGGGTCTCGACCGCGCGGGACCGCCGCAGGGGTGGCATGGCATCCCCGGCTGGAAATCGCCCAAGGAACGCGGGCTCAGCGCGGACGCGGCGCGGCGGGCTAACCCGGAAGAGATGAAATATGAGGGGCGCGGCAACAAGGCGATCGGGCTGATCCGGTGTCGCAACGTGCTGCTCAAGGATTTCTCGATCCTGCAGGGCGGGCATTTTGCGTGTTACGTGATCGGCAGCACCAATGTGCGGATCGACGGGCTGACCGTCGACACCGACCGCGACGGGATCGACATCGATTGCTGCCGCGATGTCCGTGTGACCAACTGCGTGGTCAACGCGCCCAAGGACGACGCGATCGTGTTGAAGAGCAGCTATGGCCTGCAGGAAGCACGGTTTTGCGAGGATGTGCAGGTCATCGGGTGCAAGACGAGCGGCTATCTGCTCGGCACCTTGCTCGACGGGACCTACCAGCCGTCGCCCTATCTCTCGACCGACAAGGTGGGGGTGCTGGGGCGGATCAAGCTGGGAACCGATTCGATCGCGGGGTTCCGCAACGTCCTGATTGCCGACTGCATCTGCGAGAATACGCGGGGGCTTCAGCTGGGGGCGATCGATGGCGGGGTGCTGGAGGATGTGACGTTCCGCGACATCAACCTGGTCAACCCGGTCAACCATCCGATCTTCCTGCGCCTGTCCGCGCGCAACCGTGCGCCGCGCGGGGCGGGGGTGGCGAAGGTGCGGCGGGTGCGCTTCACCGACATTCAGGTGTCGGGGGCGCGGCGCGAGTATCCGTGCGGAGTGGTCGGCATCCCGGACGGGATCATCGAGGATGTGAGCTTTCGCGGCGTGCATGTGCAGGCGGCGGGTGGCGGCACGGCCGAGGACGCGGCGCGGCAGGTGCCCGAGCGGCGCACGTCCAGCCTGGAGCCGAGCTTCATGGGGACGCTGCCCGCGCATGGGCTATACGCCCGGCACGTCCGTAACCTCAGCCTGACCGATCTGAGTTTCGACACCGCCACCCCCGACGCGCGCCCGGCGGTCGCGCTCGAAAATGTCGATGGGGCGGTGATCGGGGGGCTGATCAGCCCCAAGCCGCGCGATGCGGCGATCCGCGCCGATGCCGCGTGCCGCAATGTTGCGGTCGGCGCGGTGCATGTCTTTGCGAAGGAGCCACAGCCATGATGACCCTGATCCGACGCGGCCTGCTCGCGCTCGCCGCGCTGCTGGCAGCACCGGCGGCAATGGCCGATGAGGCGGTGCCGCTGAGCGAAGGCTGGCGCTTCGTCAAGGAAGACGTTCGCGGTGGCGAACGGCCCGGGCTGGACGATGCGCGCTGGGCGCGGGTCGCGGTGCCGCACACCTATAATGCCGAGGATTCCGGGATTGGCGGCGCGAAGGCGCGCGGCGAGCCGGAGGGGGTCTATTATCGCGGCCCCGCCTGGTATCGCCTGAAGATCGACCACAAGCCGCGCGCGGCGACCCGCTATCTGCTGCATTTCGGCGGTGCGACGCTGAAGGCCGATGTGTGGCTGAACGGCGAGAAGGTGGGCAGCCATGAAGGCGGCTATGCCGCGTTCCGGTTCGATGTGACCGGCAAGCTGAAGGCGGGCGAGAACCTGCTCGCGGTGCGAGTCGACAATGCCAAGAACCCGCAGATTTCGCCGCTCAACGGCGACTTCAACATCTTTGGCGGCCTGTATCGTGAGGTGAAGCTGATCGCGACGCCGGAGTTGCATTTCGACCGGCTCGACCATGCCGGGCCGGGGATCAAGGTACGGACCGAGGCGCTGGGCAAGGGCAATGCGACGGTCGGCCTGACCGCCGCCGTGGTCAACGACCGCGCGGTGCCCGCGACCTTTCAGATCGTGACGCGGATTGCCGATGCGCAGGGCAAGGTGGTCGCGACGCAGCGCAGCCCGCTGACGCTCGCGCCCGGTGCGCGGGGGACGGCGGACCAGCGGTTTACGCTGAAGTCGCCGAAGCTGTGGGAGGGGCGCAAGTCGCCCTATCTGTATCGCGTGACCAGTGAGGTCGTGGCGGGCGGCAAGGCGATCGACAGCCAGACCGCGCCGCTGGGCATCCGCACCGTTGCGGTTAAGCCGGACGGGACGTTCCTGCTCAACGGCCAGCGCTATCCGCTCTATGGCGTCAATCTGCAGATGCCGACGCGGTTCGGGCGCGGGCCGATCGTGACGCAGGCGGAGATCGACGAGGATCTCAAGATCTTTGACGAGATGGGCGTCACCGGCATCCGCCTGGCGCATATGCAGCATCCGCAGCGCGTCTATGACCGCGCGGACGAGCTGGGCATCCTGATCCTGACCGAGGTGCCGCTGATCGACGATCATGATCAGTCGGATGCGTTCCGGGTCAATCTGGTCGCGCAGATGCGCGAGATGATCGCGCAGACCTATAACAATCCTTCGGTCGCGCTGTGGGGGATCGGCAACGAGATCCGCAAGTCGGATGCGGCGTCGAACCGGATACTGGCGGACCTGAACAGCACGGCCAAGACGCTCGATCCGCTGCGCCCGACGACCTATGCGCATTGCTGTCTGGACGACAACGACCCGATCGCGCTGCATAGCGATACCGTGTCGTATAATCGCTATTTCGGCTGGTATTGGACCAAGTCGGAGGACATCGGGCCGTGGGCGGATGAGCTGCACGCCAAGATGCCGACCCGCCCGATCGGGGTCAGCGAATATGGCGCGGGCGCGTCGATCCTGCATCAGGAAGACCCAGTGCTGAAGCGGCCGGAATCGAACGGCTACTGGCACCCCGAGCAATATCAGACCGACTTTCATGTGAAGCATTGGCTGGAGATGAAGAAGCGGCCGTTCCTGTGGTCGACCTTTATCTGGCTGGGCATCGATTTCCCGTCGTTCAAGCGCAACGAGGGCGACCGCCCGGCGATCAACGACAAGGGGCTGGTGACCGAGGACCGCAAGACCAGGAAGGACGCCTATTACTGGTATCAGGCGAACTGGGCCGAGAAGCCGATGCTGCACATCACCAGCCGCCGCGACACCGACAAGCGGACGCAACAGGTGAAGGTGATGGCATTCTCCAACCTGCCGAGCATCGAACTGCGCCTGAATGGTGGGGCGTGGAAGACGGTGCCGGTCGAGGACCGCATGGCCAAGTGGACGATCGAGCTGAACAAGGGCGAGAACCGCGTCGAGGCGCGGGCGCGGACGCCGGACGGAACGTGGCTCACCGATCAGGTGACCTGGCGTTACGCCACCCGACCCTGAACTGATCCCCCCTCGTGCCCGCCGCGCGAACTCCGCGCGGTGGGCATTTTTTTTGGTTGGTGGGTTTCCGCGATATCGGAGCGGGTTTCTATCGTGGGATTGAAATAACCAAATAGGTTTCACGTGGAATGGCGTGAAACGCGCGGAAATTCGTGGGTCCGACGTGCGGACTCGGCATTTTTCCAGGGTGCGCCCGAAACGGATGATGCGAACATGTCGTGGAAGACCGCGCCGTAGAACTACGGCGCGTTCTTCCATTTGCGGGCAGGAATGTCGTGCGTTTGGACGCTCAGTCGCGCGGACCGGCTGCGTCGATCACCTTTTGCGCTTCGGCGGGCCAGTTGCGGTCGGGGATCAGGAAATTGCCGCGCGCGTCGTTGCCGATTTCGGGGAGCCAGCGTCCGCCGGTGCTCATCGAATTGTGCCAGTTCCCGACCGCGCGATTGTCGGTCGAAATCCTGCGCGCATACATCTTGCCGGCGGTGTTGATGTTGAGCCACTTGCCGCCGGTCTCGACGACATTGCCGGTCACGGTGAAGTGCTTGCTGCCCTCATCCAGATAGATGGCGATGCGGTTCGAGATGTCGAAAATGTGGTTGTTGCGGATCACCGAATTGGGGTTGGCCGATAGGTTGTAGATCGCGCCGCCGTCTTCGTACCACAGCTTCACGCCATGGATGCGGTTGCCCTCGACCAGCGTGTTGCGCAGTGTGGTCGGGGTGGTGAATTTGGGGTTGTGGACATAGCCCTTGGCGTTTTCGTCGTAATTGGGATTGCCGCCTGCGTCGTTATAGCCCCAGCCCCAGCCGGTCGCGATCGCGTCATAGGGCGCGTCGCTGATGTCGTTGTGCAGGATCTGCGCGCCGTCGATATAGGTGGTCAGGATCGCGGCATTGTCCTTGTAATCCTGGCTGACCGTGACGACCGTGTTGTCGGCGATGACGAGGTCGCGGTTGATCAGGTTCGGGTTGGACGGGTGATGCGCGTCGGTGCGCACACCGCCCGCCATGATCGCGCCGCCCGCCAGCACCGAGAAGCGGTTGCGTGAGACGCGGATGCCGCTGGTCGCGAGGCCGACGCCGGAGAGATGCGCGGTCGGTTCGTTGCCGATGCCGAGCGCGATCTGACCGAGCTGGTTGAAGTGATTGCCTTCAAAGGTCACGTCGCGCGCCGCCGAGACCTGAACCGCGGCGGGCATCTGGTGCCATTTGAGGCGCATCGATTCGAACTCGACGCAGCCCCAGCCGCATTTCTCCCACGCGTCCTTGGGGCGGATCGGCGAGACCTCTTTGAGATAGGCGCCGCTCTGCTGGTTGGCATAGCCGGTCGGCTGCGACGCGCCGAGCCATGAGCTGTGCGCGAAGGTAATGCCGCGGAAGCTGATCCGCTCGATCGGCGCTTCGGGCGTGCCGCCGATCGACACCAGCGTTTCGAGTGTGGGGACGACGACCTTCAGGTCCTTGATATCCTCATCGATTCCGGTGCGCAGGTAGAGTTTGCCGACTTCCGGCTCGATCACCCATTGGTGATAGCGCGCGTGCCAGTCATTGGTCTTGCCGATGAATTCGAGCGCGTTGACCAGGAACAGGCGGGAGTCATCGGGGAAGATCGGCTTGCTGATCGTGTCATAGCCCCATGTGTTATTGTCCCAGGCGGGCTGGTGCATCGTCACACGCATGCCGTCGATCGACTTTACCGGGGAATAGCGGTCGGTGAAGAAGCCGGTCGCCTCCAGCTCCAGCCGGTCGGGGCGGGCGAGCTTGGCGACATAGTCATATTTGGGGTTGGTGATTTCAAACCCGGTCGGGCCGAATTTCACGTCCGACGATTTGAGTTCGATCCACGGGCGTTCGGCGACGGTGCCGTTGACCCAGATCTGGCGCGTATCCAGCCCCTTGGGCGTGGCGGCGACGTAGATGCGGCGGTCGGCGTCGTAGGAGGTGAAGCCGGTGACTTCGATGCCCGAGGAGATAATCGGCTTGGCGCCATCGGCGGCGCGCCATTCGACGCTTTTGCCGTTCTGCCCGCCATCGGCGCGGCGGAAGACCAAGGGCGCGGTGAGGCGATAGGTGCCGTCGGCGAGCAGCACGGTGACGTCGTGGCGCGCATTGCTGGCGCGGACGAGTGCCTGGGCGCGTTCGAGGGTGCGAACCGGGCGGTCCTGTGTGCCCGGATTGCGGTCATTGCCGGTCGGCGCGACATGCACCGTCACCTGCGCCATCGCGGTCGAGGCGGACAGCAGCGCGACGGCGAGGGTCAGCGAGCGTGCGATCATGGGGAAACCTCTCCTGAAGTTTTGTTTTACTGTTGTTTCAGCATAGCTGCAACAGTGGCGGCACCAGCCCGCTCCCCCACCCGGCC
>FWWL01001262.1_pt1 | contig 61748 bp, 54 predicted proteins | sample 2228331 | NCBI WGS metagenome assembly FWWL01 (sample SAMEA103939775, study PRJEB20133) | metagenome
AGGATGGTAATAAACGACATTTTTCTATCTCCTTTCCTGTTTTTATTAAATTATACCACACTTGTAATTTTTTCAATCGGAATTGGACCAAACTCTCTACTATCCCGACTGTTTGCCCTGTTATCCCCTAGTACAAATACATGCCCATTTGGAATTTTAATTTCTGAATATTCTCCGGAATATGCTTGGTCAAGTATATAATCTTCTTCAATGATTTGATTGTTGACTAACAAATTTCCATTACTCATTTCAAGTTTATCACCTTCTAAACCAACCATGCGTTTTATATACGTTTTATCATTCTCAGAAAAAAGAATAATGTCTCCTCTACTAAAGCTGCGATTTTTTATATCTACAACAACTTTATCGTTCGACTGTAAACTTGGCTCCATCGCCGCACCTAAAACTTCAACCGTTTTTATACCTAAGGTGTTAGTTACACTTCCTGTGAGTGATAAAATAACAGCAACTACAATCATGAGAGCATAATAGTACCATCTCTGATATTTTTTTAATACTATTACATTTGAATTCCATGCAGTAACTGTAGCATCAACAAGTATTAGCACTGTGAACAAGAATGAAACGATAATAATAAATATTAATCCGTTTAATGTGTATTGAAGACCGGTAAGAGCTACTAGATAAATCAATGAAAATCTTATGATAAAGAACAATATGCCTTTTACTAGCTGTCCATTGTAAATTTGGCCAACACCCGGTGCAATGACTGATAGTAAGAACGCATGCAATGGATTTCTTTTCTTAATATCCAACGTAACAACCTCCGTGGAAACTAATGGGTTAATACTATTGCTAAAAAATAAAGCCAAATTTTTCAGGTTCAGTAGACTCTATGAAATGACGAATGACATCTCTCGGACGATAACCATGGAGAAATTCTACTTTGATTTGTCGACTTAGAATGGATAATAATCTAGAAGCACCTTGTCATTACTCATTTGATAAGTAATGGTAGAATCAATAATGATATTTCCTTTGTGTTTGACTTCTATAAAGCAACTTTCAGAACCAAAAAACTCTTTCCAATGTTGCTGAACATAGCTGTTGATTAACTGTACCTTTCCTGTATGAGAAATACTCATAAATTTCTCATAATCCTTATCTGTCTTTAAAGTAAGAACCATATGGGCCTCATTACTTATATCATAATTACTGTCAGATCCATCTATTACTATGAACGAAATACTATCTCTCAGATAATTAATCGCTATAGATTCATCTTTGGAAACAGCAATTAACTCATTCTTCATTAGGCTTCCCCTAACAAACTGCCCCGTAGCTATTGCATTATTGGTGTGGTTATAGATCGCCCCACTTCCATGATGATACCCTTCCTTAAATTGACCCTTATAAAACAGCGACCCATCCGAACGATAAAGTTCTCCATCTCCGTCCGCCTCTCCATTTACGAAATTACCCACATATTTAAATCCATTGCTTTGATAGGATTGTCCTTTACCATGCAAATCCGAATTCATAATTTCACCGATATACGCATCACTATTGCCGTAAAGCAATATGCCATGTCCATTCTTTACATTATTCACGTTAACTTCTTTGCCATCTGAGTCGAAATATGTACCATACTTCATGCCATCATTGTAGAATTCGCCTTCAAAGCGGTATCCATTTAGGAAATAAAGCGTGCCTTTACCTTCTTTTAATCCACTAGAAAAATTGCCGGAATATAGTAATTTTTCTTGTTCGTTATATATCTTCCCTTCGCCTTCATACATTCCAGTGGAAAATGAACCTTCAAATTTTTTGCTTCCGTTCGGATGATACCATGTACCATTGCCTTCCTTGATCATTTCATTGACCGTACCTTCGAAACCTACTATTCCGTCTGAGTAAAATATTTTAATGTTTCCATTTGGCCAACCGTTTTTAAATTCACCATCTACTTTTAATCTACCTGATTCATAGAGCTTTCCTGATCCATCGTACTCGGACTCATGAAAATTCCCTTCGTACTGCAATTCATCATTTTTGTATTCTCTACCATAAAGTAATTGGCCATCTTTAAATTCACCATCCACTTGTAATTTACCTGAATCATAAAGTTTTCCTGATCCATTGTACTTGGACTCTTGAAAACTCCCTTCGTATTGAAGTTCATCATTTTTGTATTCTCTACCGTAAAGTAATTGACCCTCTTTAAATTCACCAACAAACTTAATTCCATATTCAGTAATCATCGTTCCTTTTCCGGAGAACTGATCGTTTAAAAAGAATCCCTCATACATTAATTCACCGTTGTAGTTGTAATACTTACCTTTGTCTGTTGCATTACCGTTTTTTAGTTCACCTATGTAAAAATGTCCATCACTATAAAGTTTTGTTCCATGACCGTTACTCGTTTCTGGTGCTTTAATATATTCACTTTTAACTTTCTGAAAAAATTCACCTTTAACGATTGTTCCTTTTTCAAACACACCCACGAATTTATAACCGTTACTGTAATAAAGAGATCCACTACCTTGGTACAAATCTTTTTCGAAATTCCCTTCATATTTTAAGGAGCCGTCTGTAAAGCTATATTCTTTTCCATTTCCACTATAAGCTTGGTTTATCCATTGACCTTCATACTGCAAATGACCATTTATATATCTCTTACCAAATCCATGAAATTGACCATCTTTCCAACTCCCGTCATACCATAGCCGCCCTGAAGGATTGTTTAACTTACCTACACCATTTCTTAAACCATTTTTGAAGTAACCTTCATATTCCAACTGGTTTTCCCCATAAATCTTAGAGTAGTACGTTTTTCCATAACCGTTCATTACTCCGCGGGTATGATCTCCTGAATATAGAATCGTACCGTCTTTAGAGTAAAATGTACCCTTTACATCAATAACTTGGTTGTTAACTTCTCCTTTATAGAAAGGTTTGCCGTTATGATAAAACGTTCCATTGCCTGATATCTGACCATTAAGGAAATCCCCTTCATACCATAACTTGCTCCCTTTCATAAGGGTTCCACTACCATTTCTTTTTCCATTAATTAATGTACCGCTATATTGCATATTAGAAGTATCAGTGGTCTTAATTTCTTTTATCATCGAGTCTATCGTATGGGAGCTTATTATAACGGTATTGGTTGATTCCTCCCATTGATATATAAGACCTAGCGCCTCAACAACAATATCCAAAGGAATCATAACATGGTTTCCTACAGACTTTGGAGCAACAGATAGCCTTACGTCGCTCCCATTAATTACTGCAGTTGTATTATTCAATTCAAAAAAGAAATAGAATTCATGGTCAATATTCACTTCTATCGTATAGCGGCTTACACGCATAGATGTATAACCTAGAACTTTCATAATTGGGGTAATATCAACTAAAATGGTTCCATTAATATTAATAGGCTGAGCGTAGAAATCTACTAACTTATCATTAATTTTCACTTTTATAGAACTGTCGGCATTTGCTTGTCCAGTCATAATTTGAGAAGAAACAATACAGATAAAAACAACTAAAGTGACAAATATTCTAACGACACTTTTAGACATAAGTTAAATCTCCTTTCGTTTATAAACAAAAAACCTCCATAAGCACAAAGCGAATGGAGGATACCTATCATGAAGTCTTGTCGTTGTTAGTAATGGCAACCTGGCAATCATAGTCGGGTTGGCCGACTTTAGACCCATAGCTTTGCGTCTCCGCCTTTCGACGGATTTGCCTTTATCGATTGAATAGTTCTATATATCTACATTATTTGACAAAAAATACGAAATCCCTTCCTGGATTGGTAATATTTTTAAATTAAGATAATCAATCGATACATAACCGATACGAATCTTGATACTAATCACCTCATACTTAATTTTTAGTCACTTCTTCTAAAACAAGGTATAAACTATACTATCAAAGTGAATTGGAGGTGTTATTATGATTCCCTATCTTCTGAATCAAATCGCATTCATCATTATCATCGTCCGTTCTGTTTACGTTGTTTTTCAACTAGTAAAAAGAACAAAAAAACCGTGGCTAGATATATTGTTCCACGGTTCTATTGCTGTTGTATCGTTATTCTTTTTACTGTAAAAAGACTCTAATTGTCTCTGCATATTTTTCTGGTTCTTCCATATTCGGGAAATGTGAACTATATTCAAATATCACTAGTTGTGAATAAGGGACTTGATTCGCTAGATCTCTCGTCATTTCTATTCCAACATTTCGATCGTACAATCCAATCATTATTAAAACTGGTACTTTAATAGAAGAAACGCGATCCTGTAATAGAATAGATTGGTGCTGTTTGAATACTACTTTAGCCATAAGACCTGTATTTTTTAAGCCGCTTTCTCTCCATAAATTTCTATTAAGCTTTGCTGCTTCTTTATTTTGAAACAAGAAACGATCCACAGTTTCAGAATCTACCATGTTCCAAATCTTTAAACAACGATTTTCTAAAGATGCATCTTCATTTATGATAGAACGTATTTCCTTTTTTAAATCACCCTCTGTAATAGCTTCGAAACCGTACATCTGAATATAGAAGCTTCGATTCCAATCCCCCGAACTGGGCGCTTCAACAATTAGCTTTTCTACAGCATAAGGATAACGTATCGTATATTCAAGAGCTAATTCACCACCAAAGGAATATCCTAGTGGAATGATCTTTTCTAAGCCTAGTTGTAGACGTAATGCTTCTAAATCATCAACCAATACTGAGATCGAATAAGCATCAGGGTCATTAGGAGCCTCCGAACGACCACAGCCTCGCTGTTCATAGTAGATGATTGTATAGAATGCTTCTAACCTTGGTCCGATTGTTCTTTCGTAATTATAGTTAAAACCACCTGGGCCTCCATGAATGACAACGATAGGCGTAGTCCTATGTTCAACTCCGGCAATCTTCACCCAATGAATAATATCGTTAAGCTTAATGTAATATTCACCGTTATTTAATATGCTTTTGGTCACTTGCAAGTTTCTCACCTCTATCTAATGGATACTACTATTTTATTTGATTGTGATGATAATTTATTCGGACTTGTGACCATACTTACCTCCATCTGAAGACGGAGTAATTCAATATATATAACTTAGGCCTATGTCATTGAAGACATAGGCCTAAGTTATTACCGGTAAAATATAAGGAAGAAGATTAAGATTAGTAACGCGCTACCAATATAATAAAGAGACAATCGCCCCATATGTTTCCACGACTTTTTCTCGTACTCATGTGATCGAGCAAGCTCTTTATCAGCTGTCTCATGACGTTGACGTTTAACTTGATTATTAATTTCTTTGATCACCAAAAGGGTTCCGATGGCTCCCAGTAATGAAAAAACGGTAATAATCACCGTAATGAAAACACCTTCACTCATAATAATCATACCTCCATTTAACTAATGAATCAGAATCTTATAACCCATATAAAGAGCCACACCCCAAATAATGATTGCGGAGACTTTGTTGATTGATTTCATCAAATTCCCACTTTGATCGAGGTTTCCTATAATCCTCCCTGCTACTGCTAATCCGAAGAACCAAAACCATGAGACGACAATTGCAGAAAATGTGAACACCCATTTTCCTGTGCCAACATACGTAAGTGAGTTCGTTCCAATTACTCCAATCGTATCAAGAATGGCGTGTGGATTAAGTATGGATACGGATGCAGCATACGTTACCTGTTTCTTTATGGAAAGACCTTTCCCTTGTTCTATTTTCCCGCTATCACTTCGCCATATGACGTAGCCCATATACAGTAAGAAGAAAAAACCAAAGCCAAATAGCAACATTTCTAACCACGCAAACGTCATGACAACGATAGATACTCCCGTAACAGCCAATAGAATAAGTAAAGTGTCACAAACCGAAGCCGTAACAATGACTGGGATCGCCCGAATGAAATTCGGCTGACTTGCACCTTGATTGAATACAAAAACATTCTGAACACCTAAAGGTAGAATTAATCCAATAGCAAGTAAAACACCATGAAGTATCGTTTCTATCATGTCGTATCCACCAATCATTTGATTTACATTTCAATAATTTCCAGCCATTTTAAATCTGCTTCAAGATGAAGCAAACCACCTTCCAATAATAATAGCATATCTTGATCGTCAGAAAGATCAAGTTGACTTTTAATTGAAAAATGGTCTGGACGATAAGAGCTTTCCGTTTATAAAACATAGCAGAAACATCTGTGAAATCAATTTCCCTTGTACAAAGTACTTTTAAAAAAACTCATCTCTATACATTTCCATTTTCTTTAATCGCTTTACAACCGCAATGACCTTAAAACTTTGCTGTCCTTTCGCGGTATCCAACATCATATATTCCCCGATTTACATCAGAAATGGTCGCTCTTCTTTTCCTTTTGCTATTCCAAATAATGTTCCCGTTCAACCGGTAATACGATCTCCACAATCGTTCCTTTATCAATCTCACTCACTATCTTAATCGTTCCGTTATGATTCTCAATTATTTTATAACTTACCATCAGACCTAAGCCCGTTCCTTTGTCCTTCGTCGTATAGAATGGCTCTCCCAGTTTACTCAGTATTTCTTCAGGAATACCATTACCTTCGTCAATAAATCGAATCAGAAGATGTCCGTCATCCTTTCTTGTAATTACAATCGTGATGCTTCCCCCACTAGGCATTGCTTCAATTCCATTTTTTAAGATATTAATAAATACTTGTTTCAATTGGTTTTCTTCACATCTGATCAATGGCAAGCCTGTTTCAATTTCATATCTTATTTCGATATTATTCATATTCGCTTCGGTCTGGGCTAACGCAATGACATGCTCCATAATAGAATCAATGTCTTTCGATTCGACTTTCACCATTTGGGGCTTTGCTAATACTAAGTACTCTCGAATAATTGATTCGATTCGATCTAGCTCAGAGTTCATGATTTCATAGAATCTCTTCTCAACAATAACCGGTTTTAATAGCTGTAGAAATCCTTTTAAGCTCGTTAATGGATTTCTAATCTCATGGGCAACTCCCGCTGCCAATTGTCCTACTACCGTGAGTCGATCTGATTTACGTAAATATTCCTCTGTTAGCTTTCGCTCTGTTATGTCCCTTGTCGTTACAACGACACCGTGCATTTTCCCGCACTCTGCCGTAACTGGCATCGCCTTAGATTCTAGATATATCCAACTTTCGTTCGTGTGAAGAAACCTAAATTCAGCCTGGCTAGGTACTTTAGTCCTAACACATTCTTGAAATACCTTCTGAACATGAGGACGATCCTCAGGGTGAATATAGGAAAATGGAGATTTACCTTCATATTCTGTAGGATTCAATCCTAATATCGCTTTATGCGATGGAGAGGCGTACGTAATGATTCCATCCACATCCATTACAACAATTAGATCTGTCATATTTTCAGCGATGAGTCGGTATTTCTCTTCACTTTCACGAAGAGCTCGCTCAACTCTTTTACGTTCTGTAATATCTCTTACGACTGTTTGAATCGCTATATCCCCATTGAAGGAAACCGCAACCGCAGTTGTCTCAATATCGATTACTTGTCCATTTGGAAGCAGAATCTTTTCTTCAACTAATTCTCCCCTCTTTCCTGTATTATACATATTCTTAATTCTCTCTTTTACGAGATCGAAATAGTCTGGGTGCAAGTATTCAAATAACGATTTTCCAATTAACTCTTGAGAATTTGATGCTCCCAATAACTTAACTCCCGCTTCATTCATATAAGCGATTATTCCATTATTATGGATACCGATTAGGTCCGGAGAGAGTTCAACAAGGCGTCGATAGCGTTCTTCGCTTTGCTTTAGTTCTTCCTCGAAACGCTTGCGGTCAGTAATCTCAATACATGAAGCAATTACTTCAATTACTTTGCCATTGCGCTTAATCGGACTAAGTGTAGCCAAATACGTTATCGAATTGAGTTGACCTTCGTATGTAATATCTTCTGCACCTTCCCATGCCATACTATAATATTGTTCTTTCTTCGAAGCCATTTCTGGGGGGAGAAAATGATGCAGCTCTTGTCCAATTACCTGTTCTGGGGATATCCCAAGTCGGTATACTAATTTCCCATCACATAATGTATGAATGAACTTCCCATTCTTTTTTTCGTACTTAAACGTCATCCCTTGCTGTAAACGAATCACGTCTTTGTACTTCTCCTTTCTTGTAATAGAAAAAGAAGTGATGGTAACAATTATGGCTATTAGAGTAATTAAGAAACTATTATAAAATATGAATATCTCCATGTTTGCCCCCAGTAGCCTATAATTTAATATCTTATAGTAATTACGACAAAATTCGTACAAAAACCTCTATTATTTGTTCCACTAGTTAGATAAAATTGCTCCGTACTGTTTGAAAAAATTCTCGGTAAATAAAGTAAATTGGCTTAATAAATGGTATAATCATAGTCATTCACAAGCTTCGGTTATTGGTGACAGGTGGGGGATGAATTTCTTGAAGAATTTGAATATCAATTCCGTCAATATTGGAGATAAAATTGCAAAACCCATCTTCACTCCAAACGGGAATGTTCTCGTCGGTGTAGGATTGGAGCTAACTGATCGCTACATTGAACGGTTGAAAAATATGGGTATTGATACTGTATATATTGAAGATTCCCATACGATGGATATCATTCCTGAAGATGTCATAAGAGATGAGACACGAAAGAAATCGGTAGAATATGTACATAAAACGATGACAGGTCTTATGGACCAGCCTGTAAATAAAGGACGCGTATCCATTCCTGATTTAGGAAACACATTTCGAAAAGTATTTGGAAACATTCTTCAAGATTTAACGATGCGGAAAAACATACTCGTTAATTTATCTAACCTTCATTCCCTAGACGGCTATTTCTTTCATCATTCTGTAAACGTTGCCGTTCTAGCAGGTATCGTTGGTATGGCAAAGGGATATAATCAAAGTCAATTAAACGATTTAGGGGTAGGCGCCCTACTTTTTGATATCGGAATGACGCAGACGTCTAAAGATGTTTGGAATAAAAAAGGTGAGTTGAACGAAGAAGAAAGAATGAGAGTTCGATATCATGTTGAGGAAGGTTTTAATATTTTACGTAAATCACATGACATCTCACTACTCTCTGCTCATTGCGCTTATCAGCACCATGAAAGATTCAATGGCACAGGTTACCCTAGAAACCTAAAAGAACAAGAAATTCATCCTTATGCTCAAATCGTTGCTATTGCAGATGTATTTGATGCTCTTACATCTCCAAGAAACTATCGGAAACGTTACAGTCCAAGCGAAGCGATCGAGTATCTCTTTGCATCAGGGAACAGTATATTCGATATCGAACTTGTTAAGCTATTCGTGAAGCATGTAGCTATTTACCCTATCGCTTCTACTGTAGAACTAAACACAGGGCAAATAGGGATTGTATCTTCAGTTGATCCCGTTGCATCACATCGCCCTGTCGTACGTATCATTCGAGAAGCACTAGGAATTCCTGTCAAGTCACCGTATGAAATTGACTTAAGAACTCAGCTTAATATCGTCATTGCAAATACGTTTTAATCGTGAATAAGTAAAAGGGGTCAGACATAGAGTCTGACCCCTTTCACTGATAAGTATATAATCCCATTAATAACTCATACATCCTGCTATAACTAGACCGATCGAAACCGATAATATCATTAACAACCCACCTACAGACACTTTATTATCCTCGATTGCTTGATATACGTCTCGTTTTGCAAACGTTTTCGTCGTCCATTCAGCAATCCAATAAGCAACAATCTGAGCTACAATACCAACCGCTCCCCAGAACAGCATATCCATAAGTGAAACAGAATACTTACTCACGCTAGACAACCCAATCGCAAGACCGAGTACTTTACCACCTAGTGAAAGCATGGAAGCAATATTTCCCTCCCAAATCAATTGAAACTCTTTGTTTTTAGTCGTTAGTTCAAACAAGAATGTCCCCACAATCAATAATGCCAACCCAGCACCGAAATACATTAAAAACAACATAACTCTTTCCCCGCTTTCTCTTATTTTTTCAATCCTACGGGTAAATAATAGGACCCGTTATCGGTAATTTGTCCGCCTGCACGTAGTCCGATTGCACCAGGCTCCCCGTCTACTAAGAAACATCCAATCAACAAGTGTGCTTGCTTTCTTCCTTGTTCGGTTTGTATCGTAATCTTAGGTAAATCAACGTACTTTTGGTAAACAGGTAAAGAATCTTTGTATAGCTTCGTTTTTTCTTCGAAAAGCGTATTGCCCTGTGGATCGATAATTTCTACCGTATTCCCTTCTCTTCCGAAGCTTGGCTTTTTCACAAACTTCCCACCTTTTTCACCTAAAAACATATCCGGATCTAAATACGTAGGTAGCATGTAATCGTGAATCCATCGTTTCTCCTCTGACGTGAAGACGGGGGAATCGTGTTCATATAATCCCCAAATAGCGGCTTGTACGGCCTTGGATTGCATTAGAAATGCTGAAGGTGGATTAATAATGGCAAGCTTCTTTCGTTTAACAAGGTCCAATAACATCGAACCGATATTTTTACCGTCATTCGGATCTTGATCTTCGACCAAATATTCAAGAGGATACGTTTGACGATAAAGAATGTCAATTTTATGGGAATGAGAATCAAATAGGCCATCTTCGCTAATCTGTAAATCTTCTAGTGCAACATAACTCACGTCACTCATCCCACTTCGTTCAAGTAAATATTCCGTCGTTAGGCGATCTTCTTCATGATCTTTATGAGAAGTAAACACAATATGTGGTTTCGGATTCGAAATATAATGACTAGATTCGGCAATTGCTCTTCTTATTGCATTTGTCAACGGAACAACATTGCCTTCATTCGGGTTATTTACACTATAGTAATGACAAATGAACTGATTCGCATAATAGTTCTCAACGATAAAGGTGGGTGTATCTGCGTTGATTTCTAGCATCTTATATCCTTCATCTGTTTTTACTAAATCCACACGGGCGATGACTGATTCAGCTTGGATTGTTTTTAATTTAAGTACAGGTATTGCCGCTTCAGGAATTCCGAAGACATCAACAAGTGTAGTAGCATCTACATGTCGAAGAATATCCATTGCTTTCCGAAAAACACTTCCCAACCTTTTCGTCACCGTTCTAATCTCGATACAGTCTGATTCCTCTAACAGATGGATATCAAGTAAAGCGTATTCCTCGTTATGAAGATTGGGAAAAAATCGATCGATCTGCGAATACACTTGTTTACGTTTCTCTGAATGGTCAACATTTAACAAAGAATTAACCCCCTGTATATCCACCACTGCTTGAACTCTTCCCGAATCCCGAGCTTGTTTTTCCACTACTAGACGAATTTATCGTAGAGCTACTCGGTTTAGAATTGGCATCAGAATTCGTGATCGGTCTACTCTTACTTTTGATTTTTGTATTGCGATAGAATTTACCGTTATGGAAATAGTATCCATAGTGACCCGAGTCGTAATCATCACATTCCCATTGCCCATCTTCCCATTCCCACTCTCCGCAATCCGTCCCAGATGGTGGTAAATTCGTTCCGACTGCGTTTGTTTCCACGATGGGAGCACCACAGCCGGTCATGGAATACGTAACGACAGCAGATAGGACACCAGCCATCATTTTTTTCGTCTTATCCAATGGTTAACCCTCCTTCCCTTTCATTTTTTATGCACGCAACGCACTATCAACTGCCATTTTCGAAATCGTTTGATCGGAAAGCACATAGGTGAAATTGTTTTTATTTACAAATTGAAAGTCTGCGATATGTTCCTCACGCATAATTTCAACAGTCACATGAACGTCCGGGGCGATTCTTTCTACTGAAATAGCAACTAATATCGATTTTCCATCTGCAAATGTTGCATTATTGATTTGATCATCAGCAAAGATGAGTACCGCTTTCGCTTTCGTTAAATTCGCCTGATGAAGTGTTTTATCCATCGCCGGATCACCTTGTACGTAATGAAGTCGTTCTTCTAGGTAAGGTGCTTCCGCCATCTGATCAATGATGACAATCTCTGTTTTTGCATCCCGACTTAAAATATCATTTACCGCATATCTTGCTTTTTGCGACCATCCAATAATGACTATATGATTGCTCTCTTTGTAATCCATCTTTCCTTCCACCCGCCGTTTCTTAATAGATGTAAAATACTCAACGATTTTTCCAATCACGACCGTGAGGAGTCCGATACCGAATAGCATAAGACCCATTCCATATATTTTTCCTATTACAGTCACGGGGAAGAAATCGCCGTATCCAACGGTTGACATCGTAACGACCGTCCACCAGATGCCATCGAATACAGTTGGATATCTATCTGGCTCTAACGAATGTATGATGACAGCACTAGTAAATATGATGAAGAGAGTAAACCAAAATAGTTCTCTATTGGAGATATGCGTAAACTTCAAATAGAGTTTTCTTAAAAATATCATCGTTTCCCTCCTTTTATTCACATCTCTTTGTCGGTTTCATTCGCATACATGACGTATACTTTCCTGTCGTCATCCATTTCGGTGGATATGATTTGCCACTCTTTACGAAAGAGAAGAAGAAAGTCACTAAACAAGTAATCTAACGCGTCTAGGTGATGATGACAATGATAAACGTAAAGAAGTGGTGATTCCGTATACTCTTTGTAATCTCTCACTTCTACACAGACTTGGCCCTCATATTTAGAGGCAGTACGAAAAGCTGCTTCGTCCTCTTCTTTTTCTAAATAAACGACGTGACGATCCGCTTCTATTGCGCTCGATAGCTTCTTATAAATGATGCTCTCTCTTACATAATAATGACATCCTTTTCTAGCAATAATCTCATCTTTTGCTAGATTGGTGTAGTGTAATAAAGGATACCACTCGTCGGTATCACGAGAGATTCTATATTCCAGTACATCTATGTTGTTCATTGAACCCCCCCTTAACGGTCATTTACTTTATTTCCTGTTCATAGTACGTTGTCTTTCCTAAGAAGGTTTCATTTGGATACTGATTTAATTAGCTCAATCACTTTACTGATAGCATCTACATCTACGTGTTTCTCCATATGTTCCATATACTTATCTTTATTCTCAACGATCGTACTAACCGCCATTAAAAAAGTTTCATTCGTTAAATCTTCTTCGAGAAGTACTTCTCCAAATCCTGACTTCTCAAATGATCTTGCATTTAAAATTTGATCTCCTCTACTGGCTGCCTTGGACAGAGGAATAAGGAGCATCGGTTTTTTTAAGGCTAAGAATTCAAAGATGGCATTCGATCCGGCCCTAGATATGACAAAGTCAGACATAGCCATTAAATCAGGTAATTCTTCGTTTACATATTCGAATTGCTTATAATCCCGTTTGTTTATGGAAGGGTCTAATTGCCCTTTACCGCATATGTGTACAACTTGAAAATGTGATAGGAGGGTATCCAAATTATTTCTAACAGCTTGGTTAATCCGCTTCGATCCTAAACTTCCCCCCATAATAAGTATAACCGGCTTCGACTTTGTAAAGTTACACGCTGAATACGCATGGCTTGCATTACCACTTTTCAACTCTTCACGGACGATTGCTCCAACATATACAACCTTATCTGTTTGTAGATGTTGGCGAGTTTCAGGAAACGTAATACATACTTTCGTAACAAACGGGATAGAGATTTTATTCGCTAAACCAGGAGTAAGATCGGACTCGTGGATAATGACAGGAACTTTATTTAACCATGCTCCTAGAATAACCGGTACAGAAACAAAGCCTCCTTTGGAAAAGATGACATCTGGTTTCTGTTTCTTGACGATGTGATAAGCTTGGGCAACGCCCTTTATCACTTTAAAAGGATCTTTTATATTGTTCCAATCGAAATATCTTCTTAACTTTCCCGTTGCGATCCCGAAATAGGAAACTCCATGCAAGGGGGTGATGAGATCTTTTTCAATCCCTGTTTCCGAGCCAATATAGGAAACGTTCCAGCCTTCAGCAATGAATTTAGGAATCAAGGCTAAATTGACTGTGACATGACCTGCTGATCCACCACCGGTAAAAATAATCTTCTTCAGGTTGCTCACCTCGTCTGCTGTAATCAAACTAATATTATAATCATTTTATCACAAACAAGAATACGACTACGATTTTAACAGGTAAAAATCATAGCCCGATTCAACGGCAAAACCACAGCTCTCATACAGCTTCAACGCACCTAGATTGTTTATTTCGACATCAAGGCTAATCGCCCTTTTCCCTTCATTAACGAGGTTTTGGACAGTTTCACTTAGAATTTGTCTGCCATACCCTTTACCTTGATAGGAAGGAAGGATGCAAAAGGCCGAAATATAAGAAATTTCGCCTTCTTCACTCACGGTAATCATGCCAATATGCTCTGATTGATAAGAGACAACGTACGTTTTGTAACGAGGATGATTCATGTTTCGATCGATTAACCCTTCAAACATCTCTTCATCCTTTTCAAAGCTTAAAGCTCCGATTCGAAGAAGCTGTGGAATGTGAATTTTTTCAGCAGGAGCGATGATTATCCCTCTATGCTTTCCCTTTTCCTTAAACGAGAATCCTTGTCGAAAGTCCATTTTATATTCCGACAAGTGATACTGCGCATCGATCTTATCAACATAACCCTTCCCGCTCTTCGACTCTCGATTTACAACCAATAGAACTCTTTGCACCTCTCTTTGGTCGCACTCTTTCACTGCGACTTGGATTATCTCAGTGAAAATTCCCTTTCTCCGAAAGTTGGGGTGAACGACTCCGCTCATCTCCACCTCATGCTTATTAATGAACGAAAACATTCCGCAATAACCGACTAATTGACCGTCATGAAAATAGAGAACATCATTGATCTCATCTTCAACTCGACTCTCTAACACCGGGTAATTCATAGTAAATGCATCTGAGAATCCGTCGTGCTCCTCACATCGTTTCGCTAATTCAACAATTCTTTGATAGTTAACCTTCGATAATCCTTTATCGATATATAGACCATTTAACACGATGATCATTCTCCTTTAAATTAAAGTAATTAAAAACCACGGGACAATAACACCCGTGGTTCTAGGTAATCAGTAAATGGACATAAAAAACCACGGGATCACTTTCCCGCGGCCTGAAAATCAAAGCTAAGTATAAACATGGCTAATAGACATTCGAACTTTTGGACGTGGGTAAATGAAAAATTGGGCAGATGAAATTAATGACCATAACATTCATATTCATTTTCATATAACCTCACCTCCACGAATGAGTACAAAACGCTTACATCAATATCGTATCATCTCTGTTAGATATTGGCAATCACTTCGTTAACTATCACATATATTTATTACGCTACGTTATTATTATTCTTTTAATTCTAAGCTGAAGATAGTACGATTGAGAATAGCTGTTCGTTTACAATGTTTTAAAAAAATTTTATGGAGGTCAAATGATGTTTCATTTACCTAGCATGTTCACTTGGGGACCAATTACGATTTCGATGCCTTATCTGATCTTTACGATAATAGGAATCGCGGCATTGTTCTTTGTTAACCGAATAGGTAAAACGTTTTCTTTACCTATTAAAGAGTGGATTGATATTCTTTTCACTAGTATGATGCTTTATATCGTTGTGTGGAAGTTCTCTACTCTACTATTTCATCCGACGTTGTTGTTTAACAATCCAGGTTCGATCTTGTTTGGAAACGGCGGCTCTATCGGAATGGTCCTTGGGGGCATAGTCGCTCTCATCTACATCTTCATAACAGAAAAGAAAAAAAAGATTCCATATTTGGTATTCACTGACCTTCTTTTCTATTGGTTACTCATTACGATTACAGCCTATTGGTTTATCGTTCCTGACTTTGGAAAATTGACTTCATTACCTTGGGGAGTTTCCGTTAATGATGCCACTTACATCTATCATCCGTTGAATATGTATCGATTCATAATTGGTTTATGCCTATTAATCTATTTATCCACAAAAAAAATTCCTCTAGGTTCGGGAGTCATATCCATCATGTTACTTATTTCATTAGGAATAGGCTTATTATTTATTTCTAGTTTCCAATATCATAGTCATACCTATTTCGGGTTAGCTTTCGTTCAATGGTTCTATTTAGTATTGATTATTTTTGGATTCTTCCTTCGATATTTTAAAAAACCCTCATTTAAATGAGAATATAGGCATTAATCTAGGAATATATCAGCACATATGGTTAGTCAAATACATAGAAATATGGGGAAAAGTCATGAAATGAAAGGGGCAATTCATTAATGGGTTCCAATCGACAGTTTCCAGGCTTTCCTGGTTTTCCAGGATTCCCATCGTTTCCACCAACTCAAGGACCATTCATTCCTGGAGGAGGCCAACCACAAGCACCAACAACCCCACCACCGAGTTTCATACCGCAGTTACAGGACCCTTCTATTGCGGCTGTTGATCCAGGTGCAATCCGTGGTTGTTTATTCAGATTTACCTTTATTCGCTTAGAGAACGGGGATTCATTCTGGTTTTTTCCAACCTTTGTTGGAAGGAGATCTGTTGCAGGATTCCGATGGTTCGGGTTTTTCTGGTCTTTTTTTGGAGTAGATTTAAGAAGTATCAACTCGTTCCAATGTTTCTAACAATAGTTGAAGGATCTTCGTTTTTACGAGGGTCCTTCACTCTTTAATAATGATGAATTTCTTATGGAATCCGATAAATACGAAAACCAAGAACAAGGAAGGAATAGATCAAGAAAACGTAAAAGTAGATGATAGGATCGTCAAAAATGTTATCACCTACAAATACCATACTGATCATAGCCTTAATGTCCTGATGTAAATTTTAAACCAATCAATCCAACAAATATCAACATAAGGAAAAGAACACGCGCTATGTTGTGGGGCTCATTCAGAAATACCATTCCAATCAACACTGCACCAACTGCGCCAATTCCCGTCCAAACAGCATAGGCTGTTCCTATCGGTAACGTTTTCGTAGCAAGTGCTAAAAAGTAAAAGCTAATAATCATTCCAACAAGTGTGATGATTGAAGGCACCAACCGCGTAAAGCCGTACGTATATTTTAATCCTATCGCCCATACTACTTCGAATACCCCAGCAATTATGAGATAAATCCATGCCATTTAATCCAACCCCTTTATTTGTCAGTATTATTTCCTATTCACACGAAAAATAAGAAAAAATAAAAAAACCCGAGATGATATCACATAAGATATCCTCCCGGGCTTTTATCCCTCCGTGTGCACAGTAAACTGTGTGTTTTCTCTCGGACCTGACCAGTAAGACTGCGGAACCCTAGAAAACAGTTAATTTATTTATTTATTTAAGATTTATTATCCACGATTTATTCTACGTTTGCAAGATACGTTTTTGTCCTAGCCGCCGTAAATGTGATCGCCCCAAGTGTGAATCATACGATCATACCGAGAAAGATGTTCGGAAGAGTGATAAGCATTATGATCGTTGTCATGTCTGGATCCATTCCTTTGTCTCAAGCTCTGACAGGTTGGTTAATGCAATGGGTGTCTCCGCAAACGATTTTTATTTACGCTGGATTGTTGGAAATGTTAGCTGCTACAGTTGTGTTTTGTCTTCCTTTCGTTCGTCATTACGGGAGAAGTTCGAATCGTTTTGACGAAAACAAAACCAAATAAGGAAGGTTGAATTTAACAAAAAGTGACGGGTCTCATTCACACGTCACTTTTTGTTATAAAGACTTCCTACTGTACGAGCTTGTTTCTAAGTGCATAGATAGCCGCCTGCGTTCGGTCATCGACTTCGAGCTTCGAAAGTATACTCGTAATGTGCGTTTTTACCGTTCTTATAGCAATAAAGAGCTCGTCTGCAATATCCTGATTGGTCTTACCTTCAGCGATTAATTGCAATATTTCATGTTCCCTTGATGTCAGCGCTTCATGCAGTATTTCTACATCTAATTGACGCATTTTAGAAAGCATCTTACCCGTCACTTTTGCCTCTAACACCGATTCGCCTTTCATTGCAGCACGAATCGCTTTAGCGATTTCAGGAGCCTTCGAGGTCTTCAGTAAATAGCTGAAAGCACCTGCTTCAATGACGGGATAAACCTTATCATCGTCAATAAAACTTGTCAGTACGATAATACGCGGATGAGGGAGAATTCGGCATATTTCTTTGGTCGCTTCAATTCCATCCATCCCTTCCATCACTATATCCATAAGAATGACATCCGGTTTCTGCTCTGTAGCGAGACGAATTCCTTCCCTACCATCGGATGCCTCACCGACAACTTCCATATCGGCTTGAGATTCCAAATAAGCCGATAATCCCATTCGTACCATCTCGTGATCATCTACTAGTAACACACGGATCACAATTATCGCTCCCTTTCTACATCAATGATCGGAACTTTAACATCCACTTGTGTACCTTTACCGAGAAAGGACATAACTTCCGCGACACCACCAATTTCATTCACACGTTCCTGTATCAATTGAAGTCCATATGAAGACTTTTTCGATTTATTCATATCAAATCCAATACCATTGTCAAAAATAGTAAGATTAAGCTGTTGCTTCCGAACGCTGAGTCGAACGGTAACCGATGTCGCTTTTGAGTGTCGGAGAACATTAGACAATCCTTCTTGAACAATGCGGAATACGTGATCTTCAATTCCCTTAGGTAAGTCGGGAATATCCACTACGTTCCACTGGATGTCAATTTCTTGTTTATCCCTAAATTCTGTTAATAGCTCATCTAGGCCTTCTTTAAGTCCTTTCCCTTCTAACGTTGCAGGTCGAAGGTGTAACAGTAACGCTCGCATTTCGTTTTGAGCACTACACGCCATCTTTTCAATCATCACGATTTGACTTTTGATTTTATGTTGTGTTGGGCCAATATTTTCTTGTACAGCTGATGACATCATGGAAATCGCAAACAACTGTTGACTAACGGCATCATGAAGTTCTCTCGATAAGCGCTGTCTTTCTTCCGAAATCACCGACTTTTTAAGTTGTTCTTGCCACTCTACTTTTTCAGTCGATAATCGTTGCAAAGAGGCTACTTGTTTTTCAATTCGTTGTGCCATTTCATTAAGATGCTCTGCAACAAGACCGATTTCATCATCACCAAGAGGAGGTACTCGGTGAGCATAGTTTCCACGTTCGTATGTCAATATGGATTGGACTAATACCTCAAGTCGTTTTTTCAAGAGGTTGCCGAACAAATAACCAGATACGATTCCGATTGTTATAACCAAGAGCAATATCCACGCGATAAGAGGAACATTGAACCAATTCGCTAAATACAATACTTGCAAATCGATCTGAAAATAGAGTGCAGTAATTACGATAACAGTTAGTGCTACAACGACACTCACCGTCACAGAAAACCGTATGAATCGCCACTGTATATTCGCAAGCTTCTTTCTTTTCATAAATGCCTCACATCAATATCGCCAATGAGGATGGAGACTGAGATTTTCACTTTTCTCGTCGATTGTTTAAATGAGGGAGATTCTAAATGCATTTGACGGTTAAGCCCACTTTGCTTATAACCTAAAACTTCAATACCTCCAGCCGTAACGGCAGCTGCAACAGATACATCCAGATCATATGGAACGTAAATATCAACATCACCAACAATGCCACTAATGACGATTGAGCTAACTCCCTCTGGAATAATAGCTTTCGATAAATCGATTTTCACATCTCCGATACCAAAGGTTATATTCATGTCGTCTAACTCAAATCGAGAGTTAATTAAGTGCAAACTCCCGATTAAAGAGTTACGGAATGTCGGCTTATAAACGTTCATGTCCTTTTCAAGAGAAACGTTTATATCATAGGTCTCGCCATCAAGTATCTTTTCGAATCCATCCTCTTTGTGGACTGGCTTATAAAAGAATTTCCCTTTCCTAAGCTCGATATCCTTACCCGTAAACAAACGATATCCGAAGTAAATAAACAGAGTAGCAAATAAAAAGTGAGCAATGTTAATATGAAAAACGTTTTGAACGAGTGCAATCAGAGCGAGAAGGAAGAACATATAACCGAGCCATCGGTGGACATATTGATAAAGCGCGAGTCCGATTGCAAGCAAATATAAAGAACCGAGAACCATATGACCAAAGCCAATCATATTAACTAATATGCTAATTCCGATTAACATGACTAACATTCCAATAATCGTATTCCGTGATAGGCGCAACGTATTCGCCTCCCTTCACAACATCTAATAGCGGTTGTTTATTATTGAGATTAATCAATTGTAATGTTTCCACTTGTCGCATACAGGTCAATCATGTGTTTCCCTGTCCCATAAGAACCTCGTACAATACGATCCTCAACAATAGCATCTTGAAGTTTAAATTTGCTTCGAATGTTACCACTTTTTACTCGTCCTTCAAGTGTGAAATTTGGGGATTCAGGTAAATGAAGCGTCACATTTCCTGATGTTGCATCGATCTTTATCGGACCGTTTAACTCTTCTAATTGAGCTGTAAAGCGTCCTGAAGTTATATTGACATCTAGCTCCCCAAAATAATGATCTATTTGGATGTCACCTGACGTTAACTCGAATGTTCCTTTATTTGTTGTCACCCAATCGGTATCAACTTTACCTGACGAACCATCAAATAAGAAACGATTAGCATGTATATTCGATAGTTCGACATTTCCTGAACTCATATCTAGATCAAGTTCATTTAATGTGAATGGATCGCTTTTCGACTGTCCATTAAAGTCTAAACGACCTGATTTTAAATCAATACTAACGTTTTCATTATACTCTTCAGGAATATAAATATCTAAAGTCGTTTTGTGTGAGAAACCAAACCAATGAAACCATTTCATATCAAGGTCAATGCGAACCTTATCACCCCTACGGTCAACGGAGAAATCTATACGGTCTATGTTCTCGCTGTTTAGGTTAACCTGTAAATCTTCCCGATCTTCGGGAATGATGTTTATGTTCGCACTTGCTGAATCGATCTCAATCTGTTCAATCCGATCCAATGAAATAGATTTCGTTTTTTCATTCTGAGAACCAAACCAATTCCCTATATTTAAGGAGCCGATCGCTCCAATTAAAATAAACACACCAATCATCATAAATACGATACCTAGTATCTTTCTCATCCTTAGTCCCACCCCAATTCATATATCAATAATTCATTTTGTATAGTTCCTCATATAGTACCACTTCTCCTTCATCGTACTTCAACTCAGTATGAGTCTATCGAGCCCGATCTTCGCCACCGCTTTTTATTAGTTTCCAACCGAGAATTAGACACCCGACCATAAAAAGAAAGCTAATGAGAAACGGTAGCCAATTGGATATGATGATTAATCCGACAATCAATAAAAGGATACCGAGCGACCTTTGATTACTACTTTCGGACCGTCTTAGTTTCTTTGCCCCATAGTACAGGAGTCCGATCGAAAGCAGGAAGGCGGCAAATCCACCAATATCCCCACCCCCTATAAACGCCAGTATACCCACGAGGAGAAGAGCTACACCTGCTAGTGTTTTCGTGTTCATTGTCATTTGCTTTTCCACCTTTCTTTACAGACTTATCAAACAGAATAGTTTAACTATGTTAATCTGGTTGGTTATTCGTTGCTTTCCCTACCTCGAACGGAGTCGTCACACCCTCATAGGCAAGATGCATCGTCATGCCAAACGCCGCGTGGTCAAGAATATGACAATGGTCCATCCATATGCCCGGGTTATCAGCTCGGAAAGCGACTTCGTACGTTTCTCCCGGGAACACGTTGAGTGTATCGACTATCCATGGACTCCCGGAAACAGGCTCCCCATTTTTACTAAGCACAAGCATATGATGGCCGTGTAGATGCATCGGATGCTCCATGAAGCTACGATTCACAAACGTCGTCTTCACGAGGTCACCCTCTCGTACCATGAATGTTGGCGTGTTAGGGTATACTTCTCCATTAATCGTCCACAAGAACGTAAACATTCCATTGTAGAAACCTAATCGATTATCAAGAACCATAACGTATTCCCGGTCGAAGTCGCTTGATAAATCGAATGAAGCGGTTGTCGGGCTACCGTATGTTGAAGCATCGAATACGGGAGCATTTCCAGGAAGAGTATATCCTTCCCCCTCGCCATTCGGACTCATGAGAATACCTACTTCTGGATTTACATCATTGAAGGGACCAAGAATATTAAGCAGGACTGGTGATTCTTGCATCGTAAATGTCACATCATACCGTCCACCTGCTGCCACATCCAACCGTGTATCTACAATGTCTGTAGGTTCATTGATATCATTCCCGTCAATTGCCGCGATTTGAAACGGTGTTCCGGTTAGGGCGAACATCTTGGTGTAGCCATCTGTGTTGACTAAGCGTAGTCGCACTTTCGTCCCAGGCGCAATTTTTTGGCGCTGTAACGTGTCTGATGAATTAATCGTTGTTACAAATCCATCTGTAGTTTGCCAAGAATGAGCCGCTACAGTCATATCTTTGTCCTCGTTTAACGGAGCTTTCGGAAGTATGATGAGAGATCCGTACAAACCCTTCTTCACTTGCTCTGATGCAACTTGGTGAGAATGGTACCAATGAGTACCTAACTCTTCGGCTCGAAAGCGGTACGTGTACTGTTCACCCGGTTGAACGGAATCTTGAGTTAAGCCAGCTACACCGTCTTCAGCATTAGGAACATCGACTCCGTGCCAATGGATTGTGACTCCATCTTCGATATCCTTGTTAATGAGCGTCACCTCTACCAAGTCACCCTCCGTGACCCGTAGTTCTGTACCCGGAAGATTACCATCGAATGTCCATGCTTCAATTATCCTTCCAGAGCTGAGTTCTACCTTCTTCTTCATCGCAGTCAAGGTGAACTGTTTATCAGGTTTTTCTCCACGTGGTCCCGTGAGTTCCGTTACACTTACTGTATTACTGCTATTATGAGAGGTATGGTTCGTTCCACTATTGTCGTGACTTCCAGCGTGAGTAACTTTAGTCCCTCCACCAAACTGTACGTTACTGTGATCCATCATACTCATACTTTCTGGCAGTTTACTTGAGAACATCGACCAGATAAATAAGGATATCGCACCTATACAGATGAGGAGCGTAACCGTCATTCCTTTTACCATTCGCACCCATAGTCTAGGGACTGGTCTCCATTCTGGAGTTCCCACCTTCACATATCGGTTTCGTTGAAGAATCCATAATAGTAAGACGGTAACTACAGATATGAGGAAAAGAATAATACCTTTAGTAACGTAAGACGGTGAAAGTGGATTGAATGCAAGGTATACACCTACAAGAGATGCTAGTGTTAATATTTGAATAGGAATGTGAAACTTCGGTTCAGCTACAACACAGCGATCCGCGTCTTCTACCAATGCACGGGTATCTGGCAATGGTCGACGAGCCATTTTCCACAACCGAGGAATGGTAAGGAATACGATGGCAATTGAAGCAGGAAGAAGGTATAGTATCGCTAACAGTACGTTATCTACTGCAAACCACCAACCAAGTGACAACAAAAATCCCGCTATAACTAACTTCGCCACTACTAGCAGCATTGCAATCATGAGAACAACAAGAGTGACCCATGCATTAAATCGAAGCTTTCCTTTCGAAGATTGGCGAACAAGACGATTTGTACTAATTAATGTGATCCCCCACATAAAGAGAAGAATAATGGATAGTAAGGTATCCATACCACGGAATGCTTCAAACATAAAAAGACCTCCTTTTACTTTATGTTTCAACTATAAGGGTAAATCAGAATTTCCATAACGAACCACAGTTACATTTATATCTAGTACCAGAGTCGTATTTTCAAAGAAAAACCACCTAACTTTTGTGGAGTAGGTGGTCATTATTCGATATTAGGTTCGAATACTTAATTCGCTTCTACTACGTCTTTCTTCTGTTCATTAACCTTACTATTGATAATTAATCGGTCAGTTCCCATTGCGAATACGAAAATAAATGCTAATGCTGCTGGAACGAGTGCCCACGTAAATGTTTGAACGATGGAAGTGGATAATGCATCGGTTATTTTATCTAACACTTCTTGTGGGATGTGAGCTCGTGCTTCTGCTGATAATATATCATTAGATTGACCGATTGAACTATTCGGTATAGGACCTGAAGCCATTGACACCTCTTCTAATTGTTTTGCAAAACCATTTCTTTGGATCATGCCAAAAATCGTAATCCCCACTGTCATACCAAGTGATCGAATAAAGTTACTTGTTGAAGTTGCAGAGCCTCTTTGATGGAGGTCAAAATGATGAATAGCTGCCATACTCAGAACAGAAAAAGAAAATCCAACTCCAAACCCAACAATAATCATGTAAATCGTTAACAATAGACGATTAGAATCAGGTGTTAGCGTCGTTAATAGGAAGAATCCAATTAACAAGATTAAACCAGACATAATCATAACGTTCCGGTAACTGATTTTAGTCGTTAAAAATCCACCTACTTGAGCTGTAATAACAGAACCAACCATCATCGGGAGTAGTATTAGACCCGAGTTCGTCGCTGTTCCACCATAAACACCTTGAACAAAAATAGGGATGTATACTGTAGCTGACATGAATGTTGCTCCATAAAACAATGCCACAATTGTACTTCCTGCAAACAATCGATTTTTAAACATAGTAAATGATATAATCGGTTCGTTCGCTTTCGTTTCTACATATAAAAACGTAAGAAATAAAACGATAAAACCAGCTAAAAGACTTAAAATTACGGTCGAATCCCAATCATACTTCTGCCCACCAAATTCAAGGGCAAACATAAGACAAACAACCGCTCCAACAAGAGTAAACGCTCCCCACCAATCAATCTTTTGTTTTACATGAACCTTTGACTCTTTATAGAATTTTGCTACAAAAATAAGGGCTAAAATACCGAGGGGCAGGTTGATATAAAATACCCAATGCCAGCTTATATAATCTGTAATATAAGCTCCAAGTAACGGTCCAAAAATACTGGACAATCCAAAAACAGCACCGAACAATCCGCCCATTTTCCCTCTGCTTTCAGGTGGGAAAATGTCAAACATAATGGTGAAGGCAATTGGGATAAGCGCTCCTGCGCCAATACCTTGTATTGCCCGATAAATACTTAGCTGAGTAATACTTTCTGCCGTTCCACACAAAATAGACCCAGCCATAAACATGAGTAAACCAAAGATGAAAAATCTCTTACGACCATACATATCCGACAATTTTCCGAAAATAGGCATCCCAGCCATTTCCGCCACCATATAGGCAGAAACAACCCAAACGAAATTTTCTAATCCACCTAAATCCCCAACGATCGTCCCCATTGCTGTTACGACAATCGTATTATCCATCGATGCCATCAATATTCCGAGTAAAAGTCCAGCTACAACAAATCTCACATTTTTCTTTGTCATGTTCATTTAATCAGCTCCTATCTTGTTCATTGGTATACATAAATTTTCCAATAAATTATCTTATTTACTAAGATAATTAGATAATAAGATAAATATCAACTTGTGTCAAGTGTAAATCCTATTCACTTCTGATATACTTTAAATGTCTTAGTTAGTCAATTTCTTTGTTTCTAAATCTTTTATTTGTCAATGTATAGATTTTGTTTTTGAAAGGGGCTTCTATATGCAAGATCAGCAACCTCAACGAGAAGAATTGTTCCATAATCTCATGAACAAACTGAGATACCAAAGCACATCGACTATATTTATGCATCAAGCAATAGCCGAGAAACTCAGACTTAATCCAACAGATCATAAATGTATGGAGATATTAAATCGGTATGGGACGATGACGGCAGGGGAGCTTGCGGAGTATAGCAATCTTACAACGGGAGCCATTACTGGTGTTATCGACCGACTAGAGAAGGCAGGTTTCGCCCGACGAGTTAGAGATCTTAATGATCGTAGACGATTGATTATTGAGTTGGTTCCAGAAAGTTTGAATGTTATAGAGCAAGTATTCCATTCTATCGGACAAGAAACATTCAGTCTATTCGATCGATATACTGACCAAGAACTGAATGTTATTCTCGATTTTGTTACTCGAAGTACCACTATGGCAACGGAATGGACGAAGAAAATGCGAGAATAAATGTAGAAGCCTCGGTTTACGTACCGAGGCTTCTCTTATATTTAAATTACATAGATTTTAGGGTTCGTTGTCCCCATGGTTTAAAAACGGAAATGATAATCATCGCTGCCAAAGAAATGATCTGTAGAATAATTCCAATCAAAAGCTGTTGGCTATTTACAGTAAACATCGCATTTTGTTGTGCATGAATACCTTCAGTGGAAATATCTATTTATTGGATTTCAATGTCTTCCTTCTACTCATATAAGAAATCGTCCAAACGATTGACCCCACGATGTAAATCGGAATGACGACGACGGTAAGAGTAGCGAACATAGCCAAGTCATCCCACCCGTCACTAACCTTTACTGTATCATAAATGAAGATCTCCAAACCAACCAAATAGATGCTAAACGGAATCCAATAGCGCTTGAATACGGCAATAACTGGAATAATCAATAATACAAGCCAAATGATAATTATTACGTAATTATTCATTCTTTATCCCTCCTAATCAATAGACGATACACGAGATCAAATAGTTGCATGAGTTCAAAATGGGAGAGTCTTTTATCGTCTATTGATTTCTGGACTGCATTTTCTTTTTCAATTTCATTAGGCTTTCGTAAACAATCGGCACAATGAGTAAGGTTAACAATGTCGAACTTGTCAGTCCTCCGATTACCGTTACCCCTAGCCCTTTCGATATAAGTCCACTTCCTTCTAATCCAATTGCTAATGGGGCAAGGGCACCAATCGTCGCGATCGCTGTCATTAAAATAGGACGAAGGCGTGTCACACCTGCTTCAAGTAACGCATCTCTTGTTGATAATCCTTCGTTTTCTTTATGAATGACACGATCAATAAGCACGATTGCGTTGGTAACTACGATACCGATGAGCATTAATGCTCCAATCATAGAAGAGATACTTAACGTTTCACCGGCAATGAGTAAACCTAGCAAGCCTCCAATAATCGTAAACGGTAGTGAGAATAGGATCGCTAATGGTGCTAACCCACCTCCGAAGGTAATGACGAGAATTAAATAGACGATCGCAATAGCAGCAAGCATCGCCAATCCAAGTTGAGTGAACGACTCTGTAATATCTTCCGTTACACCACCCATAGATACTTCTACATTAGAAGGGAACTCTTTCTTGTTGATTTCAGCTTGTATTTCTTTCGACGTTTTCGCTACATCCTTCGTAGTGATTTCAGCACTAACATTCGCATAAATGCGTCCGTCTTGGCGAGTAATCGTATCGGATGTTTTCCCTTCTTTCACTTCAATTACATCCTTAATCGGTACAGTGAACCCAAGCGGAGACTGAATCGTCTTATCTGTTACATCTTTAATCGAAGCATAATCCTCTTTCTTTACTTCAATATACACATTTATTTCTTCATCGTCTTTAACAACTGTTGTTAATATTTGTCGCCCGCCAAAAGAGTTTAGTTCCATGCCAATCTGTGCAGCTGTTAATCCTAATTGGCTTAACTTCTCTTGATTGGCTACGAGCGTGTACTCTTCATAAGTGTCGGAAATGCTACTTTCTATATTTTTTAACGTCTCGTTGTGCTTTAATATTTCCGTAATCCTCTGCACTACAGGTTCGATATCACTCATATCCTCACCATAGACATTCAAGGAGATGGCATTACTAGATCCCATGCCAGAGAAATCTTGACTTCCCCATTCCCCGCTCAATGTAAGTGCTTGTAAATCTTTGATCACCTGTTCTTTCTCTTGTGAGAAATTGGCTGTATCCGCATCATATTCTACAAAGAAGAGTGCAGAATTAGACTGACCTGGATTCATCGGATTTTCCCCACCAAGAGAAAATTGGATTGTCCTTACTCCCGTTCTTTCTTGAAAAAGCTTTTCCGCTTTGGAAGCGATTTCCTCTACTTCATTCAACGTTTGACCAGGTTGTGGTTTAAATGTAGCCACGACCATTTTTTGTTCATCTGACGGAAAGAAGCTCACTCCGATAACCCGAACGAGGAATAAACTTCATACTAGCATGAAGAACGTTATACCCGACGTGATTAATTTGTGATTTAATGACCAATTGAGCACTTTTTTATATCCATGGGCCAATTTCCCCGGCTTTGATTCATCGTGTTGGTGCTTTAACGTAACACCTTTCTTAAATAGAGCATGAGCCATCATCGGCACGATTGTTATCGCAACGAGTAATGACGCTAGCAATGAAAATACAATCGTTAAGGCAAATGGCATAAACAATTCACCAATTGGCCCTTTCACTAACCCTAACGGAAGAAATACGGCTATCGTAACAATTGTAGACGACATGATCGGCATAAACATTTCTCTTGTCGCTTCTAAAACTAATTCCTTCCCGCTCAGCTTCTCATTCTTTAATGACATACGACGAAAAATGTTTTCAATAACGACGATGGAATCATCCACAACACGTCCGATTGCTACCGTCATCGCTCCAAGTGTCATCATATTAAGGGTAATATCCATTTGCTTTAATAAGAGGATTGCAATGAGTAAAGATAATGGGATTGAAATTACCGCAATAAATGTCGTTCTGATGTTTCTTAAGAAGAGCAAAATAATGATCATTGCAAAGATCGCACCGAAGATCGCTTTGCTAAGCATCGTTTTAACAGAATCTTCAATTGGTTTTCCTTGGTCAAAAATCGTAACAACATCTAATCCAACTATATTCGACTCAAGTTCGTTCATTTGATCTTTAATTGCATTAACAACATCTACGGTATTGGCGTCAGCAGCTTTTACAATCTGTACTCCAATGGACGTTTCGCCATTTGTTCTTGAAATCGATTCCGCCTTTCCTACTAACGTAATATTGGCGATCTCTTCTAACGCTATAGTAGGAATTTCCACTGGCTGTGATTGTGGTGCAGAAGAGGGTGGAGTTCTTTGCATAGGTTGTTGCTGTTGTCCTGGTGCTGGCGCGGATGGGATGACCGGGATTTGTAACGACTTTAAGTCATCAATCGTTGCAATGTTGCCATCAACCACAACGGATTTCTCTGTATCTGTAAATATGAATAACCCCAATGGAAACGTAATAGCAGAACCTTTAATTACATTTTTGACCGTTTCCTCATTAAGTCCAACCTGTTTCATTTTTTCTTTATTAAATGCTAATTGCACTTCTTCTACTTGTTGGCCCGAAATTTGAACAGAAGAGACCCCTACGATTCCTTCTAAGGAAGGTATAACCTCTTCTTCTACACTTTTCGTTAGTTCAGCTAACGATTGCTCCCTATTTGATACACTTAATGACATGATCGGGAAGGCATTTAGACTCAAGCGGGAAACTTGTGGTTTTTCTACTCCCTCAGGAAGAGTCATGTTCGATAACGCTTCTGTTACCTCTTGTTGTGCTTTGTCCATGTCTTTATCGAACGTATATTGAATTTGAATCGATGATGCATTTTGGAAAGAGGACGAGCTTACGATGTTTACACCATCTAAATTTTGTACCCGTTGTTCAATTGGTTTAGAAATTTTATCGGCAACTTCTTGAGGCGTTGCACCTGGATAAATGGTCATAACCGAGACGAGTGGTGTACTAATATTAGGAAGCGTCTCAAGCTTCATATTAAGTCCTGAATACAGTCCCGCTACAGTAACAATAATGGTAAGTAGCCATACAGCGAACTTATTATTTAGCGAAAATCGAATCACTTTCTTCATGTCTTCACTCCTTACGATTTTTAAATACATGGGTATGGGTTTGACCGGATGGTCATAATACTATATAATATTACTGACCAGTCAGTCATAAGTCAAGAAGATTCTCCCGTGAGTTTGAAAGAGTTTGACAATATGGTGAAATCAGACATAATGACAATAGATTTATTTTTTAGGAGGAGCTTTTTTTGAATGACAAGGATAAATTAATTATAAAAGCAGCCATCACACTTTTTGCCCAAAAAGGATTCGCTTCTACGTCCATACAAGAAATCGCTACAGAAAGCGGTATATCGAAAGGCGCTTTTTACCTACACTTCAAATCAAAGGAAGCTTTGCTCCTTGCGATCCTTAATCATTATTTCGAACAGTTACAACGTAATGTATCCGCTATCGAAAATAAGAACTTATCCCCTAGAGAAAAGTTCATTATGCAATTGACTGTTTTATATGAAAACCTCATTGAGCATAAAGAATTCATTATTATGCAATCGAGAGAACAAGCGATACCATTGAATGAATCTGTTAAAGAACTGATCTATAAAATGCATATTGAAACGCATCAGTTTTATAGACAAGGTCTATTAGAAATATATGGGGCAAATATGGAGCCGTTCTTATGGGATCTCGCACTCATGTTGGATGGATTGTTCCATGCCTATATGAGATTATTGCTTTTTGATAACACCGTCTTTAATATAAACGAGCTTACACACTATATGATGAGAAGAATAGATACGATTGTTGAAGGATTACGTGACGATCAACCGATACTCTCAGAAGGTAAAATGGACGATTTACTGAATAAATCTAAAGCCTTTTTCTTTAAAGATTCAAATAAAATTAAACAGATGCTAATGGAAATGAAAAAAATGATTAATACGATGGATAACAAAGAGGATCTTGAAGTTTCGCTTGAGGTATTAGAAGCTGAACTAAATAGGGAAACTCCAAGAGTGGCTGTCATCCAAGGAATGTTATCGAATTTTAAGGACATTACAGAATTTGATTCTTTTAGAAAAGAGATCTCTACTTTTTATCATGTTAAAATGTGAACTGACCAGATGGTCATAATCGACGAAAAAAATCTACCTTAACAAGGTAGATTTTTTTATGATTTCTATTATCCAGTTATAGCAAAAGATTGCTTCTTCTTAGCACTCTCCAGCCTATATCCGAGGAAATAAAAATATGTACTAATTATACAGATAACAGCCATACAAATGAAAAGCGGTAAAGCTCCGTAAAACGATAGCATAAACATTCCCATTGTAGGACCGATAAATTTACCAACTTCTTTCAAATTCTGCGCTCCGAAGTAAGTGCCTCTAAGTCCGTTATGTGCAATTCGATCGATCATGACATTCCCCGCAGGAAAAGTCATTATCTCCCCAAGCGTAAATATCACCATAGAAAGAATGATGGCAGTCCATCCACCTGAAAGTGCGAATCCCAAACCACCTAATCCATAAAGGCAATTTCCTATCGTTATACTCCAAAGCGGTGATTTTTTCTCTGCCAAGGTTGAGAGGGGTAGTTGAAAAACAACGACCGTAACGGCGTTTGTCGTCATCAATAAGGCGAACAACTTTACTCCAAGAACGAAATTTGTTTCCACATGAGAAGATAGTGTTGTCGTAAGCTGTGAAGAGACAATTTGCATTAGCGTTCCGCCTACGAGGTATAAAAGCAGAATTCTATCGCTGGAAGCTACTTTTAAAGCAGCTTTAATCGTGACGGGTACTTTTTTATCATCGATTAGATCGACGTCTTTCATCTCTATTTTATTTAATAGAACGCTTAGTGTACAGGCGTAGAGAAAGAAAAAAGCTCCAGTTGTTATGAATGGAACGGTTCCCCCAGCAATCCCAAGAAACGCACCCACCATAGGCCCAACAGCGAAACCAAGATTTGCAGCGGTGTATCTTATCGAAAATACCCGATATCGGAGATCTTTCGGTGTTAAATCGATCATCAGCGCTTGGGAAACAGGTTCAAAACACGACTTGCATGCACCATTTAATATACTGAGTACGATAAACATCCACGTTTGATCTACAACGGCAAATCCAAGGAATACAAACGACCAAATAAAAAGTGCACCTAACATAACATTCTTACGACCAATCCGATCGGATAACGAACCGCCTACAAAACCTACAAGTGTACTTGCTAGTGGACCAACTCCGACGGTAATACCGATTAACAACGGATTCATATCGGTGTTAGTAACAAGATAGATTGCCATAAATGGTAAACTCATTGAAGTTGCCATTCTAGACATCATCGTTCCAAAGAAAAGCGTTATAACAACAGGATGAAATGTAGCGAAAAAAGAGCGTAGCTTATGTGCCATAAAACCCGTCACTTCCCTATGATGAAATCAGACATTTTGATAAAGTATACCTTCATGAGCAATTAATCGTTTAGAAAATTACTATTCCTTATAAGACTTGCCGCCAATGTTCAATGTTGAACGTACTGAAAATTGATCTTTCTTTGACATACAATAACCCCTTGAAAAATAATAAACATGTAATAAAGGATGGATATAGTTTCATCTTATGAAACCAAGTTTCTTTTCTTAATTATAACGCGAAGTGTAACTTCTCACAATAGTATTATTTAAATTAATCTGAACTGTCTTTCTACCTATTCCGTTTCGATATCCGAATGTGAAGGATGGATTAAAGAAAATAAAACGATTTTTGAAATAGATTGAAGGGGGTTATGCATCTGCTCCTTAATCATTGTCCCCACAGTATATCAGTGCACCGTTTATTACCACGACAACCCCATAGATCAAGGCTAGTACTTGCCTCTCTGCAGAGTATAACGCAACAGCAGGTAACCCGAATACGACCAATTCTAATAGCAGATGCATGGATGTGGAAAGCTTAAATGATGCCTTAGGTGAACCGAACATAGCCCAAACTACAGCGATTAGTAGTGGAGCACCTATTCACAAACTGATCTTCAGAAACAATCCCTTTCCACTCTGAAAACCCCAATAACCTACCGCGGTTTAGGCACACAACTCCAATAGGAACCTCAAAGCCAGATTAGCGGATTTTAATACTAACAAAAAACTCATATTTCTCTCTCCATTCGCATTATTTATTTTTTTAATTCCTTATTTCCCATTGTTTCATCGTGTGGATTCCCGCAAGAAGGGTTGCTTCGTACAACCCAGGATGCGTTCTTGCAAAATGCCACATATGCTTCACTATCCTCCATCCTTTTTCAAGAGAATATTTATTTTTAATCCGCGAAAACTTTTTGTAAAGAGCCGAGGTAGTATTAGTATAGAGAAAATGAACAGATAGATAAGGAGGTGCTTCGTACTGTGGAAATCGAACTCACTGATTCAGAATTAATCTCTAAAATCAAAAAGAAAGACAAGAATGCGTTTGAATGTCTTTACAGAAAATACGTTGGTTTTGCGTTAAGGACGGCGACACTAGCCATGAACAACAATCGTTCCTTGGCCGCTGATTCGGTTCAAGAAACGTTTATAAGAGTATATAAACATATTGATCAGTTTAATATGGATAAACCCTTTAAACCATGGTTGTATACGATATTGATTAATGAATGTAACCGACTCCTTTTAAAGCAGTCCATAGTCATGTCTAGCGAAGAAATAATGGATAACCCTACACTTGCACGTACTGACCCTTATCATTTTGAACAATATGAAGAGCTATATGAAGGCATTCATTGTTTAGAAGACATTAATAAAATACCAATCGTGTTAAAGTATTTAAATGGATTTTCTGAAAACGAAATCTCTATGATGCTGAAACTAAATCTGAACACCGTTAAATCTAGGCTATATAAAGGAAGACAGAAATTAAAGCTTTTATTAGGTAACGAAACGACGAGGGAGGTTTAACATATGTCAGATAAAGACCTGGATGCCAGAATAAAAGAAACGTTTTTGAAAATGACAGATCACCCTGTAAAAACAGAAGATGAGATATGGGGAAATATAGAGAAAGCGATTGATAATGAGCATATAGAGAACGAAAATACACGATTAAGGGGAATAGACAGCATGTCTAAGACAAATAAAAAACTCAGTAAAGTTAAATGGATCATTTCCGGTGCGGTAGCTGCTTCTCTCGCTTTTGCCTTTGTTACAACTCCTACTGGCCATGCAATCATGACAAATATTAAAGAAATATTTGTACCAGAAAAGAAAGTTGTAGAAGACATCGAGGGTACACCCGAGGAGTCTGAAGTATCTTTGCAAGAAGGTACAGACTATATCATCTATTTCGATGAAGAAATGTATAAAAAAGTAATACACGAAGGAAAAGATCGAATTGTTCCATTGACGGTGAATGAGTCTTTACCTGAAATATATATGGAGATTGAACAGGACATTGACCGTACTCCTGAGGAAGTTGCTGGAGAAATTGAAGACCAATTAAAGAATGAATTTGCTACAGTTCACAGTATGGAAGAGGTTCAAGAACCGATTAAGGCACTTCATATACGTGGTATTGGTGGAAATAAGTGGAATAGTCCCGTTGTTGCCTACTATGTCGTCTCCAATGAAAAAGGGGGAAGCTTCATTATTAAACAACAGTACTTCATGGAAGCATCTGAAGGTTATGGAGCACGGTTTTACTATATGCTTAAAGAATTTAAGGTTGTTGAGTCCGATTCAGATAAATAATACGCCTTACAATAAATATGAAAAATACGACTTCCGTGCCCAAGGCACTGGAGGTCGTATTCCTTTTTGTTTTATAATACCGTGTACGTTTCAGGTGAGACAGAAGAAATGAACGGACTCACTTCCCCTACTGTATAAACATGTAATTCATGCATAGCACGGGTACAAGCGGTATAAAAAAGTTTTCGTTCACTCTCCCTACCGTACTGCTCTCTCGATCCGTTGTAAATAATAACAGCGTCGAATTCAACACCTTTCGCAAGAAAAGATGGAATCACAAGCATTCCCGCTTCAAAGGAAGAGGTTTCATTTTTAATAAGTCGAATGGGCACGTGACCTTGAAGGGCCTCATAGGCTACCTCGCTCTCCCGGGTTGATTTGCAAATGACAGCAATGGTCCGATGTCCTTTAGCTTGAAGCGAATGAAGACGGTCGACAATCTTCGCAGTATGCTCCGCTGTGTCAGCCGTTTGCGTCAGTGTCGGTTTACTGCCTTCACGATTAAACGGTTCGATTGCTTCTCCCCCAGTAATGAATACACGCGTGAATTCGACAATTTGCCTCGTCGAACGGTAGGTGCGTGTCAGGATTATCGTCTCATGTTGTTCGTTTTCATATAATGGGTACAGCGATTCAAAACCATTGCGATTGGTGGAGTGGGTATATATTGCCTGATTCAGATCGCCAAGCACCGTCATTTTACTATTTGGAAATAACCGCTTGATGAATGCGAACTGGAAAGGTGAATAGTCCTGAGCCTCATCGATAAAAACGTGCCGTACAGAGTTGTTGGTCTTGAAGCCCTCAATACGATCTTTCAAATATAGATAGGGTGTAGAATCTTCATAAGCTAGCTCAAAGCGCTCTAACCTCTCCACTGTCTGTGTGCATATCGTTGCCCAATCATTCCTAACGTCATGAATGAAGCGCAAGCTATATTGCGGATCTGCAAAAAACTGCTGGTACACAGCTGGTATGTCGATGAAGTCTAGCTGTTTTACGAGTGTACGTATCGGTCTGAAATACTCTGCAACAACTTTAGCGGTAAGCAATTCCTTCTCGCGATCAACGTCATCGAATGTATCCTCATTGAATCGTTTATTTCTATTTAGCTCTTGATGAGCCCATGTGTATGCAACATTATCAAGGAGCTCGATCTCTTCTTCCACCCAAGGTTTCATCTTTTCCAATCGTGCTATTTCTTTCAATTCCTTAAGCAGCCACTCCGTCATCAGTATCATACGGTTGGGAAGCTTTAATGCGGAATCGAAGGCGTAAAATCGTTCTTTGATCTGTTCAGCAGATATAAGGACATCGTTACCGAACATAACATTTTTAAAGATCATACCCTTGTTTCCGAGAAAGGCAACGTATTGTTCAATAACCTCTATGAAATCAGTAGAAGCTTTATATCGAATTCCTTCCATGCGTTCCTTATAGCCTTGTTCATTCATAGCTGTGAGTGCATATTCCAATTGCTTGAACGGATTCTCAAGATCAAATGTCCCACCTAGTCGATGTTCTATATATTCCTGAAACGTCGTTTGCTGCATGTTCTCTTCCCCTAGTTCAGGGAGGACGGTTGATATATAACTATTAAATATGGGGTTAGGGGAAAACAGAACAATGTTCTCCGCTCGCAATGTTTCACGGTAACGATACATCAGATAGGCTACTCGTTGCAAAGCCGCAGACGTTTTACCGCTTCCCGCAGCACCTTGCACAACGAGCAATCGACTTCGTTCATTGCGGATAATTCGGTTTTGTTCTTTTTGGATCGTAGCCACAATACTCTTCATCTGCGAGTCCGCCTGTTTGCCGAGAACCTCCTGCAATATTTCGTCTCCGATTGTGAGACCCGTATCGAACATACTATGGAGCAGACCGTCACGTACGATATATTGCCTCTTCAGTTCCATCATTCCGGATATTGTTCCACTCGGTGTCTCGTACTCCGCAGGTCCTGGAGGATAGTCGTAATATAGACTTGAAACTGGTGCTCGCCAATCATAGACGAGGAAATGCAGATCACTTTCGTCAATTAAAGAAGCTATTCCTACGTAAATGCGCTCGGATTGGTTTTCTCCTTCTTCCACGAAATCGATTCGTCCAAAATAGGGGGACTGTTTGAGCCGCGAGAGTATAGCAAGTTGTTTCTGAACATGCTCATAGCTTCGCTCTTTTTCCGAAAGAAGATCCGCTTGCTGCTTTATACTCCCCATTGTTTCCAATGCTTCGATGTGATCATCAAGATTGACTCTCACGTCATCCCAGAAACTTTTGCGGACGTCTACGATATTGGCTTTCTTGTCACTGACATGCTCTTGTAGGGCGTCGATTCGCTGATCAATTTCCCCTACAACAAGTTGAACTCGGTGTTGTTCTTCCAGCCTCTCTTGCTCCACTGTGCTCATTGGAACCTCTCCTCTTTACAGGAATTTTCATGGTCAAAAAAAAATTTGACAATATCCAAGTTTACGTGTTATGATATAATTGGGAATAAACTAGATGATGTAATAACACGGATAGTGACCAATTCCTATTCTAACATGTCATTTTATACAATTCAATATATAATTGTTCCGGCAATCGGACATCACAAAACGGAGACGCGCAGAACGCTCTCCGTTTTTTGTTTTGGCTCCTAAGACAACTTTAGAGATAGCACACGGCCACCATCTTACTACTTCCGAATTTCACTCATTAACGCGAGAGGATTGCCGTCCTTATCATCAAAAAATGTCATCCAGAGTTCATGATCCCCCATGTCAGCAATCATATGCGGTTCACCGTGAGTAGTCACATCGTAATCGCGAAGAGATTGATAGTCGTTAAAGATATCGTCCGTTCGAAAATAAATAACAGAACCTGGTCGATCAAATTGTTCATTTTCAGGTAAGGTAATCATTAAGCGAACGCCATCACAATCGAAGAAGGTCATGTTTGGCATTTAAAATAAAAGCTTCAAACCTAAAATATCCCGATAGAAAGTCGTTGCTTCTTCAACATTGCTCGTACGTAGAGCGATCTGACCCATTTTCCCCAGTTTCAAACCCTGTTTCATTTCCATCAACTATTCCTCCAGTTCATCTCAATGAATTCGTCTCGACCTGATTTCTCACGATCAAGCTTGTACTCGTTAGGATTTTTCTTGTGATAGTCTTGATGATATCCTTCTGCAGCATAGAAAGGAGATGCAGATAGAATATTTGTTACGATCGGTTTCGTAAATCTACCACTCATTTCTAGTTGGCGCTTTGACTCTTCTGCAAGTTCTTTTTGTCTTTCATTATGATAGAAAATAGCGGTTACATATTGTGATCCTCGATCATGAAACTGACCACCTGCATCAGTCGGGTCGATTTGTTGCCAATAAAGTTCTAATAACCTCTCATAAGGGAATATGTCAGGGTCGAAAGTGATTTGTACGACTTCGATATGTCCTGTTGATCCTGATTTCACTTCTTCGTAGGAAGGATTCACTCCTTCACCGCCTGTATAACCTGAAACGATACCTTGAATACCAGGTAACTGTTCAAATGGTGTTACCATGCACCAAAAACAGCCTCCCGCAAATGTTGCCTTTTGCATTAATTACTCCCCTTTCATAGGAATCACGTGATATAAATTCGACAAATGATATACTAATCCTATCTTATAATTGCTCAGTCGAGAATCATTTTTTAATGGGGCTATCTAACAATGCCACGCTTCATTCTGTATCCATCCGTCTGCAACCCATAATGTTGGACCCTCCAAGTAGATATCTTGAATGGTCTCCTCCGACAATCGATACTCTATTATTAGCGTTCCACCACTGGTCATTACCTGGACAGGTGAATTAACCATTTCTAATAGACCACAAATGATTGCTGAAGTGACGGCGCCTGTCCCACAGGAACGGGTTTCCTCTTCAACCCCACGCTCATAGGTTCGAAGAATGAGAGAATCAGGTGTAGTGACTTGAACGAAATTTACATTTGTGCCTTGAGGGAAACGACTTGTATCCAAGCGCATGGACTGACCCCAGCGATGAATCTTCGCATCGTCAATCTCCCGAACGCCATCCATTACGAGAACGCTATGCGGGACTCCTACCCAGCTATAATGATAGGGCACGTTTTGTTGATCCAATACTGTCCATTCATGAAGCTTGAACCTAGAGAGGGGAATGTCAGGGAACTTCATTCTCACTTGCGCCTCGAAAATATCTGCTTCATAGATTCCATTTGCCGTTTCTAAAGTTTTATGAGCATACCCTATCCCTTGCAAATCTGCGAAACGAACAGCACAGCGAGCTCCATTTCCGCACATCTCTCCCTCGCTCCCATCTGAGTTAAAATACCTCATACGAAAGTCTGCCTTTTCAGATGACTCTAGCAAAATAACTCCGTCTGCACCTAGGGATACCTTTCGACGACATACGTTCTTTACGAAAGAAGGAAGCTGAATCCCCTCCATTATTCCTTGTCTGTTATCTACTAATACAAAGTCATTTCCACAACCATTCATTTTAGTAAAAGGTATTCTCACCTAATAAACGCTCCTCTCACCAAATATGGCCCCTTTTAGAGAGCCTTGTTTGGTGGTTATAGGGTATCTCGTATTAAGATACCCTTTACATGTTTATTACCTTATTTCCCTTCGTCATCTTTATCATCTTCATCAGTCACTGCGATCTCATCTATATTCTTTTCTACATCTACAATCGTACATTCTACATCGATAATATCCTTATCTGACGTAGGAGTCGGACCAAACCACTCTTCTAATTTATTAAGTGCATTCGTGCGAACTTCTTTATTAATATAGAGACCAACCTGCCCAATGGCAAAAAGAAGTGCCGTAAGATCGTCACTATACCCTAGTACTGGTATTAAATCAGGAACTAAATCGATAGGGAGAATAAGATAACCAAGCGCACCGTAAATAATGGCTTTTGCCTTTAAAGGTACCTTGGGATTGTCAAGCGCGTAGAACGCTAATAGGGCACTATAGACAACCTTCTTACCTGCAACAATTGCGTACTTTTTGAGCTTATCCCAGAAGCCTTTTTCGGTATAATGTTTACCGTAATCCTCTTTCATTTTCAATTCCCCTTTCGTAGATTACTAGAATAATTCCCTTTCTTCCGTGTATAATCACTCCTTAGAAGAATTATACCATTACTTTTTGACAAGATGGTTATCAATCGCAAAGATCTGTTTGTCGTTAAAGAATAGATGAATAGACATTACCAATATGGCTAAATCGAACTCGAATCCGCCAACGAATCCACTTTTCAATTTAACTGTAATAATAGCCCCGACCATGATGACAGCAAATGCACTTGCAAACAGCTTAGTCCCTAAACCGAAAAGTAGACTGAATCCACCAACTAGTTCAACTGCTCCAATAAAATAGGCAAGATATGCGGGGAGCCCAGCATTCTCAAAGAACCCAGTGGTATTCTGTATTCCACCTTGAAACTTAGCCAACCCATGCGTGAAGAAAATCAAACCCGTTACGACTCGAATCATAAATGTCCCTAATTCTTCGTACTTATGCATTCTCGTTCCTCCTTGTAACAAAAAACTCTATGGTTATTGTATACTTCACGAAGGACAACTTTAGAATAACATGTACAAATATTCATATTGAGCGTTGTTGGAGTATTTTTTCCCTTAAAAAATCAATGCACGAATTTCGGCGGCGTCTTATTTATGAACTCGTTATAATAAGAAAATAGACAAAACAAATTCTTGGAGGCAAAGAATGATAAAAGACAAAAACAACCTTGAATATTATCAAGCATTGATCGATAAAAGAACGGAATATGAAGGTGTTTTTTACGTAGGGGTTAAGACAACAGGTGTGTTCTGTCGCCCAACATGTCCGGCAAGAAAACCGAAATATGAGAATTGCGAATTTTACGAGACGACCCATCAAGCACTTCTTGCTTCATTTCGACCATGTAAACGCTGTCGTCCACTTTCTCACCCTAATCATGTCTCTGAGCTTGTCCAATTTCTAGTAAAAGCGGTTGAAGATAACCCTGAGAAACGATGGAAGGATAAAGACTTTAAGGAATTATCCATTGATGCTTCAACTGCACGCCGTCAGTTCAAAAGGCGATTCGGCATGACATTCGTTGAATATGCGAGGGCAAGGCGAATGGGACTGGCTATGAAGCAAATTAGGTCGGGCGAAGCTGTAATTGAAGCACAGCTTTCAACCGGTTATGAGTCGAGTAGCGGTTTCAGGGATGCTTTTTCCCGTATTATGGGGGCAGCACCTACTTTGCTTGGGCAAAGTAATATTCTAAAGACATCGTGGATCGATACACAGCTCGGACCAATGATCGCAATTGCAGATGAGGAAGCATTATATCTATTAGAATTTGTGGATCGACGTGGTTTGGAACGCGAGATTGAACGCCTTAGACAGAAAACAAAATCAGCAATTATTCCCGGTCGTACTCAACCTATTACTTCTATAGAAAGTGAACTGAATCAATATTTTGACGGTAGGTTAAGTGAATTCAAAACACCAATCGTTATGCTTGGATCACCGTTTCAAAAGAGTGTGTGGGAGGAATTAATAAAAATCCCTGCAGGTGAAACACGATCATATTCTGAAATTGCTACGGCAATTGGAAAGCCATCTGCGTTTCGTGCTGTTGCTCAAGCAAATGGGGCAAATCAACTATCCATCGTAATTCCATGTCATCGCGTCATCAACACGAATGGCGAGCTAGGCGGCTATGGTGGAGGACTAACACGAAAAAAATGGATAATTAGCCATGAAAACCAAGGAGGATAAAGAGGATAAATCAGATCAAACACGCTAATTCACTAAAAAATCTTCATCGCAAGGTAATTCCTTAATTAAACCCTCTTCTCTTGTGTTTGTTATTACATTTCGTATCCATTGACATCTATCTTGCTATAGGTAAAAATGTTGTCTATATAGGGAATTAATAACAGGAAAGGGAAATTACATGAATCGTGATCATGTCAAGAAGAACGAGATACTTGAGATTGGATTAGTCCGATCGTTTGCCCTACTTGGTGTGTTAGCTGTACATGCAACGTCATTTGCAACAATACAAATGATAGAATACAACAGTTATTGGCTAATCAATTTTTTAAATATTTTCATGAAATTCGGAACAGCTACTTTTATTTTTCTAAGCAGTTTTGTTCTTTTTTATAACTATTATAGTCGCCCAGTTAACAAAACTCTAATCCTCTCTTTTTATCAAAAAATAGTTTTGTTCATATTTCTTCTATTATCTATTATACAATCGTACTTGTGACTCACTACAATAATGAAACAATCATGTACATCATGAAAGACTTTTCTATAAAATTGTTAACAGGGAATGCCTACACACATCTATACTTTGTTTTCATCAGCGTACAATTTTATTTGATGTTTCCATTTGTGCTTTGGTTGTTTAAGAGATTCCCAAGAATAGTTAACTACTCCATATTAATAGGGGTAGCTGTACAGTGTAGCTTCAGATCGTTAAACCTCATTACGGACATTCCTTATGAAGGCAGCTGGTTCCTATCGTACTTCAGTTACTATATGTTAGGAGCTTTTATTGGCATTAATTATTCAAAGGTCAAGCCTTGGATAACCTTAAATCGCGAAAGTTTATCTTTCGCACGTCAAAGTACAGCTTTAATGGTCTGGATCGTATGGCTTGTTTCAGGTATAGCTAACGTATATGTATGGTTTACATTCCGAACGTACGAAGCTCAGTATCATTTGTTCGTCTATGAATCATTATGGGGTATTTACACCTTCGCTTCGGTACTTGTTTTCCTTCAGCTAGCCTTTGTTATGAACGTTTACTTACCTTTTAATGGATTTAATATTTTACATCGTCTCGGTCAACTCTCATTCGGAATATACCTTGTACACCCTTTATTCTTAGCCCTATACCGAGAGTTCCCACCTAAAACGGACGTAGAACTAATTCTTAATCTTTGGTATTTAGGTGGCTTCTTCATAGCATTATTCGGATCCTGGTTCACTGTATCGATCGTTAGCAAATTCATGCCTTATTCTTGGCTTTTTTTCGGCAAGATTAAACAACAATCCTACACAGAGTCTCTCCGTAATAATACAAAGACAGTCAATAACTTGGAAATAAAGTTATAAACTGTCCTTTAGTCTTTCTTATTTATATAAAATCTTTGGCATGTTGTTACACCGTAACCTTGCTCTGCTGATTACTTATCGTCTTTGATGAATAGATCCATCTGACGCTTAAAATAATCGCTATAGTGGATGCGAACCAAAACGTATGTTTAACCCCAAACGTCGTCGTAATAAAAAATCCTAAAATAGGTCCTAGTGCAGCACCTACATCGGTTGACATCGAATATAGCGTCATCATCGCTCTTTTTGATGAGTACTGAGCATGGTCCAAAGCTAATGCGTCCATCAACGTCGTCAACACAGTAGCTGTTAACTGTGTGAGTAAGATCGCTATCAACCACAATATGATATTGAAATGAAGAGGAATGATGAAAAATAGGCTAGAAGCTAGAAACAAGCTATAGCCAAGCATTTTCTTTCTTCCGATTCTTCCATCTGAAATCCTACCAAACCATGGCGCTAAAACAGGTTCCCAACTCCAGCGTAAAGCCTGAACGATTCCGGCTAGCGTGGCAGCACCCATCATAACTCCTAGTACCTTTACATGAGAAGAGTAATTAACATCGATTAAGTGACTAAAACTTGATGTAAATATGCCTTGATACAACATGGCGATTAATGCTCCGGATACTACGACCCAAATGAAATTTGCACTTTTCCAAAATGAAAATCTTAAAGATACATCCAATTTATGTAATGTCATCGGAATTTTCGCTGAAGAATTGAATGTAAGAGCGATCGGTACAGCGAATACACCTGCAAAACCGAAAATATAGGCAACTACATCAGCGTTATAAATATCGGCAATCAATCCTCCGAACAACATTCCAAATAAGCTACCTAAACGGAAGACACCGTTGTACATTCCCATGAAATGCCCTCTATTGGTATCGTCAGAAAGCTCAATAATGGCAAAAAAGGCACCCAATCTTAAAAATGACCAAGCAAAACCCCAAACACATCGTGCAATGAAAAGTAACCAAAAAGTGTTAAACAACCCATATGACATCGTCGTAATCGAAGCAAGAACTACGGCGACAATGATACCTTGTCGAAGAGAAATCTTTCGGTATATCCATTCAACGAAAGGGTTAAGCGGTAACCTAATAAATCGATTGATCGATAATAATACTCCAACCTCCCAAAGGGAAGATAAACCCATCTGCTCCCAATGAATGGGCAAAACCACGTATAACATGGAATCACCCAATAGACAGATCGCCGTTATTATTCCAATCAAATATACATGTTTTTTCCCCGAGTTATTCATACATACCATCCCAACGCGATCAGTTGCAAAAATAGATCTTCACCGATTGTCATTTTTATATAGCTAGAACTACCTTATGCTGTTTAACATACGGAGTACCTGCTGTAGTGACAAACTTTATGAGAGGAGGATCGTTACGTTTTAATTCAATAAGAAAAAATACTTCTTTTTTATATGGAGGAATTGATATGTCCGAAAACAAAGCAACTAGTAACTGTGTAAAAGACAACTGCAGCGGCAGCCGGGAACATGAAAATCATGTTCACGGCTGCCGCCACGTTTTTCGTTGAATATACATTTAGTTCAAAATTCTCACATGTTCGCAATTGTTAGGTCGGTTCATTGACCGGCTGTGGGGCTTTTTTACCAAAAGATAAGAAATACAAGAGCGCACTCGCTACGACAACAAAGCTTAATATCAGAATGAGATTACCGTACAAGTAAGCACGTGAGTCAGAAATGAAAGGATGGAGCGGGAAAGCGAACAGCTCTTGCTCCATTGCTTTAGCGACTAGTGCCGTCACTACCGCCCCGGAAATAGTCGATGTCATATTAAAAAGACCCATACCGACGCCGATTTGGTGAACAGGCAATATTTGTGTTACACTTTCCGCTAATGCCGTCTGCATGAAGGAAAATCCGATGTACATCATAATTAGGGCAATCCCGATGTACCACACCCAAAGCCCGATCGATGAAGATTGCAACAGAAGACTAAGCGCAATTAAGCCCAATCCCAAATATACGACAAAATGGCTTCCTCGTTTGACCGTCATATTGCCGGCAACTCTTCCAAATATGACCGCGCTAATGGCTCCAGGAAACATAATAAGCCCGATGTTCTCTGTGGTCAGTCCGTACATTTTACTTAACATGAGCGGGATCACAAACATCACAGACATTACGGTGCCGAATATAAAAAAGCCGATGATGAGCGCATTCCGGTATAGCGGATTCGTAAAAAGGGCGGGATCGACAAACGGCTCCTTAGCTCTGCGGATTTGAGCGATAAATAGGATAAGAGCTATGATGGCTACGAGCAGATAAAGCCAGCGTGCTTCTGTCGTAAACAAAATCAGCATCGACACAAAAATGCCCAAAAGTACCGCTCCAACTATATCCAATTTGCCCGGTCTGCGTTGTTCATTTGGCAGAAGCTTTCGGAAAAAAGGAATGGCAACGAGTACGGGGAGCGCAACGAGAAACAAATATGCCCAGTGGAACGATCCTGCGATATAACCACCGAGTACCGGACCGATTCCAATCGCGAAAGATACGGTCGATGTTATGATACCAAACATTTTCCCCCGTTCTTCCGCCGTGAAAAATCGGGCTACCATGACAAAGACCAATGCCGGAATGGCGGACCCACCAGCCCCTTGAATAGCCCTGGATAAAATGATAGCAGGGTACCAAGATTGCAAAACAAAGCCCAGAATAGACCCCAAGCTGTAAAGGACGATTCCGATCGTAATCAGTTTCTTGACGCTGTATATATCGGAAAGTTTTCCGAAAATGACCATTCCCATACCGAAGACGATAAAAAAGATCGTAACAACCCAGCTCACACCTGAAGCATCCAGTTCGAACTGCTTAGCAATGCTTGGGGTGGATACGTTGAATACCGATTCGTTCAGTACGGCAAAGAAGATGACATAATAAATCCACAGCACGCTTTTCTTTATGTCGGAAGTGTCCGTTACTTGTTTGTTGTTTCTCTCTACAGTTTTCATTTTTATGTTCCTTCCTCTTTTTTATGTTTGTGTCATTCATGAATGATTTTCATATCCCCCTATTCTATCATATAACAAATGTTATGACTTCTTATCGATTGCTATTATGGTGAACCCTATTGATTCCATTCTCTTCTACATATCATATAGAACAATCGTTCGCATTGATTCTACCACATATTTCATGTGTATGGAACTACCCAATTCAACTATTCTAGTTACCGCTTTGCATTGTTTTGTTCTATCCCTAACACATTCCTTGGTCCCAAAATGGTTATCGTCGACAAAACAACAGCCATCTCTCGTGGAGATTCGTTCATTCCACTTTCTAACCAATGTTGTATAACCCCAAGATGAGCTGAGCTAACATACGTAACAAGATATTCCACAGGAACGATCATATTTTCTTTTTTTAGCAATTTATCCATAATTTTTAGCATGTTATTTCTTATAACTTCTTTCAGTTTTGTTTGAAAAGAAGGATCGCCATTTGGACCTAACATTACTTTCATAAAGTCTGCGTTTTCTAGCACATATTCAAACAACTTTATTACGAATGGAATAGGATCATGTTGCTCCTGTTTGTGTAATGCATCTTGAGGGGGATATTCTTCAACATCCTCAATTATTTCTTGTAACTCCCGAAAGATTTCGTTCTCACTTTGTTCCAGCAAATCGTATTTATCACGATAGTGTAAATAAAACGTTCCACGATTGATATCCGCTTTTGCCGTCAAATCTCTTACCGTAATCCCTTCAAACCCTTTTTCTTCGATTAACTCCGTTAGAGCGTCTCGAATCATTCTTTTCGTTCGTACAATTCGTCTATCTACAGATGGATCCGACATGTTGGATCAGCTCCTAAAAAAATATTTCTTTATAATGAACACGAAAAGCTGTTTTGTCGATTACTTAACATTACATTGATTTTTGTTTATTGCTATCCACTTCCTATCCTGATTATAATATACATTGTGAGCGTTAATCAACATAGTGTTGTTTTTGCTTAATCATAATGAAAGGAGGGTTCACATATGAACATTTTTAAAAATAAACTGTTACTTTTATCACCAGTCTTTGCTTTGATCGTCATTTTTATATTTTCTCTAACGCTAATTCCTTCAATGAAACCAACACCGATAGGCATGCCTGTTGCAATCGTTAACGAGGATCAAGGGGTTGCTCTACCTAATGGGGAAATGATGAACATAGGGGAAACGATCGTCTCAACGATACAGGAGATGTCACAATCAACACCTGATCACGAGTCTCCTGTTGCATGGGTATCAGTAGACAGTTATGAAGAAGTTCAAGCTGGCTTAGACAATCAGGAATATTACGCTGCATTAGTCATTCCCAAGGATTTTAGTGAGAAGCAAGCTTCTCTAAAGACACCTAAACCTTCATCTCCAGAAATTCAGATTTTGGTTAACCAGGGTATGAACACAATGGCATCTACAATGGCTGGGCAGATACTAAATGGAGTAGTCGACAACATGAATAACAATGTACGTACTCAATTATTGGAAGGATTTGAAAAACAAGGAGCTACTCTAACGACGGCACAAGCTTCAGCTTTGGTGTCGCCAATTGCAAAAAAAGTAACAAATGTTAATGAAATTGGTACGAGAAGTGCGAACGGAAATGCTCCCATTTCCTTATTCCAACCAATTTGGATGGCAAGCATTGCTGGAGCAGCGATTATCTTTATCGCTTTAAGAAAGTTAGCCAATATGAATCGCAAAGAAAGTCTGGTGGCAAAGTTAGTACAGATACTCGTCGGAGCGGTCCTTGCTCTCGTCGTCGGATTTGAATTGACTTTGATCGCTGATGGGATATTAGGGCTTCACATACCTCAGTTTACAGATACAGCTTTCTTTTTATCAATTACCTGTTTTAGCTTTTTCTTAATGATATCTGCTGTTCTTTCATGGATGGGTATTAGGGGAATTCCAATATTTGTTATTATTCTTTTCTTTGGGGCACCGCTTTTAGCGATGGCACCAGAATTTATGTCTTCATTCTACCGTGAATGGATTTACTCTTGGTTACCGATGCGTTTTATGATAGAGGGTCTTCGCGAATTATTTTTCTTTGGAAAAGGATTTAGCTGGAATCAGCCGACCGCTACATTAGTAGGAATCGGATTAGCGAGTCTTTTGGTCCTTTTGGCGTCCGTTCTCAAACCATCACGCCAATCGGAAATCACAAGTGAAACGCAATCACTATAATGTAAGATTCCTGTACGAAATACAAAAAACGACTGAGTGACAGTCGTTTTTTGTATTTACGTGCAAAAATTTCTTTATTTAACTGCTACCTCTTTCTATTTGTGTGATAGCTTCTTTCTTGTAGAAGTCCAATTGACTAGAAAAATCCCTATAATAATCATTAAACCACCTAAGTAAACATACCATTGGACTACCTCACCAAGGATAACCCATCCTGATAAAACACCGAAAAACGGCGCCAAAAACAAAAATGCGCTTGTTTTTCCGGGATCCCCCCGATTCAGCAAGTAATACCAGGTTGCAAATTGAACAATGGAGCCCATAATAGCGAGATATAAAACAATCAGAACAGAGGAAGTGTTAATTATTAATTTTGGAGATTCCAAGATTATAGCCATCAATAACAATAACAAACCACCAACCAACATCTGGTAAGCGGTTAAGACCCATATGCAAACCTTACCCCCCATCTTTTTACCAGTATTGTGGCAATTGACCAGAAAAGCGCAGCTCCTAATCCTAGCCAAGTCCCGGTTTTCAATTGCATATGGAATCCAAGGGTGACAACCACACCTATAAATCCAATAACAACCCCTACCCACTGGGAAAATTTATATTTTATGCCAAGAAACAATGTCCCCCATAGTACAACAAGGAGTGGATTGACAAATGTTAGAATGGAGGACTCACCTGCGGTAATTGTACGTAAACTTAAAAATATACATCCCATTACCCCCGCGGTCTGAAAGAGCCCCACAAGAATCACCTTGATCCAATCATTCATTGATGTAGGAAGGCGTTTTTTCCTTACTAAAAGAGCCATGAGGAGACCAGCGACCGTAAAGCGAAGTCCCACTAATACCAATGGGGATATGTAGGATAAACCCATTTTTCCAACTGCAAAGGAAGATCCCATTAGAGAAGTTGCGAGTAAAACTAGCATTCCATAAAAAACAGGATTCATATTTTCCTCCTAAATTAAGTCTTGAATGGATTGTAACATGATTACAATTCGACTATTGTCGAAGTATTAATGTTGTTTATGGAGATACGCAGCTATGAGCTCTAGATGATGACACTCTAGTTTCACATCGGTATGATTTCACTTTCAATTTCGTAGACCAAATAATTGACCTTCCCTACTGATCATAATTCTTATTAGTGCATTGAAATTGTTAGGGATGTCCTCCTTTATCAACTGATGATTAAATCCTGTTCGATCGTAAAAAGAATCAACCAGTTCATTCTGGTTGATTCTTTTTGTTTTAGATTGAAAATTACGATTTTATAAACAACTAGATTAGTTTCTGTTACTTTAACGGAATCCAGATTTCAGAATAGTAATTTTCATTAAATGGATCACCATCGGAATAGACTTCTAATTCTGGTGTTCCTGCACACTCATAACCAGTTGAAGGAAACCACTCTGAAAAAATTTGTTTCCAAACTTTCGGCATAGCATCTGGCATCGCTCCATGAACTTCAAATATAGCCCATTTTGATGCTGGGATTTCAAGGTTTAATAATCGCACCATCGTATTCCGTCGCGACCCAAAGGTCCGTTAGATTTTCGTGGCTACATATTTGAAAGACTCTCTCCATATGCAAAATAAGTGGAAAAATGACAATTCTGGAACCCCTCAAGGTTCAGTAGTAAAAAGCTTCATACAAGCACTTCATAACGACGGAATAAGCAACGCACTATTTCTCAATTGGTTTGTTTACCTGAAGATAAAATAATTGAAGACGAAACATCTAATATAGTATAAAAAGATTGCACTGAACCCGAATAGTGGACATTTCTAAAAAAGGTCCCTATTCGGTTTTTTAATGTTGGCTTTATTTTTGAAAGATATCATAATAATAACCTTTCTTATAATTAGATGACGCCGAAAATCAGGCGCTGATTTTTAGCAATATTAGGAATAAATTAACGAGCATAACATATTACTTTTTGCCTTCTTCGACTAAATATGTTATTTCAATAGAAGAAAACATGTGTCTCAATTCTTGAAGCATAACCTCCTGATATTGAGTTCCTGAATGATACAACTCCCCAATTTCTTTATAAACATTTCCAATTTTATCTTTGTAACCCAAATTTTCTTTATCAGGATTGTTTCTTTTAAACTCGTCCATGACAAACTGAATATAGTCAGGACGGGCTCCCCAACTCCCCAGAACATCTCCTTTTGCATCGATAATTAAAGCGATTGGTTGTGCCCGCCCACCATCGATTAAGAATAAATCCATTGTCTCTAAGTGTTCTTCCATCAACAACACTTCAGTTGGAATCTTACTTTGTTCCATTACTCTGAACAGAACGGGAACATTCCAGATAACGTCCGGACACCAATCAGTACAAAGAATCAAACACCTTAGATTTTTTTGGTGACTTACAGTACTAAAGAAATTCCTATCTTCTTCATGCTTCCAAATAAAATTTTTGTAGTTGTCTGAAAATCGTTCTTTGGTATTTGGAATATTGCTAAGTTCCATAGTACGCACCTGCATACCGTCTATAAACTGTTGAGGAGAAATACCTTGCCCTAATTTGTTCGCTAAATTAATCTTCATGTTCATCACTATCATTCACCTCTAAATAATTAAAATATTGGATATACCTGTATCATAAAATAAACTGACCATTAATAAATGGTCAGTTTATTTTAAATTAAAAAGACAGAATACTCTTCAGATTAAGTAGTCATGAATGGAAGAAAGGTTCCCATGCTTTTTTTAATAAGGAAATTCCTACTTCCATATCATTCTCACATATTCCAGCAAATCCAAGATAGATTCTAGGATAATTTTCCGTCCTTTTTGTCATCCACATATTTTTAAAGTCATAGACCTTTACTCCCTCTTCTGCAGCTGACTCAATCAATGTTTCTACTGATTCATGGGTTTTTACAGTTAACTGAATATGGAGTCCCGCGTTCTGTCCAGTAATCTCCACAAAATGATCAAAACTCTCCTTTATTAACTCGATTAGTAGATGATGCTTTTTGCGATATGCATTTCGTACTCTTCGAATATGCCGATACCAATGTCCTTGTTCTATAAAAGAGCTCATTGCCCATTGATCGATACGAGAGGGAGGTGAAGAAATTTCGTGGGGAATATCTTTCAATCGATCAACTAAACTAGTTGGTAGTACCATATAATTCATACGCAAAGCAGGTGTGAATACTTTGGAAAATGTGCCGATATAAATAACTTTCCCTGTGTAGTCCAAACCCTGTAAAGATGGAATTGGTTTTCCGAAATACCGGAATTCACCGTCATAATCGTCTTCGATAATAAAGGCTTCTCTAGATAAAGCCCAGTTCAGAAGATGTTCCCGTTTAGCATATGGCATAATGCAACCTGTGGGGAATTGGTGTGAAGGAGTAACATATACCGCTTTTGCCGGACTAGCTTCCAATTCTTTTATTGAAAGACCCGTTTCCTCTACATTGATAGGGGTTACGTTAAAACCGTTCAGTATGAGCTGATTACGGACCAGATTATAGCCAGGTTCTTCAAATGCAATGTTACCAATGTCCTTAAGTACTATGCTGAGAATTTTGATGCAATTGACCATTCCATTACCAATAAAGATTTGTTCTGGTCTACAGTGCACTCCTCTCGAATTAAGTAAATATTCTGCCAAAAATACCCGAAGTTTTTCTTCACCCTGTGGGTCACCGTATTTGCCTAGGTCTTCCTCATTGTATTCCAACGCTTCTTTCACCATTTTACTCCATGTTCGTATTGGAAGCTTCCCAGTATCCACTGCAGTGGGGTCGAAATCAATAACTACATTTTTATGGATGGATAATTGATTTCTTTCTTGTTGTATTGATTGACTAATAATCCTATCTGTTTCTTTTCCATTTTGATTTGCAGTTGACGTCTTATAGGGATTTACCACATATAAACCTGAACGAGGCTTGCTTACAACAAAGCCTTCAGAAATCAACATTTGGTAGGCTGTTTCAATAGGGGTTTTACTGATATTCAATTGCAGTTGTAATGCCCTAACAGAAGGAAGTCGTATACCATCGGCAATAATACCATTTTGAATGATGTTTCGAATATGCCTATAAAGAGTTAAATAGATTGGTTGATCTGACTTATCTTTAAGAAGAATCTCAAACATCTCGAATCACCCTCTAACTGTCTTTTTTTAAAATAATTTTTTGTCCATTTATTAAAGGTTAATTTCATTATATTGTAGCTCTAGGCCGTTAACAAGGAATAACTCTTTATAGAGATATCAAATTCTTACTATTAGAAAGGTTGGTTATTTGTGAGAAATTTTATTTGTGAAACCTGTGGTACTCAGTACAAAATTTCAGTGGTAGAGCCAGAAGCTTGTATGATCTGTGAGGAAGAAAGACAATATATCAATCCAAATGGACAAACTTGGACAACATTAGAAGAAATGAAGAAAGGGAGTTTTAAAAACATAATTAAAATTGAAGAAACTGGTTTAGATAGCATTAAAACAGTACCAAAGTTTGGACTTGGTCAAACTGCTTATTTGATTAAAGAGAACGGTTTCAATTTATTATGGGATTGCATCACCTATCTTGATCAGGATACAGAAAATAAAATCCTTGAAATGGGCGGCATTCAAGCTATCGCATTATCCCACCCTCATTATTACTCTACTCAAGTAGAATGGGCAGAAACTTTTGATGCTCTGATTTATATCCATGAAGATGATAAAGAGTGGGTAATGAGAGAAAGTGATCGAATCATTTATTGGTCAGGTGAATCACTACAGTTACACGAGGGAATCATTCTTCATCGGTTAGGAGGCCATTTTAAAGGAGGAGCCGTCATAGAATGGAAGAGTGGAAATGAAGGGAAAGGTGTTTTACTAACAGGAGATACTATTCATGTAGTAGCTGACCAAGAGTGGATAAGCTTTATGTACAGCTATCCTAATTTTATCCCTTTGCCAGCTGAAAAAGTAGAGGAAATAGCGACCAGAGTTAAAAAAATGAGATTTGACCGGCTGTATGGCGGTTTTCATCGTATTGTTAAACAAGATGCATATCATGCCGTTCAGAAATCTGCTAATAGATATATTTGTGCATTAAACGGATCATTATTTAATACTTAAGTATTAATAACGTCTCAAATCAAAAAAAATGGCGATGAACTGATGAGTTTACTCAGTCATTTTTTTATTCTTCCTCGGTTAGCAACTGAAACTCTTGAAGAACTAAAAAGCTAATATCGGGCTCGTATTGATAACCAATTTCTGCCTTTGCCCCCTCAGGAACTGGATATTTCCCCGTCAACAACGCTAACCGGTCTATTATCTGTCAACGAAATACAATATATATATATGGTTCTTACTGGGACAGGTCATGAGTAAATGTATTGGTTCTGGGGCGTAGGACCACTTTATTCCGAGGCGGTGGGATATAAAGTTTAGTGGCTAATATTGGTAGATTCATAGACCAAGTATAGCACCGCAGTTCTCCACCAACAACTTAATTTCTCTTATCTAAGGACTGAAATTCGCAACTATACTATATCAGTTATTTTTTTATAAACTTCCTCAAAGTTCAAGTCACCCATACTGTCTAATTTCAAATCAAACTCATCAAATGTCATTCGAGATGTAATATCATTAGGTACAATGACACAATGCATTCCAGCCGCTTTTGCCGCTCTCGTTCCATTAGGAGAATCTTCAAATGCAATCGCTTCCTCTGGAGAGACACCCAGGCAAGATAATGCAGCAATATATAGCTCTGGGTCAGGCTTAACATTCGTTACATCATCAGACGTACGAATACATTCGAAATAATCGTATAAACCAAATCTCTTTAAAAATCCTTCTACCCATTCGCGCGAGGAGCTTGAAGCGAGACCTATTTTCAATCCTTGAGCCTTAGCCGCTTGAAGATAAGCCTCCACTCCAGGTCGGATCGTTCTTCCCGCCATTATGACTCCGTGTTTATCCTTTGCGGCTTGTTGAACAGCAACACGGTCGATTGGTTTATTCAAGCATTCCTCTAAATATCCATACAATTCATCGTCACCTGTTCCCACACATCTCTCCCAAATTTCAAACGGAAGCTCATATCCATGCTCACTATAAATTTCACACATCACTTCGTACCATACTGTTTCTGTATCGATGATTAATCCATCGAAATCAAATACGATTGCTTTTATCATTGCTTTTATCTCCTTTATTGTAAAGAACCACAGTTTTCACCATGGTTCTTCATCTAGTCCTTTTCAATTGTTATAACTATTTTACACTAATTACTCTTATTCTACAGTTACTGACTTAGCTAAATTTCTCGGTTTATCGACATCACACTCACGTGATAGCGCAGCGTAGTACGAAATTAACTGCAACGGAATAATCGAAACGAGTGGTGTAAGAAATGGATGCACCTTAGGCAAGATCCATTGGTCTCCTTCATGCTCTAGTCCTTTGCTCACGATGTAACACGTATTCGCACCACGAGCTTCTACTTCTTGAGCATTACTACGAGTATTCTTCGCAATCCGTTCAGTCGTAATAAGAACGAACACTGGTGTTCCATCTTCAATTAGTGCAATCGGACCGTGCTTCAATTCTCCACCAGCATAGCCTTCCGCTTGAATGTAGGAAATCTCTTTCAACTTCAATGCACCTTCTAGGCAGACAGCGTAGTCATTTTGACGACCGATGAAGAAGCAAGATTTCACGTCGGTTAAATATTGATCCGCGATCATTTTCGCATGCTCCTTCTGGTCTTTCAACTGTTCCATCGCGGTTGCTGCTTTTTTCAGTTCATTGAACATATCGATACCGTTATTTTCTCGGTTGTTTTTACTTGCGAGATTAATCGCAAGTAAAGCGAGTGTTGCAATCTGTGCTGTGTACGCTTTCGTTGAAGCGACTGCGATTTCCGGACCAGCATGCGTAAGAAGGTGGTAGTCGGCTTCACGATAAAGAGTGCTCCCTTTAACGTTCGTTACCGTTAACGTTGTGTAGCCTTTATCCTTTACCAGTTTCAACACGCCACGAGAGTCCGCTGTTTCACCGCTTTGGCTAATAAAGATAAACAAGGCATTATCTTCAATTAACGGTTCACCGTACATGAATTCCGAAGCAATATGAGCTTCAACCGGAATCCCGCTAATTTTCTCAATAAGCTGTCTTCCTACTAACCCAGCATGGTAACTCGTACCGCAAGCGACAATGTATATTCGACTTGGAACAGCTAATTCGGCAATGTCCTGACCAAGAGATAGTCTACCTTCTTCATCCTGATACTTCGTAATGATGTTACGAATGACTGACGGTTGCTCGTCGATTTCCTTCAACATGAAGTGTTCGTACTGACCTGCTGATACGTCACTAACGTCCCAATCAACTGTATACGTACCGCGTGTAATTTCATCCCCGCTAAGCGTCTTAATGACTAAGTTCTCTCTCGTTAGAACAACGTATTCAAAGTCACGTAGTTCTTTAAAGTTCTTCGTTACTTCAATCATTGCTGTCGCATCACTTGCAACGATATTCTCTTCTTCACCGATTCCGGCAAGAAGCGGACTTTTGTTCTTCGCAGCGTAAATTGTATCGGTATCTACTTTATCGATAAAGGCAATCGCATAAGAACCTTCGAGTAAACTCAATACATTACGGAATGCTTCTTCTGTATTCATCCCTTGAGCTGAAAACTTCTCAATGAGATGGGCAACGGCTTCGGTATCCGTTTCACTTACGAATGTTACATCCGTTAAATATTCTTCCTTTAATTCTTTAAAGTTCTCGATAATCCCATTATGAACAATTGTGAACCGACCTGTATAACTTTTATGAGGATGAGCATTCGTTCGATTTGGTGCTCCGTGTGTTGCCCAGCGTGTATGACCAATTCCGGTCGTTCCTAACAATTGAATCCCTTCGATCTGAGACTCCATTTCTTTAATCTTACCTTTTTCCTTATATACTTCAATTTCATCGTCGCAAACGATGGCAATTCCTGACGAATCATAGCCACGATACTCTAGTCGCTTTAATCCTGAAATAATGACATCTTTCGCATTACGCTTTCCAATATATCCTACAATTCCGCACATTTTTTATTGTCCTCCTCAAATTTTTTCGAAGTATAAAAACACTTCGAAAGCCGTTACATTGAAGAAAACGCCAGAAAAAACCCTAATGGTGAAGGGAGATCCTGCCGTTTCTTCTCTCAATATTAATTTTCACTAACCAATTGAAGCCTATGCAACAATAATGGTAACCATGATGAAATAGCCTTCTACATAAACAGATGAAGGGATAGCATTTCAAAAAATCGCTTTTTGAAATGCTTGAAGAAGGCTACGATATATCATAGCTAATAGCACGATCTTCTTGCGTATTCACTTCTCAGCCTTGAACAACTCTTGTGCGTAAAGTCACCTCTACGTTTTGAAGTTCGTTCTTTACGGTATCGTGATCATACCGGGAGGCATCCGCCGAAATCTTCGATGAACCCCCACCTCGTCAACTATTCGATCACTCAGATGAATAGTTCTGGCGCTTGGTGTATCTTACTGTCTATCCTCCTTCACATTGAAAGTATCCTTTATCCTGACTGTAAAAGGTTATTTACAGCATACTCAACATTATGCACAACATTGGAAGTTTGTGCAATAGGCAAAATTCCGACAAAAATGTGAAAAGGGAGCACCTTACGTATACTTGTGGGCTGTAACCACAATGGTCTAAGTAAGATATTCCCTAACGTACTATTTCTAAACCAATTCAGCCTTAACTACTTTCGCGATCTGGTTGACGTATTTCTCAAGTTCTTCTTTGTTCGGACCTTCTGCCATTACACGGATTAATGGTTCCGTTCCCGAAGGCCGAATAAGGACTCGTCCGTCTTGCCCTAATAGTGCCTCTACTTCTTCTACTGCAGCTTGAATATTCTCATTCCCATCAAGCTTCGACTTATCTTGAACTCGGACATTAATCAAAAGCTGAGGGAATACTTGCATGACACTTGCAAGCTCTTGAAGGGGCATATTTCTTTCTTGGATCACATTAACCAACTGAAGCCCGGATAACATTCCATCACCCGTCGTATTGTAGTCTAAGAAAATAACGTGTCCGGACTGTTCTCCACCTAAGTTATATCCGCCTTTACGCATCTCTTCCATCACATAGCGGTCACCTACAGCGGTTTTTGCGGCATCGACCCCTTGTTCACGTAATGCTTTGAATAAACCAATGTTACTCATCACGGTGGTAACTAGCGTGTTGTTCACTAACGTTCCGCTCATCTTGGCATGAACAGCACAGATCGCCATAATTTGATCGCCATCTACAACTTCACCTTTAGCATTTACGGCGAGCATTCGGTCAGCATCTCCGTCAAACGCTAGCCCGATATCAGCCCCATGCTGAACGACAGCCTTCTGTATTGCTTCAAGATGCGTAGAGCCGCAACCTTCATTGATGTTAAGACCGTTTGGTTCTGCAAACAACGTAATAACGCGGGCACCCATTTCTCTAAACAACTGCGGTGCTATAAGGGATGCTGCTCCGTTTGCACAGTCAAGAACAATCTTCAACCCTTCAAAGCGGTTATCTACTGTCGTCTTTAAATAGTTCGCATACAGTTGTGAGGCATCCGTATCTTCCGTAACATGTCCTAAATTCGATCCAACAGGTCGAGGGAGTTCATCCACTTCAGCGTCCATTAACGCTTCAATCTCTAATTCTGTGGAGTCGAGTAACTTAAACCCGTCGCTACCGAAAAACTTAATGCCGTTATCCTCAACAGGATTATGCGAAGCAGAAATCATGACTCCCGCATCGGCTTTCATTGTTCGGGTCAAATAAGCGACGCCTGGTGTTGGGATGACCCCTAAACGAACCACATCCGCCCCGATTGATATCATTCCTGCAATCAAAGCGAATTCGAGCATTTCCCCGGAAATTCTCGTATCCCTTCCGACAAAAATTCGAGGCTTTTCTGCCTGTTTCGTCAACACATAAGCCCCGCATCTTCCTATTTTAAATGCGAGTTCCGGAGTAAGCTCTAGATTGGCTACACCACGAACCCCATCCGTACCAAAATATTTCCCCATCTATGTTTTCCTTCTTTCATTTTCTTTTATTATTTTATAACTTAAAAATTACATAGTCCTCAAACTTACTATTTAACCCAGGGCAAAAAGAGGCAAGAAGTTCAAGGAGCGGAAGTCACGAGTAGCGCAGCGTATTCAGAAATACGTGAGCAACGGAGGGACGACGCAACGCAGAAATTCGCCGGCTATTTTTGCCCGGACGGTCGGTTGTATGTGAGCATAACATGTTCAGCCACCCGCATACCATCAACGGAGGCGCTAACAATACCACCAGCATAACCCGCACCTTCACCAGCAGGATAAAGACCTTCTGTATTAACCGATTGAAAGTCCTCTCCTCTTGGTATACGTACTGGTGCTGACGTTCGTGTCTCGACTCCCGTAAGAAGCGCATCGTCACGATTGTAGCCTCTCATTTTACTACCGAAAAACATCACTGCTTGTTCCAAAGATTTGCTTACATATTCAGGCAAACAATCGTGTAAATCGGTCGGCTTAATCCCAGGTCGGTAAGTCGGTCTGAAAGACGTCTCAAGATCATTAGAGGCATGTCCTGCAAGGAAGTCTCCTACTTTTTGCGCTGGAGCTACATATCCTCCTCCGCCAAGTTCGTATGCCTTCTTCTCATACTTACGTAAATATTTAACCCCAGCAAGAGGATGATCACCTTTGAAATCATCTGTTGTTACCGTTGCGACGAGTGCACTGTTTGCGACTTTAGAAGCTCGGCTGTAATAACTCATCCCATTCGTTACGACCATGCCTTTCTCAGATGCAGCCGCTACAACAACACCTCCTGGACACATACAGAAGGAGTAACACGCACGGTTATCTTCCGTTTCTCCCGCTTTCTTAACAAGTGTATAATCTGCAGCACCTAACGCTTTATTTCCTGCAGCGCTCCCAAATTGTGCAGTATCGATGACGGACTGAGGATGTTCAATTCGCGCTCCAATGGCTAAAGCTTTCCCTTGAATCTGAACACCGCGTTCATAAAGCATTTCATACGTATCGCGCGAACTGTGACCGATCGCAATAATGACGACATCGGCGTCAATCTGATCTTCCCCGTTCACGACGATCCCTTTGATTTTTCCTTCTTCGATAACAACGTCGGTAACAACTGCATCGAAACGCACTTCTCCACCGAGGAAATCAATTTTTGACGCATATTATAGGCAACTGTACGTAAGATGTTTGTACCGATATGCGGACGATAATCGTACATAATTTCTTCCGGTGCTCCTGCTTCTAGTAGTTCACGAAAGACGTCATCAATTCTAGAGTCGCTAATTCGGGTTGTTAATTTCCCATCAGAAAATGTCCCTGCTCCTCCTTCGCCGAACTGTACGTTAGAATGAATATTTAACTCACCTGTTCGCCAGAAGTTAAGTATATCTTTGTTACGCTGCTCAACGTCACGACCTCGCTCAATAATGATCGGTCGGTAGCCTCTTCGTGCCAATTCAAGCGCTGCAAACGTACCCGATGGCCCCGCCCCAATAATAATGGGTCGCTCACGCATTTCCTTCGGACCAGGCTGGAAATCTGGTCTATGCTTAGGAGGCTTCGCCATCATCACATCGTTATCTTTCAGTTTCTGAATAATCCCTTCTTCATTACCGGAGATTTTCACTTCCACGTGATAAAGAAATATGATCCGGTCTTTACGTCTTGCATCGACAGAGCGACGTATGATTTCCCACGACGTAATTCGCTTGAAAGGGGTACGCAGCTTTTTTTCAATCGCTTCCTTTAGTTCCTTCTCTTCATGGTTCAAAGGAAGCTTAATATTGTTAATTCGAATCGTCATTCCTTTAATCTCCTGTCTAATTCATTGTGCTCTCTTGCGGTTCAGGTGATGGTCCATTTCCTTCAATCGGGCTGGGATTGCCTTCACCTTCTGTTCCTTGCGTACCTACCGTCGAATCGACGACTTTTATTTTAACAGAAGGATTCTCTCCTTTTACTCTTACATAGTTAGGCATACTGAGTTGCACGGAAACGGTATGGTTTCCTGCAGGCAATCGACTAACATCGATAGAAGCTTGAATGTCCTCAGAGGCTAAATCCTTCAATATGGATGGAGCACCGATTATCGTTATTTCTAGCATGTCTTCAGGAGGCTCGACCCATTCTACTTTATTCGCTTCAATGGTGTTAATGATCTTAATGGGTATATCTGAAAGAATAAGCTCATCCGATGCTTCCACGTCTACCTTCACTTCAATAAATTCCGGGTCCGTCATCGTCAATCCTTCTCGCAATGGAATACGCAGGTCATATGTTCGATCCTCTTTCATAGTCGACAAATCGATCCTTGGTCCTAAATAGTATTCCATATTTCCAACAACATCTTTCGGACCGTAGACCGTCACTTCGTTAAAGTTTTGAGTAACGGAAGCTATACTAATTCCTTCCGGAAGTTCATTAATAAAATCAATCTTTAGCGGAACTTTAATAAACGGACTTGTAATCGGAACATTTACTTCCACGACGGCTGGATTGACATCAACATCCATCTCTTTCCCATTTTTATCGAATACTTTCAAAGCGACATTCCCTTTAAAAGGCTTATCGACTCCTTCGATATTGATGAATGCTTTCACAGATCCGACCTTTGCCAATTCCCCATCAGGTGCAATGACTAACACACCATTCGGATTAATAGTTGGTTCTCCTGCTTTAAATCCATCGGCAGGTTTACCAATCAACTGTGGCTCCACCGTTATTTCTTTACGTTGAATTGCTTCTAATGTTACGGAGACTTCATTCGGTATGACATCAACCGTCACATTACGAGGAAAGCCCCTAACTAGAACAGGTACGTTATGCGTTCCTTCTTTATATGGCGTTAGATCAACATATACTTCATACGTTTTCGATAGCCATAACGTATTAAGCAGTGAACTTTTCCCTTGAATATTTACAATGACATTGTCCGGTCTCTTCGTCAGTTTATAGCGTTCTTCATCGTAAAATACCTTCGGTGTAATCTCTACCCTCGTCGTACTAGGAGGCGCTATCTCTGTAACCGGTCTCTGATTATAATTAACGACGAACCACAATATGACAGCAAGGAATAGGGAGATAAGTTGAATGGCTGTCTTACTTTGAATCCACTTGTCCATCACTATTCCCCTTTCTAGACCATAAGCTTGTACCTGTCTTAGGTTTAGGTCTCAGCATATCATGCAAAAGCGTCATGAGTTGCTCATCTGAAAGGTCCCGATTAACCTGTCCATTGAGGGCAATCGAGATTTGTCCTGTTTCTTCCGATACGACAAGAGAGATTCCATCGGACACCTCTGACATTCCAATTGCTGCACGGTGTCTCGTCCCTAGCTCTTTACTAATAAACGGATTTTCACTCAAAGGGAGATAGCATCCTGCTGCCATAATTTTATCGCCTCTCACAATGACTGCTCCATCATGAAGTGGTGTATTCGGAATGAAAATGTTAATGAGTAGCTCAGAGCTTATTTTTGCTTCAATCTTTATTCCTGTCTCTATATAATCTGTAATTCCCGTTTCCCGTTCGATGACGATTAGCGCCCCAATGCGTCGTTTGGATAGATAATGCACTGCCTTCGCGACTTCGTTGATCATACTCGTTACGAGTTGTTCTTCAGAATGAACCGAACGGGAAAAAAACCTTCCTCTTCCCAACTGTTCGAGTGCTCGGCGTAATTCCGGTTGAAAAATAATGACAATCGCAAAAATTCCGTACGTAAAAACATTAGACATTACCCACTCTAACGTCGTTAAATTTAAGATTATGGCTGCACCCCACGTGACAACCATGACAACAATTCCTCGTAGCAATTGAATCGCCCTTGTACCAC
>FWWL01001263.1_pt1 | contig 61683 bp, 70 predicted proteins | sample 2228331 | NCBI WGS metagenome assembly FWWL01 (sample SAMEA103939775, study PRJEB20133) | metagenome
TCGCTTTGCTCCTCGTTCGCTACGGCTTCCGCTTGGGGATAGAGCGGTAAGGGGTCGAGCAAGCGTAAGCTGCCGGGACCCCTTGCGCTTCGAACCTTCGAAGGCACTAAGCCACAGGATCTCTCATTGCTCTAAGCTCGAAACTTAAGCACCTTAAGTGTGGCAGCATGCAAGACAATCTTGCATCACCTGCCCCTTTGGCCATTCCCGGCCAAGCTCTCGGGCACCCCCGCATTTGAATTATATTACTAATTTCTAAAAAAGTAGTTTGTTTTATTTACCTTTTCTTTTTCCTGTTGTATTTATTTTTGTTCGATTTTAGATAGGGTTTTTTGATATATTTAGACACCAAATATGTTTTAGATTTTTTAGGTTTAGATTTTTTAGGTATGGTTATGCTTGATCTGTACTTATAAAGTTCTTTCCATTCTCTTATTTCTTGTGGTGTGCAAGGTGCATTTGGTATCCATATCTTCTGCCCTGAGACTAACTTATTAGGATTTTTGAGTTGTGGGTTGATCAATCTAATCAATGTGAATGCATCTTCTGTTGATAGATTATATTTTTGAGCAATCTGTTTTGCTATACTCCAAACCGTATCCCCATGTTTTACTTTCACAAGTTCTCTTCTATCAAACAGTGGTGTTGTTTTTATATCATATTCTTCGCATATCTGTTCGGCTGCTAGTACCTTTACTGGATACCAACAGGTCTCTCTTGGCACATCCTCACAAATTTTAGACCAGTTGTCAGTATTTAGCCAATTTATGCAACCCTCACCGCAATTATAGGCTTGTAAGCCATTTACAAGGCCATATTTTTCTATAAGCTCATCGAGCAGCTCGGCAGAATATAATATTGAAACTGGATCATGTCTCCAATCCTCATTCTTACTGATTTTTATTCCAGACGCCTTTGCTGTTGATGTTATGAATTGTGCTGGTCCTTTTGCTCCACTTCTTGAGCGCGCATCAAGATAGCCCCCAGATTCCACTGCAATAAGGCCTTTTATCAGACATTCTGGCAAGTCTGTCCTATCAGCAGCCTTTTCTATATAACTTTCATAGTTTGAAATTCTCTCAAGGGCTTTGTGTACATAGCCAGTTTTTTGGTAAGCAGCTATCTGTCTGTCTATAGCTCTTTCTAAATCTGATGCTTCAATAGGCCTACAGTACAAACTGTACAACAATGTAAGTGGTAATCCGATTTTAGCTATTTTGCTCATCATATATGTGTAATATAATCGAAAGCTTTTTATTTCTTTATAATAGTAAAAATTTATCAATCTGTTCTTTTGCCCTGGCCAGCTTTTTCTGATGGTTGGCTAAAAATCTTTTTAGCAGATCGGCACACTCTCTCTTACAATCCCTGCATATCCTATTTCCTGTTCTGCACTCCTCATAGACTTTTTTAGCAAGCCTGTCATCGGCTAGGTGGTAGTTAAACATCTCAAAGACGGTGCACACATCAGGCCTGCCTCCCTTTTCTCTGTGCTCCTTCACAGAACCACCACCCCCAGTGAGGGCTGCCATAAGTTTTTTTGCTGCGCTCTCTGGCTTTTCTGTCAGAGCGATATACGATTCGGGTATAGAACTGGACATCTTGCCGCCCTTTAGTCCTATCATCAATCTGTGATAGGTTGAGGATGGTGGTATGAAACCAAACTCGGGTTTATACCTTGTGGCCAGATCTCTGGTCAGCCTGAGATGTGGGTCCTGATCAATACCCACAGGAACGAGGACAGGCTTTGGTCCTCCAAACTCCTTTAGCTGTGGATGTAGGATGTCTGAGGCCTGTAACAATACAGCCTGAATTTTTCCAGGACTGACATCACCATAAATATCCTTGAACTCATTGAAGGTTACCCTGCGGGCCAACTGGGCAGCCAATCTATAATAGGCAGGTTTCCAGTCGGACTGAAAATAGAAGTGGCATCTCTCAGGCTTAAGACCAAGGCCAATAAAATTCAGCAAGTATTCCTCTATTGCTATCTTTCTCAGCTCAGCCATGGCCATCCGCCGCACATTGTATGCTTCGATGTCTGCGACACAGAGGAAAATCTCAGCTCCTAAGGACTGATAATAGATGACCTGATCAGCAACCATTTTGTGGCCAAAATGGAATTTGCCTGATGGCATTAAGCCCGTCATCACCACCCATGGCTTTCTTTTTTTCATCGAATTCAGAATCCTGTCAAAATCCCTATGGCCGAATATGATGCCACGCTTCATTAGGGGATGTGGGCTTAAGATTTTGGCAATAAGGCCTTCAAATGGCTCTATACCAAACTGTTCCTGAAGTCTTGTGTAGTTCATAACATCAACCCTTCCCCAGGGATCGAGTCTCTCTATTGTCAATGTTTTTGTGTGTGTGGCTTTTTTGCCGTGAAATTCTATCTCTCCAGGTCTGCCCCCACATGCGAGTTTGACAAACTCGGCAGCTTCCCTCAGAGCTGCTTCCAATTTTGATCTATCAATGCCGGGAACTGGAAGGGCGAAAATGATAGCCCTTTTCGTATCTCTGTGTACCTTTGTGCGGGCAGCAGGGCCATTGAGCAGGCTCAGTATGGGACCCTTCCCATCCCTCAGCACGATATCACCCTGTGATAAAAAGACCGTCTCACCATTCAACTGCTCAAACTCTTCTCCTTCCAGAGCTTCGTCTAGGGTGAGCTGACCTTCAATTCTGTCAGCATCCTTTACATCGAGTAGGATTGCGTGCTTGAGTTGGGCAAGCAGAACAGCATCGACTAGAGGACTGGCTGTGGGTATGTCCTTGCCTTCGGTGATCGAATTTATTTGTTCCTCCAGTGGACAGATCTGGCCATGTCGGGCAAATATTTTGTTATAGGCTCTGATCGTTTTTAGCTGATCTGGTTTTTTATATTCCCTTTTAATCAACTCTTTCAGTTTATCTCTTTCTGTCCTAAGCGCTCGGGAGCCTGTGTTGTCTATACGATCAATCTCAAGCAAGGCGAGTTCAAAGAGTGGAAACCTTTCCTTTATTCTCTGAGAAAATGCTATTTCCATATTATATTAAATTTACAGTTTAATATCTTATTTTGATTCCAAACAATTGATATGAAAGCAACAAAATTGGCCATCATTGTTGGAATTCTGATTCTGGGTGGATCGATTTTTGTTTTAATTTTAAGACCTCCTTTGACAGCTTGTCCTCTGATCGCTCCTTCTTGTGAAGATTCTAAAGAAGAATGCTCAAAAGCTGCAAAATCTTTAGAAGAGCAGTATCCTGGATGTCAGTATACTCAAATCTGTGAAAGCTGTAAATACGGAGAGGGGTTTATAGCTGAAGGCTGTTTTGTTGGTGGTTGTGCTGGAGAAGTATGTAATGATGAGCCAGTAGGACAATGGTATTGCTTTTGGTATGATCCCAAATGGGCTTGCTATAAAACCGCCCGCTGTGAAAAACAGGCTGATGGGAAATGCGGCTGGACATGGACAGTAGAATTGGAAGAATGTTTAGAGAAGGCTGAGAGGGAACTTAGAGAAAAAGGAGGAGGTTAGATCGTCAGCCCCTCCTTCTTTCTCTTCTCTTTAATCAGTTTGAATATGAACTCCTGTAACGTTTCGGGTTCTGGCACAGCCAGTAGAGAGGCCTCTGCTCCCAATCCCAGTGTATGACCTGTTGTGACGGTATACTGTCCAGCTAGTGATTGGATGTGCAGGCTGGCAAAACCAAAAATTCTTTCTACCAGTGTTCTTGTTATGATAATATCTGATATCCTCTCAAGTGGCAAGGATGTGATTCTGTAGCCAAATAGGCCTCGTTTGAAAATAATTCTTTTGTTTGTAATCCAGTAATATTGATGTTTATATCTATTTCCTGAGAGGAAAAAGCTGATAATCAGGTCCAAAATTATTGTGCCAAATAGCCAGATAAAAAAATACCAGAGAACCATCTCAGCTTTGCCATTGGTAGTCAAAAATGCTAATATAAAATTACTTATTAAGAATGAAAGGATTAGAGAGGGCATAACCATATAAAACATTCCCTAAACACAAAAACCATCTCAACCTTTTTATCGGTTTTATCTCCTTTAAAATTCTCTCTCCTTCCTGTAGTTTGAAAAATTTGTTGATCATCTAGTTATCTCCAGAGCTTTAATATATTGATATAGTTGCCTTGCTTTTTTATTCTTTTCAAAATGGCTTCTTATTGGGGCAATCAGTCTATCTAGATAGTCAGCAACAGCAGCTTTCAGATCGGCTGGATGGAGCTGGCCTCCAACATAAAGGCCTTCAAGCTCCTGATAGTTGTTAAAGGTAAGAGGTCCTCCATATTGGCTTGGCCTGGCAATCTCCATCTTGCCGAATGCTCTGAAGATGATGTGCCGACAGTAATCGAGGATGGGATTGTTTATGGCATCTCTAGGAGGACAATAGGCATTCTGTATTTTTTGTATTATCTCATCCCTACTGTCGTGGACGAATATGCAGGAGTGTGGTTTTGATTTTGACATCTTTGAGGCAATCTCGATATCCCGTTCTGTATTGACATCATAGCCCTCGGGTTGCTTCCTACCCTCAAGGCCCATCAACATGTGGTGGCTTACTATTATGGGTTTTTTAAAGCCCAATTTTGGACCGATCTCTCTGGCCAGCACATTTGCTCTCCTCTGATCGAGACCGAGCTGGCATATATCGACACCAATATGAAAAATGTCCGCAACCTGCATCGCAGGGTAGAAGTACTGGCTCACTTCAGCAAGTTCGCCTTCCTTTCTGCCCATGATGGTCAGAGCTCTTGTCGCCCTGGCAACCGTACAATGTTTTGCAATCATTATCACCTTTCTCCAATACTCTGGCTGCTTGATCAGATCAGAGGCCCATATAATTTCGATCTTTTCCATATCAAGGCCTGCTGCTTTCCAGACCTCCAAAAAATATTTTCCCACTTTCTGTATTGCTTCAAGGTTTCCACCCATTTTGTTGTTTATCCAGGCATGCCAGTCAGCCAAAAGTAGTTTGAATCTAAGACCTGCTCTCATCAAATCTTTGAGTAGGAGAGGTCTGAAAATTCCAAAGGGGAGATGGGCAAGACCACTGGGCTCAAAACCATCATAGGCAATGGGTCTTGCCTTCTGTCTGAGTAGCTCTATCAGCTCCTCCTCTGTTATGATCTCCTCAGCTATTCCTTTTATGAGCTGAAATCTGCTTTCTACATCCATTTGCCACCTATTTAATTTTTAGCAACAATTTTAAATTATGCAGATCTGTTTGCCAGAGCCACTTCACAATCTTGCTGGATTTGAGACTGGAACCATCACAAACATCTATGGTGGGCCGGGTGTGGGCAAAACAAATATCTGCTTGCTCACAGCCATTGATTGTGCCAAAAAAGGTGGTTCAGTTTGTTACATCGATACAGAGGGAGGTTTTAGCCTTGAGAGATTTAAACAGCTTACTGATAGATGGCAAGATCTGCTTGGCCGGATTGAGTTGGCAGAACCAAAGGATTTTGAGCAACAGAGTCGAATTGTAAGAGAATTGGGTAAAAAGGATTTTGATTTGGTCATTCTCGATTCGGCTGTTGCACTTTACAGACTTGAGTATGCCGAACCAAAAATGGGGAAAAACTCGGATGATTTGGTAATGGCTGCGAACAGGGAGCTCTCGAAGCAGCTTTCGGTGCTTTCAAATCTGGCCAGAGACAAAAAAATTCCAATTTTGATAACAGCGCATGCCTACAGATCGAGAGAGAATGGAGAATGGGATGCAATTGGTGGGGAGGTACTCAAGTATTGGTCAAAGGTGATTATGTTTATTGAGAGAACAGGTCGGGACTCTGAGAGAAAGGCTGTGCTCATCAAACACCGCCATCTACCCGAGGGCAGATCTGTGAAATTTCAGATAACACAGGATGGTATAAGGCCAGCTGGATTTAAGCTGTTCTAATTCACAGGGGGATTCCAAAGATGGAAAAGGCTATGATGGTGTGCAGCAACACTGATAAGATAAACATCAACCAATACCAGCAGTGCTTGGCATAGAATTTTCTATACCATCCGTAGCTTGACAGTCTGTTTATGAATTTTAACCCTGGTATGCACCGACATGAGAGCAGGACTAGCAAAAGGGTGATTATGTTGGTTATGCCAAGGATAAAAATCAGCTTCAAACCCAGGACGGGATCTATCATTTCGCCTTTACAAAAAGGGAGCACCACTCACCCCCTTCCCTCCACGTTTTCTGGATTTTGAAATTACAGGGACAGATGAGTTTCAGGTCCTCCTCCCTTCTACCTGTTATCATCCGGCATGGACAGTATCTCAGACCATACCTTCTCTCATTGGCCAACACACCTGCTGCGAGCATCAGAACTTTTTCCTGTCGGGATTTAGAACAAACTCCACAGGCCTTTCTTATTACAGATTCAAATTTTCTCATCCTTTGTGCATTTGCCTCATTGTGCCAGACTTCTAACATGACAGTGTGGACATTCCCGGCCATAAAACATTATGATCCTTTTCATATCCCGTCACAATTCTAAACTCCTTTTCTGTTATCTCAACATACGAGTCGGGCCCTCTGGGCCATTCACACCAAAGTGTATGTTGCCTTTGCTGTTCTTGAAAAAGATTTTGTTCATATCTATTGCACGACAATTGTGCCGACTAGGGCAGGATTTTTATGATCGTGGTAGGTCCATGTGCCTTTGTGGTTGAAAGTGAATGACCAGTTCTCGCCAGGAAGAATGTCATGACAGGCATCGAATGTGCTACCTATACAACCACCAAGCTCGGGGTATAGTCTGTGTGTGGGATGGATGTCCGAGGCAGGCCAATGGGGAATGTTGTCTGTGTTGACGAAGGTGACTGTATCCCCAGCAGATATGGTTAGGGTGGCTGGTACAAAACCAGTAGATGTTATCTGAACTATGTTTCCGCTCTGTTGAGTTTGTCCGTACTGTACACAACCCGCGACCAAAATTATCAGCAACAACGGTAGTATCTTTTTCATAGTTATTTATTGTTTTTTTATTCTAATATATCCTGTTCAGCTGTGTTCTGAGCGCGTGGTGGGTGGTGTGCGGATAGACAGCCTCAGCCTTTTCGAGAAGCTCCCATGCGCGATCATAATCTCCGGCATGGTATGCCTTTTCGGCAGAATTGAAATATGTGGTTGCAACAATGAAATCGTTTTTCAGGCTTGGCAGCTCATCAAGGTATATTTCTGGCTGGCTCTCAAAAAGTTTTATATAATGTATGTCAAAGCCCTCCGGTATTGTATTCTCAACATTAACTCTTTTATCATTTACTTCTATCCTTGAGAGGATGTGATTTTCTGGGCTGAGCACAAAGGTGTGCAGGTCTAAACGCTCGCCAAGGATGTTGTAAAGTGCTGTGAGGGCTGTACAGTTTGCACCCTCTGATCTTTCCGAGTTGTAGACATCCAGTAGGTCGGTCAAAAGATGACTATGCTCAGAGTATCTTTTCGGTCTCAACCTAAACAGAAAATCAAAAAGCTCCTTTGCTATTGTGATCTCATCCGATAGCTTTATGCGATTTGAGCTGAGATACTGTTTGAACTCCCTCTCAAGTCTGGCTATGGAATCTAGGTAAAATTTCACATTCCGAGTTCCACAGGCTTCCAGCACCCTCTCAGCAAGTCCCGAGTCCATATGATGATTTGGAAAGAAATAAATTTAACCACACAGCAGCAACAGGAAAGATGTGTTCGTTTTTGCTTTGAGTGAGTGGACGGCGTGTTTTTTCATGTGGATGAGCACACCCGGCGACATGGGTATGTTCTGGCCTTCTAGATTAAATGTTCCAGCTCCCTCAATCACAAATACGATGCCATTCTTTGTCGATGTGTGCTCGCCAATCTCTGTTCCCTTTGCCATACAGAAAAGTGTTAGGTTGATTTTGCTGCTCTTCACAATCTCTTTGCTGATTATGCCCTCCTTTGGATATTCGATAAGATCTCTCACATTTTTCCATCTCATTTTTTTCATTTCCGATTTTGCAAGCTTTTTGCAAACAGGATATAATCTGATGCAGATTTGAATTTTGATTCGACTCTTTTAAACTTTTTTGCCATTGCACTTTTGACTTTCTGGCTCAGCGCACTGTCGGCCATTGGGTAAAGTATGTTATCCTCTTTGTATATATGTTCTGTGAGTAGATCTGCATAGGCTCTGGCACTCTCCAGAATTTTCTTTCTGTTGCCGCTCTTCACACCGACTTCGAGATCTTTAACAAAAGCCCTTCCCTGATCATGTTCATAGAGCATTTGCTGGACAGGGTTGCAGGGCATGCGTACGTTGTCCTTACAGAGCTCGACAAAAAGTATATCCTCCTCCTTTGCATGATGGAAAGCATCGGCATAATTTTTGATAAATCTGATTATCTTTTTAAACAAAGCCCTATTGATATCCTTCCCAGCTTCAATTGCCCGACATTCAGCCATCAGCACATCGATCACTTTTAGGATGTGCTTGTGCTCTTCAGAAAGGATTTGTGTGGGGCTCATATTATATAACAGTGTTATCATTTAAATAAAATAGATTTAAAATTTAACATTTGGCATCCAGCTAAAATTTTTAGCAATTTTTATTTTGTTTTAATATTTATTTTCAACCCTCTGATGGATTCTAACAATCTGAGAACAGTTTGTGCATTGACTTTTAGAGGGTCCTCTTGCTCTTCCCACTCGTTTTTCCTGAATCTGATAAATGCAATCTTGTTACCATCAAGGATAACACCAAAATATCTTCCATAGTATTTTTCGTCAACAGCTTCTTTTTTGATATACTCTTTGATCTGTTCTTTTGCCTTCTTAAATTCAGTTTTATTATCCAACTTTCCTGGAGTTTTATATTCTATTATAACATGACCATATAGTGCATCTTTCCTAACACCAGAAATCTGGTGTCTGTGCTCGTAAGAAGCCCATGGAATGCCCCATTTTTTTAGTATAGGTCTTAAGGTGGTTTCGACTCTTATTTTCAGCTCTTCTTCATTTCTTGATTCGGAAGCATGTTTTAGTATTTCATTAGCTAGTTTATGTGTATCTACTTGTTCTAAACTAATCTCTTCTTGAGGCATTATCATTTTTATCCTATGTAAATTTAATTTTTATTTTGTATACCTGTACACAACGAGTCCGATTATTATCAGAATCAGACCATACACAAGGATGTCGGGCCTTAGTGATGCCATCATAAAGGCAGAGGCAATCGCACCGGCTGCGGGAAGGATGGCAAATCTGCCAATCGAGAGTGGAACTCTGAAGTGTCGATCGATGTGCGGATTTTTGTATCTCAGCCATATCACGGCAAGATTGATAACAATGAATGTGAAGAAGATGGTAAAGTCTGTCAGGCTGGCTACTGCCTCTATCTGACTCGGCAGCACGGCTAGGAGGCTGAAGGCTGTGAGCACGGTAATTGCAAGCCAGGGTGTGCGTCGCTTTGTGTGAATTCTGGCAAGGGATGCAGGCAAGGCTTGACCACCCAGACCATATAGCATCCTGGATGTGGCTAACATAAAAAGCAGCACAGTGGATGCGGTTGAAATGGTGGCTATGATCGAAAGAAGATAGAATGCCGAACTTCCGATGGCTAGTTTGGCCACATCCGCAAGCGGAGCAGTTGACTGCGCAAGGCTATGCCAGCCCAGCACGCTGACCGCAGCTATGGATACTAAAATGTACAGTAAGGTTGAAATGGCAACCGAGGCAAGTACGGCCTTTGGTATGACCGTCTTTGGCCTTTTTGTCTCCTCAGAAAGCCTTGTGAGCTCCTCAAAGCCAATATAGGCAAAGAATATCAGAGCTGCTGCGCTGAAAATGCCTCCCAAGCTTGGGCTCTCAAAATAGTTTACAGATCCAAAAGTAGGCACTCCTATCGCTATTATAAACACAAGGCCTAACATCTCAATTGATGTAAAAATCACAGCAATCCATGTCGATTCCCTGATACCCCAGAAGATCGTAAGACCGACAGCAGCTATCAGGGCTAAGGCAGCAATTGTTATCGGAAAGCCTGTGAGAGAGAATACATAGCCTCCAAAGCCCAGTGCTACGGTAGCTGCACCAAAAATGCCTCCCACAATGATCAGCCAGGCTATGATGAAGGCAAGCCTTTGACCGAATGTGTGCCTTACATAAACATATTCAGCCCCAGCCTTGGGCCATATGGATGATAGCTCGGCATAGGAAAGCCCTGTCAGACCTGCCACAACCGCACCAATCAAAAAGGATGCCCACAGTGCATTACCCGCAAGACCTGCTGCCTTACCGATCAGCACATATATACCAGCACCCAGTATTACACCCACACCACACATCGTAGCCTTCCAGAAAGTGAGCTCTCTTTTCAGTTTTACTGGTTTACTGATAGCCATATTTAATTTGCTCCCAAATCATTAATATGATTCGTATTGGACCTGCTGGCGTGCCACTTTGCTCAAAGGATCGATCAACAGTAGCTGGTATACAGACTGTTCACCAACTCGGTCTGAACGCAATGGAGGTTGAGTTTGTACGTCAGGTGTATATGGACAATGAGGCTGCTCAGGCTGCTGGTAAGATGGCAAAACAGCTTGATGTTGAGCTCTCTGTCCATGCGCCATACTTTATCAATCTCTGCTCAGATGATAGGGCAAAGCTAGCTGCAAGCAAAGTGAGAATACTGCAATCGTGTGAGAGGGCTCATTATATGGGTGCAAGCATTGTCGTTTTTCATCCCGGCTATTATGGTAAGCTGACAAAGGAGCAGGCATTTGAGAGAGTGAGAGCTGCATGTGAGGATATACTGGATAAAATGAGAATGAAAGGGATAAAGGATGTGCTACTTGGTTTAGAGACTATGGGCAAGCAGTCAACGTTCGGCACACTTGAGGAGTTGATCAGGCTTGCTCAGGAGGTAAAGGGAACAGTACCCGTGCTGGATTGGGCCCATCTCTATGCCAGGGCTGGTGGGCAGATTGATTTTAAGGCTGTCTTTGACAGTCTGAGTCCTCTAAAGCTGAAACATTTCCATTGTCACATAACATGCGTTCAATTCAGCCTTGTTGGTCCAGGCAGAGGTAATGAGCGCTATCATTTAACACTGGATAAAAAGAAGCCTGATTACAGCCCTCTTGTGGCTGAGATCAAAAAAAGAAAGCTTGATGTGACATTGATATCAGAAAGTCCTATATTGGAAAAGGATGCACTGGTTCTGAAGAAGATGTTTGAGTAGCAATTCTTATATTGTCGAATTTCAATAGGATGTATTTAAAAAATTCCCATAATACAGAGAGATAAGGAATCTAGTCCAGAGTATAGGTTCCTTTGGTTCGTATGATTGAGATACGTATACATGGCCGGGGAGGTCAGGGTGCTGTGACATTCGCAGAGCTACTGGCAAGGGCTGCTGGCATAGAGGACAAATGGGTGCAGGCATTTCCTGCATTCGGTGTTGAGAGAAGGGGAGCTCCTGTTAAGGCTTTCTGTCGGATAGATCAAAAGCCGATCACAATAAGGAGTCAGATATACAGCCCTGATTGGGTTGTTGTGTTAGATCCAAGTCTTGTGGGGCTGGCCGAGGTGAGAGAGGGAACAAAACCGGATACAAAATTTTTGATCAATGGAAGGGATGGTGTTAAAACAGAACATGATATGACAATCGATGCAACGGATATTGCACTCAAAATCCTAGGCAGGCCTATTGTCAATACGGTAATGCTGGGTGCCTTTGCCAAGGTCTCGGGCCTTGTCGAGCTGGGTTCGATATTCAAAGCTCTCGAGGACAGCTTTACTGGCAAGGAACTTGAGTTGAACAGGGAGCTCGCACAGAAGGCTTACCAGATGTTATGAGAGAGCAAATCGGTGAGGTGGAGGGTGCTGTTGTAAAACAGCCAGGTAGCTCTGTTAAAAACAAAACGGGTAGCTGGAGGATTTTTAAGCCTGTGGTTACAGAAAAGTGCACAGGTTGTGGTCTGTGCGAGTGGTGGTGTCCTGACTACTGCATCAAAGTTGACAAAAAAACAGGCAAGGCAGTAATTGATTATGAGTACTGCAAGGGTTGCGGGATATGCAATCAGGAGTGTCCCTCAAGAGCGATATTCATGCAGAAAGAAATTCGAAATGAAATATAGAAATGAAATATAGTATAGTCTATATAACGGCGCCGAGCCAGAAGGAGGCAAAAAGAATTGGTGATCTGCTTATCAGAGAAAGGCTGGCTGCCTGTGTGAACATCTTTCCGATAAATTCTATCTATAGATGGAAGGGGAGGATTGAGCGAAGTAGGGAATGGGCAATGATTGTAAAAACTAAAAAAGCTCTTGTGCAGAATTTGATAAAGAAGGTCGGGGCTGTGCACAGCTATACATGTCCATGTGCAATCTCTTTTGATATAGCTTCTGGTAATAAAACATTTCTGGATTGGATTAGTAAAGAAACAAAATAAGAAACATAATTATTATATATGAAGAAGTTTGTGTACGCAACCTTTGGCAGATCTGATCCCATAAAGATGGCAGGTATTGCTAAGTTTGTGATGGAGCAGGGTTGCACACCAATGAATATGGTAATTGATACCGAATTCTATCCTAGGGATAATGAAAGAATTATACAAAGAGCTGATGAGGTGTGGGTTTTTGGCACGGTTGACAAAAGGATGTGGACTGAGATTGTGCTGGCTAAAAAGCTGAGAAAGCCGATAAGGTTTTTCATCTTTGAGGATGGCAGAATAAGGGAGATATCAGAACAGAATGCAAGGTATGATGAGGAAGTGAGAGAAATTATTATAGAGGAAAAGGCTAGACACAGGGTGATACCGACAATCAGACTAGACTGATATGGTCGAGATGAGAAAGGTTGTGGCAATCGGGCTTTCAAGGAAGAACTTCAGCCACAGAATTGATGTGACGAGGTTTGTCATATCACAGAGTGCCATACCTCTCTATCCCGGCATAACACGGGATTGGTACAACATTGAGACAAAGAAGGCAGAGTTGAAAGATAGTATAGAGGATTTCATCAAAAGGGCCGATGAGTTCTGGGTTTTTGGCATGCTGTCAGAGGAGCTGCAGGCGAATGTCAAACTGGCAAAGAGGCTCGGAAAACCTGTGCGCTATTTCGAGCTTGAACCTAAGTTAAGAGAGATTGATGAGAATGAGATACGGTTTGAGGAGGGGTTTAGCAGAAAGTAGTCTATTGCCGAATTCTTTTGCTGAGTATTTAAAAACCTATCTCCCAATCTGCTTTATGAAAGTACTATCAGGCGCACAGGCAGTGGCCGAGGCAATCAGGTTGGTCGGACCGGATGTGATTGCAGCCTATCCCATCACGCCACAATCTGTTTAGCATTTGCTAATCAGGTGGACACACCCATAGTTGAGAACATTGCCAAGATGGTCGCTGCTGGCCAATTACAAGCTGAGTTGATAAGGGTTGAGTCTGAACACTCGGCAATGGCCGCCTGCATAGGCGCACAGGCTGCTGGTGTGCGAAGCTATACCGCCACATCGAGTCAGGGATTGGCTCTAATGCATGAGCTGCTTTTTGTGGCATCGGGTATGAGGTTACCTATTGTGATGGGAGTAGTGAACAGAGCACTTTCAGCCCCACTCAACATATGGGGTGATCAGTCGGATAGTTTGGCAGCTCGAGATTGTGGTTGGGTCCAGATCTATGTAGAAAGTGCTCAAGAGGCATTCGATAGTCATCTACAAGCGTACAAAATTGCCGAGAATGTCAACCTGCCAGTGATGGTGTGCTTGGATGGCTATGTAGTCTCGCATACCTATGAGCCGGTCCAGCTGATTGATGAAAAGGCACTCAAAAGATGGCTGCCTAGATATATAGCTGATGTTAGTTTAGATCCGACAAAACCTGTCACAATGGGGGCCATGGCAACACCCGAATGGTATCAGGGCTTCAAACAGCAGCAAGCCAGAGCAATGGAAAGAGCTAGTGAGATGATAAAGGGTATAAATAGAGAATTTTTCTCATCTTTTGGTCGGATGTACGGCAACGGTCTGATCGAGACCATTGGTCTGGAGGGTCGAGATACGGTCATTGTAACCATCGGCTCTGTGGTGGGCACGATGAGGGCTGTTCAGAATGAGCTTGATGTTGGATTGATAAGAGTCCGTAGTGTTAGACCATGGCCTGCTAAGGAGTTGGCTAAAAAGTGTGAGGGGCTGAAGCATGTGATTGTGTTGGAAAAGGCCATCTCTTTTGGTGCTGGTGGACCACTTTATCAGGATGTCAAGGCTGCGGTTTACGACCTTGAGCCAAGACCAAAGATTGCCGGTTTTGTGGGTGGCTTGGGTGGCCGGGACATCAGGCCTGAGGATATCAAAGCAATGGTTGAAAAGGTTAGGGATGGATTTGAGGGTGTGGGATGGGTTTAATAATCACATCCATGGCCTTTTGTACTTTGCACGCAGCTCTGCCTTTGCCAGCACATGGCCAGCCATGGCTTTGAGTAATGTCGCCTTGTCCACACCTTCCTTCAGCTCAAGTATTTTGTCAAGGGCAAAAAGTCTGAAAACGTACGTGTGCTCCCTGTCAGGTGGACATGGCCCACTCCAGTTTTTCTTACCCCAGCTGTTCCTGCCATGGGGGACTGCTGGCTCCTTTCCTTCTTCTATACCCCGGATATCTGGTGGTATGTTAAAGAGTATCCAGTGATCCCAGGTTCCGGCTGGTGCGTCCGGATCATCGACAATCAAAACGAGGGACTTTGTCTGTTCTGGAATGTCCTCAAAAGTGAGGGGAGGACTTCTGTTCTGACCATCACATGTGTATGTCTGTGGAATGTTGCCGCCATCCCTAAAGGCTTTTGATGTTATGCGCATACTAAGATTTGTAGATAGCCTTTATCTTTCCATTCTCAATCTCAAACCTCAGCACAGCCCGATCGGTCTGATTTTTTGCCGATGGAAATGTTGCTCTACAAACTCCACACGTTACGTCCTGCTCAAGTTGCACAAACCAGCTCGGCTCGGCTATGAGGTTGCCGCACTTTGGGCATTTCAGTATCACCACCTCAAGCCAGGCATCCATAATTATTTTTATCTGGAGATCTAAAAAGGATGATGAGAGTTGTCCTTCTGTTCATAATTGCAAACATTGTTGTATTCGGCCTTCAGATGGCAATTCCGTGGCTTACCGATACAGCCAGTCTTGTGCCCACACAGGCACTGTCTGGGATGATCTGGCAGTTTTTTACATATATGTGGCTCCATGCCGATTTTATGCACATATTCATAAACATGTTCATACTAGCCATATTCGGTTTTGTGGTTGAGGCCAGACTTGGGTGGAAATGGTTTTTGATTCTGTACACCCTTTCTGGTCTGGGTGCTGCTGGTCTCCACATAGCACTGACTGGTATTTCGGACATCCCAATGCTCGGCGCATCGGGTGCAGTGTTTGGTATAATAACGGCATTTGGCCTGCTTTTTCCAACTCAGATCATCATCATGTTCCCTGGCATTCCCATGCCAGCCATTGCTGCGGTTTTTGTTTTTGCAGCCATCGAAGTGTTCTTTGGCATATCGGGTCTTGAGCCGGGTGTAGCAAACTGGGGTCATCTGGGAGGTATCGCAACAGGGATGGTTTTTGTGATGGTTTGGAAAAGGTACGAGGTAAAAAGGCGCAGACTCAGGTTTGTGTGGGAATAAAGCTCTTTTTAAATTCCCTATACCAATCTTTGAGATATGAAATGCATCTCGTGTGGCAGATCGGTTGAGGCTGAGCTGGATTGGGTCGAATTTGCCTGCCCTCAATGTGATAATGCTAGGATACTAAGATGTGGCAGGTGTAAGAAGCTTGAAAATAGATACGAATGTTCTAAATGCAAGTTTGTCGGGCCATAGGCTATGAAGATTCTGATTTATGGTTTTGGCTCAATTGGCTCACTGGTAGCACATAACATTCTGGAACAGGGAAAGCACAGACTTGTTGGTGCTGTTGATGTAAAAAATGTCGGCGCAGACATTGGATTACTGCTCGGAACAAAAAGGTTGGGTATAAAAATTCTGCCAAAGGTCATACCAACGGATATCGTAGTACACACAACGAGCTCAAGGCTTAAGGACATAAAGGAGCAGATTTTTGAGTGTTTGGATGCGGACTGCCATGTCATATCGACCGCCGAAGAGTTGGTGTACCCATGGAAAAGACATGCAGCCATTGCCCGGCAGATTGATAGGAGAGCAAGAAAGGCAAAAAGGACTGTTCTGGGTATTGGTGTGAATCCGGGCTTTGTTCTTGACTGTCTGCCCATTTTTATGACCAAGGTTGTAATGGACGTACAAAGTATTGTTTGTCTGAGAAGTGTGGATGTTGTGAAAAGGCGGAAGACTCTGCAGAAAAAGGTTGGTATGGGCATGTCAGAAAAGGAATTCGGGGAGGCTGTCAGGGCAGGGAGGATCGGTCATGTGGGCCTGTTAGAATCGGCTGACATGATAGCTGATCGTATGGGTTGGAAACTGAGGATGGAAAGAGAGATAAGGCCTGTGGCAAAGAATGGTGTTGTTCTGGGCCAGAGTGAGAGTGTAAGAGGGCTTGAAGGCTCAAAGGAAAGGCTCAGGCTTGAGCTGAACATGTACGCAGGAGCTGAGGAGTTTGACCAGATCGAGATCAATGGCAGACCTGTTATTAGGGTAAGAACGAATGGCATATCAGGGGATACGGCCACTGTTGCAAGGATCATCAATACAATCCCTGTGATCAAAAGTCTTGGACCTGGACTAAAAACGCCTCTGGATTTAAATCTTTAAGACAATAACGATCCTTATGGGAGATGTGATTGTCGTGTTGAGGGTAATGCCAAAAAGTCTGGCTGGATTCGATACCATCAAAAGGGATCTAGAGCTGCTTCACCCTAAAAGGCTTGAGGAGGAGCCCATTGCCTTTGGCCTCAAGGCACTGAGATTCACCACAATCATACCTGATGCAGAGGGTGAGATAGACAGGCTTGAGGAGAGGATCAGAAAGATAAAAGGTGTTAGGGATGTGCAGACAGTAATGGTTTCGAGAGCACTTTAGCTAACTCTTGTCGGTTTTTTGCCTAGAGACTTTTTTCTCTTCTTGTTCGGTTCTGGGTTTTTCCTTCTTTACCCTCTCGGTCTTCTTTGATTTCGCTTTCCTTACCTGTTCAGCTTTTTCCTCAGCCTCTTTGGTCTTTGACTCCTTTGTGGGTGGTGTCAGGCCTAGCTTTTCATAGATACCTTCGGCTGCGTATACTTTCAGCACTTCTGCATCGCTAGCGTCCTCTGATAGCTTTACTGTGTATGGTAAGGGCTCAAGATGGGCGATGTTGCACTTCCTCCTCTTCACCTTTGTGAGCTCTTTGGGTCCTGTTATGAGAACGAATTTTGGATCTATTCTTTTCAGAACCACACAGTATCTGCCCGCTTCTCTGCCTGCTGTTTTGATACAGAGCCTTCCTACCTCAAACATAAGAACCCTCCAGGTTCTTATTATCTCCGGAGCTGCTGCGATGCTCGCTTTGCTCCTCGTCCGCTACGGCTTCCACTTGGGGATAGAGCGGTAAGGGGTCGAGCAAGCGTAAGCTGCCGGGACCCCTTGCGCTGAGGACCCTCTGGGTTCCGACACTTTTCGGAGCTTTTACCTGCTCCATATATTTCTCTGAATTCAAGATATTATACTTTGATTTGAGTATATAACTTTTGTTTTATCTTAGCTCTGAGACAGGCTGAACAAAGATAGCCACCAAAAGGTCTGTTGGGCCTCTTTTGTGATTTTGGTAGTGTTGAAAATTCTGATTGTCTCAGTCTTGGTACTGCCAGAGGTTTTTTACAGATTGCACACTTTGCATGACCGGGTCTTCTTCTAACATAATGAATGACAGACCGACCACCGGGTGTAATCCTTTTTAGCCTTCTTAGAGATCTGGATCTCAGGGCAGGTCTTGGCATAATTACATTGAATTTCCGAACTTAAAAATTTAGTTCGAGATTGTATTTTTCCTTGAGAAATTGATAAAAGCCATCATCATCCATTTGGGAACGGATTCTATAATTTGCTGATTCTCTGTAAAGTTTTTCGCCAATCTCGCCGTACCTGACTATCAGAAATGTTGTAAAACTGCTTTTGCCAGACAACTTGAAACTCTGATATGCCTGAAAAATCTTTTCTCTTAGATCTTCTTTAGAATTGCTCATACTAAAATCCTCACATCAGCTGCCATCACACCCTTGGAACTCACAAATAGAGGATTTATGTCGAGTTCCTTTATTCTTTTGTTAGTCCACACCAACCTGGACAGCCTAAGCAGACAGTCCTCTAAGGCTTTTAGGTTGACTGGCTTGGTTCCTCTGGCACCTCTTAACAGGTCATAACCTCTTATCTCAGTGATCATCTGTCTGGCATCCTGTCTTGTGATGGGAATCAATCTGAAGCTGATATCCTTTAATATCTCGACAAAAAGTCCTCCTGTACCAAAGGCCAGCACAGGACCGAACTGGGGATCATGTTTTGCACCCACTAACATTTCCCAGCCTATGCACAGTTGCTGCACAATTATGCCATCGATTCTGGCTTTTGGAGCCTTTCTCCTAACAGCTGTTAGTATTTTTGTATAGCTTTCTGCCAGTCCTGCCTCGTTCCTGGCTATGGCTATGCCTCCCACCTCTGTCTTATGCACTATATCTGGGCTGGATATTTTCAATAGGACTGGCCAACCAAATTTTTTAGCCGCATTCTTGGCCTGAGTGATATTTTTTGTCAAAACTGTAGAAGGGATTGGTATGCCAGCCCTTTTTATCATACCGAAGGCCTTTAAATCTGGCATTTTGGTAAGAGGGCTGAAAGTGAACTGTACCATTATTAAATAAAGAAAATAAAAATAAAAAAAATGGAATCCCTATCTTATGACAGGGATTCCTAGATCTTTTGAGAAATCTCGATGTACAGGTAGTTTTTCTGTTGGACCAAGTATGTAGGGTGATTTGACACCCGTCACGATTGTGATGACTCTTATCTTGCCGTGGAAGTCTGGATCTATTCTGGCGCCCCAGATCACCATTGCATCACTATCCAGCTGCTTACTGACATGCTCGCCGATGAGGTTGACCTCATCAAGCTTCAGGTCAGCACCGCCAGTGATGTGTATGAGAGCACCTGTACCACCAGCATAGTCCACTTCTAGCAATGGGTTTGTCAAAGCCTTTATGACGGCCTCTTCGGCTCTGTTCTTTGTATCAGACTCTCCAAAGCCGACTGCTGCAACACCACCACTGTGCATGATTGTTCTGACATCTGCATAATCCAGGTTAACCAGAGATGGTGTTGATATGGTCTCTGTGACACCCTTTATGATTGTCGCAACTAGATTGTCTGCCACACCAAAGGCTTGCTGTAGAGGCAGATCTCCCGCCACCTTTAGCAGCCTGTCATTTTCTATCACAATCACTGTATCACAGACCTGTCTGAGTTGCATGAGTCCATCTTCTGCTTTGACGATCCTAGCGCCTTCAATCTTGAAAGGCATGGTCACACAGCCTATCACTATTGCACCATTCTGTCGGGCTATCTCTGCGATTACTGGAGCAGATCCAGTCCCCGTACCGCCACCAAGACCCGTTACGAGGTACAGCATGTCACAGCCTTCTAGTACTTTTTTGAGCTCAGCTGCACTCTCTTCGGCTGCTTTTTTACCAACGGATGGATAGCCACCTGCGCCAAGCCCTCTTGTCAGATCACGGCCAATCAGGATTTTTTTGTCAGCCTGTGAGATGGCAAGGTGTTTGGCATCGGTGTTGATAGCAATTGTTTGGGCACCCTCTATTCCCATCTGTGTGAGTCTGGTGATACAGTTGTTGCCAGCCCCACCTGTTCCAACTACAAGTATCCTGGCCTGTTTTGACTCAAGACCGAATTCGTCCCTGATCGTCTTTGCATACTCTGGCTCACCGAAACTTCTGTTGAAAGCGTCTTGAAGCATGGACATGTTTCCTCCTTTTTGTAGAGGCTGCCTTATATATTTTTAGAGATATATTTTATGGCAGCGAAATGTTTTTTAAACACCAATCGTTATATATACTATTCACTGTTCAAAAATCGCGCTTACAAGCTTAATTCCAATTAAGTCCCCCAACCAATTGAAATTAAGCTTTTTCCCCCACTGATTGTATATAAACATATTTATCGAGCTTATTTATAAACGTTTGTTCTTGTAAATATGGAAGACTACCATGAGCTACTGAGAGAGGTGCTGACGAAGGTTTCAAAAAAAGTAGAGACCGGCTCCAGATTTGTCGTGCCGAGTGCTGTCGTAGAGCCTGCGGGGGCCAGAACGATTGTTGTGAATTTTTCTGATATTGTGGCTGTGCTCAGACGGCCTATCGAACATGTGACCAAATTTCTTTTAAAGGAGTTGGCCACAAAGGGTGAACTGTCAGGTAGCAGACTGATCGTGTTGGGTAATTTTTCCTCAGAGACGATCAATCGAAAGATCGAGCTCTACGTCAAGGCCTATGTCAACTGTCGTGAGTGTGGTAAACCCGATACGAGACTTTCAAAGGAAAAGAGATACACATTCCTCATATGCGAGGCCTGTGGAGCCAGGTATTCGGTTGAATGAAAAAGAAATTCAGATTTCTGCCTCACACGGCAGATGTCTATATCGAAGCGTGGGGGGAGGATTTGGAAGAGGCATTTGCAAACACAGCCATTGGAATGGAAAACATCATCACCAATACGGACAAGGTTGGGGAAAAGATAAAACGTGAGGTGGCCATCCAATCAGAAGATGAAAAGGCTTTATTGTTTGACTTTTTGACACAGTTTCTGATCTGGCATGATGCTGAAAATCTCGTTTTCTCAAAGGTTGTTGTTGAAAGGATTTGGCCATCAGAGGGAAAGCTGGCTTTAAGGGCTACAGTATGGGGTGAACCATTTGATCCCACTAGACACGAATCGGGCACATATGTTAAGGCTGTGAGCTATATGGAGATGGAGATAAAAAGGGAAAAGGGCAAGATTAGAATTAGAGTGCTGGTTGATATTTAAGAAAAATTAGAAATTAAAAGTATGGCAGAAGAAGGTGGTGGACCAAGAGGACCGGTACCAAAGGTTCAGCTGAAAAGAATTGATGAGATTAGATGGCAGATTCCCATCGGCACAATACCGAATATGAATGTGCCCGGTCTTGTGATTGCTTCTGAAAAATTGTTGGAAAAGATGAAACAGGACAGAACTCTGATTCAATGTGCAGGAGTTGCATGTCTTCCCGGAATTTACAAACATGCAATCTGTCTGCCAGATGGCCATGAAGGTTATGGCTTTCCTATAGGTGGTGTTGCTGCATTGGATTATAAAGAGGGGGGCATATCACCAGGTGGTATTGGGTATGATATAAATTGTGGAGTTCGGTTGGTTAGAACAAATCTGAGACAGGATGAGGTTAGAAAGGTTCTGCCCCAGTTGGTTGAGACGATGTTCAGAAATGTACCGTCTGGTGTGGGCTCGATGGGAAAGGTAAAGGTCAGAACAATGGCTGATTTGGATGATGTGTTGAAGCTGGGCTCAAAATGGGCTGTTGAGAAAGGATTTGGCTGGCCCGAAGATCTCAAACATCTTGAAGAGGAGGGATGTCTGGCTGCAGCTGATCCTAAAGCTGTCTCTGACTTTGCAAAGAAGAGAGGTATGCCCCAGATCGGTAGCTTGGGTGCTGGCAATCACTTTCTTGAAGTACAATACGTTGACAAGATCTATGATCCGGCTGTTGCAAAGGTCTTTGGTATTGAGGAAGAAGGACAGGTAACTGTGATGATACACACAGGCTCAAGAGGACTTGGCCATCAGGTTTGTTCTGATTATCTGAGGGAGATGGAAAGGCAGTTCAGTCATCTGATTGCAAAGCTACCCGACAGAGAACTTGTGTACGCACCAGCCGGTTCTGAACTTTGTGAAAGGTATTTCGCTGCCATGTGTGCAGCAGCAAACTTTGCATGGTGTAATAGGCAGATGATCCTGCACTGGGTGAGGGAAAGCTTTGAATCGGTTTTCAAAAAGAGTGCAGATGCTATGGGCATGTACGTACTATATGATGTGGCGCACAACATTGCAAAGGTTGAACAGCACAAAGTAGATGGAAAGCAGGTTAAAGTTTATATGCACAGAAAGGGTGGCACAAGATCTTTTGGTCCTGATAGACCAGAGATCCCCGCAGACTATCGAAAGGTGGGCCAGCCAGTTCTGATCCCCGGCTCGATGGGCACAGCTTCCTATGTTCTGGTCGGCACAGAGCGGGCCATGCAGGAAACGTTTGGCAGCACAGCCCATGGTAGTGGAAGGGAGATGTCAAGACATGAGGCACTGAGAAGGTATAGAGGGGAAACAGTCAAAGCTGAGTTGCTGAAAAGGGGCATCCTTGTGAGAGCAGCATCCTGGAAAGGTATTGCAGAAGAGGCTCCCGAGGCCTACAAATCGATAGATGAGGTGTGCCGGGTTAGCCATGAGGCGGGTATAGGCAATCTTGTCGCCCGACTTGTACCAATGGGTGTTGTGAAAGGGTGATGTTGAAGTTTGCCGTATCAGAGACATCGGATAGAACTGTTGATGAACTGTTCAGCAAAATAAATTCTATACAAAAACTTTTGAGATACGAAAAGGAGTTTAAAGAGGTTGAAATGGAGGACGGTAGGACAGCCCTGGTAAGGGTTAAGATATTCGGAAAGGAAATAAGAGGAAGGATGAGTTTTGAGATGGGGAGAGCAAGCATCATTGTAGGGATTGAGAGCAAAGATATAAAATATCTGAAATTTGGCTACACCATCAAAGCCACCAAAGGAGGTTCTGTGATAACCCAATTTGTCGAATTTGACACAGGCAGTTTTATCAAAAATCTTTTTGTGAAATTGTTTTTCTCAAGAAAGATAAAAAATCACATGAGGAATGAAGTGATCAACCTCATAACGGATTTATAGATCGAAAACATTTCAACTAAATATGCTTGGCTATCTTCAGCTACTCAGACCTGGTAATTGCCTGATGGTGATGCTGGCTGTAGCAATAGGTGGTTTGCTTGCTGCTCCCACAGCCTTTTTCTCCCTGTCCATATGGACTGCAATGGCTGTGGGATTTGCAATAACAGGTGCTGGCAATGCAATCAATGATTATGCAGACATCGAGGCTGACAGGATAAACAGACCCGGCAGACCCATACCCGCTGGTAGGGCTTCGGCATCGGGTGTGTTGATTTTTTCCCTGATGCTGTTTTTTGGAGCCATATTCATTGCAAGTCTAATAAACTTTTTGGTGTTTGCCATAGCCACCATCAATTCCATACTTCTTGTTCTCTATTCATTCAGACTAAAAAACAAATTCCTCATAGGCAATCTCACAATAGCCTGGCTTGTCGGCTCCGCCTTCCTTTTCGGCGCAGCTGCGGCAGGCCCTCTCCTTCTGTCAGCCTGGCTGGCCTTGCTGGCAGGTCTTGTGACGGTTTCTAGGGAAATTGTAAAGGATCTTCAGGACTTTGAGGGTGACAAAAGTTCAATTATGGCAAGGCTCAAGCTAAGAGCCAAAAAAATAAAGTTTGGTATTGCTGAGAGATTTGGGCTTACATCAAAAGGAACGGTTGTGTTGAAGCACACACAGGCCTTGATCGCCCTTGCAATTCTATTCCTGATTGCTGCGATTGCAATTTCTCCCCTGCCCTGGCTTTATGGCCTACTCTCAACCGGATATGCAGTTTTTGTGGTGGTGACGGATCTGATATTTTTGTGGTGTGCTATAGAAATTGCTAAAAATAGGGATTGGGCCAGAATTAGCAAAGGAATTAAGGTTGGGATGTTTTTGGGTCTGATTGCATTCATTGTAGGCATTTTTTAATTCAGTCAAAAATTTATATGGCCCTGTAGTTCAATGGATAGAATGGGGGCTTGCGGAGCCTCTGATCCCGGTTCGAAAGCCCGCTTCTCCTGATCCCAACAGAAGCGGGCGAGCAAGAGGGAGCTGCCGCTTCCAGCGCTTCTCCTTCACAAAGGCGACCGTTATCCGAACTTGTTCGGTCGACCTTTGTGTCCCAACAGAAGCGGGCAAAAAACAATCAAACGGAATTCCGGGCAGGGCCAATTTTTAAAAATTCCAGCTCCTCCTTTTCTAGATCAATGCCTGAGATCCTCTCAGGTTTAAGGATCCTCAAAAATGGCATATATTCCCTTTTTGCAATTCTTGCCGAACAGTTGCAGTACTGGCCAATTTTCCTTGCCAGACTTTCCAGGGCAACTCTCTTTTTGCCCCATATTGAAAGTCTGAGAGGGGGTTTGTACAAAATGTGGTCCTGGTTTGTTTTTTTCAGTGTAGAAAGGCCTGACAGCATGTCAACCATATAGCCTTTGAACCTCCAGTTCTGATGTTTTGCAACCAAAGCTCTGAACATGTTGGCCTTTGCCAACAGCTCATAGGCATCGGGAAGACCTTCCTGATCAAACTCTGAAGGCAGATTTTGTTCTATCCAAAGAAATATCTCATCAGGATCTCTGTCCCCTGACCATAGGGTCTCCCTGTTGTGGCTGATATTTTTTGTTCTGAAAATCGTTTGTAGTAATGTGAAGATGTCTGTAGTTCTTTCCCTCCAGCCAAGCTCTGATTCTAAGGCAGCTAGTGTCTGAAGATCTGTTATTGCAGCCCTCACATCTCCTTTTGATTGCTCTGCGATTTTTTGCAAAACAATGCTATCAATTGCTACATTTTCTGCCTTTGCTATCTCCCCAAGCCTTTTTGCAATAGCCAAAGCTGATGGCCTTGTAAACCTCACAAGCTGACAGCAGGTATGGAGAGGCCTCAGCCTGGGTTGCCAGGGATCTGTGGCTGTCAGAATCACTGGCCACGGACAGTCCCTGATCAGGGCTGAGATTGTGGCAATCGCTCCTCTGTCCTGAGCTGATATGCTGTCAAGTTCGATGAGGATGAGTCTGCCCCTGTGACAGAGAGGTCTGTTAAAGAGATTTCTTACATTTTCTATGTTTTTTAACTCATCCTCTGTCGGCTCACTAAGCTCTAACCCATGTTCAGTGGCCAGAAGTTTTGCAAGCAGTGTCTTTCCCGTGCCAGCAGGGCCATAGAATAGTAAGGCCTTTCCTGGCTTAAAGGCAGAAAGCCACTGCCTTGCCTGTTCTATCACAGACTTTTGGCCTACGAATTCGGCCAGGCTTTTCGGGCTGTGCTTGTCTATCCACAGCATATTACATAGTTATATCAAAATAAAATATGGCAAGTTTTCCCCTCAACAGAGCGACCTCCCTTCTGAGCCCCAGACTGACTGTGCTGATCACAACAGAGAGGGATGGAATGGTAAGGGCCGCACCATTCAGCTGGGTTCTACCAATCAGTTTTGATCCACCGATGTTGATTGTGGGCATAGGTAAGGACAATCAGGGCACACTACCAAACATTCGAAAGAATGGGGAATTCGTTGTCAATGTGGTGGATGAGAGTTTTGGCCAGAGAGCGGTAAAGTGTGAGGATGTTAGGGAGCTGGAAAAAGTTGGCCTGCACACCATCAAATCTGAAAAGATCTCCACAGCCGGAATAGGTGAGGCAAAAATCAGACTTGAGTGCAAGCTTGAAAAAATCCTTGATGTGGGAGGAGATCACTTCCTTGTGTGCAGCCAAATTGTGAACGCTGTGTGTGAGAGCAGCAAAAAGATCGGAACAAAATTCTATCCCGATCTCGATGTGATAAGGCCACTTCTCCATGTGAGTGGGGAGGAGTTCAGGTGTGTGGGAAAGGCGATCAGGCTGAAAAGATATTAATGGCTCTTTATCCACTCATAAGCAGATTCGGCAGCCACTGCTCCATCTCCAACAGCATTTGCGATCTTTTTTGATGGTCTGTCACAGCAATCACCAGCTGCAAAAATGCCCGGCACATTGGTTGCCTGAGCCTTGTCAACTTTTATAAAACCTCTCTCATCGAGCGCGATACCCAAATCCCTTGCGAGCTCTGATGTGGGTACTGTGCCGATTGCAATGAATATGCCATCCGTTCTAACCTCTCTCTTTTGTCCACTTCCCACATCCTGCAACACAGCCGATCTCACCATACTGTCGCCCCTTATCTCAACCAGAACCGTATTCCATATCACTTTTATTTTTGTTTTCTTTAGCTGAGCTTGCAGGGTTTCGGCTGCTCTAAACCTATCTCGCCGATGGACAATCGTCACAGCTGCACCCGTCTGGTCGAGAAGGAGGGCATCGGTTAGAGCTGTATCACCTCCTCCTATCACCAGTACCTGTTTGCCTTTGAAAAGGGGAGCATCACAGCTTGCACAATAGGATACGCCCTTTCCGACAAATCTCTCCTCTCCCGGCACCTCTGCCTTTCTGTGTTTTGCACCAGTTGCCAAAATGAGGGCCTTTGTGTGATAGCTTGAGCTGTCTGTCCTCACCTCAAAACCAGTTTTTGTTTTTGATACCTTGACCGCCCTCTCTCCAACGATCTCCACACCATAACCTTTTGCCTGCTCTCTGAACTTTTTGAGCAACTCTGGTCCTGATATGCCGGGCAGGCCTGGATAGTCATCTATCAGAACGGCCTCCTCTGTTTGTGAGAGTGAGTTGATGTCATTCAGTATCAGTGTTTTGAGTTGTCTTCGACCAGCAAAAAGGCCTGCTGTCAGACCAGCCGGCCCTCCACCAATGATGATCAGATCGTAGGCCATATTGTCAATTGGTTTTTGTATTAAATTAACTTGTTGGCCTACCATGTCAGAATTGTCAACTTAAGCTGCTGCCCGCTGTCTGTGATTGTCAAAATCTGAGTTGAGCGCACATTTCCCGTGGCATTCGGACCAAAGCTGACCACAGTCCCGTTTAACCAGTCGACTGTCAGCCGAAAGTTTGTGCCGAACCTGGTCCTGAGCTGTGCATAATCAGAACCAATCAGTTGGTTCAGTTTGTACACCGACACGGGATAGCTGGTCTGTGCCGGCCAGGGTATGGTGAGATTTGCTGTTGTTAGATTTAGCGGTTCTGAACAGTTCGGTTCCTGTGACTGGTTGATATAGATTATCCAGAAATAGTTATCTCCTTCGGTTAGATCTGCCTGCCAGTATACCTTGTTGTCGGTCACATTACAGAGCAGATATTCACTACCATCCCACACTCTCGTGTTTATGGCCTCGATGGGTCCTGCGAGACTGGCATACAGGATGCTATCAGTGGTAGCATTGGGGGCTGTAAATTTGACAGGGACTGTCCACATGGTAGTTTTGATCATTGCTAGAAGCTGTTCGGATATGTCGGGGATGAACAAAAAGGTGGGTCTTAACACGGTTGTGTAATAGGACATTGACCAGGAGAATAGTACTAGAAAAACGACAATCGCGACAACCCAATCGATATTCATAATTTAATTCTTGTCCTGACACTAAAAAACCATATCATCCATATACCAAAAGCCATCACAAGCAGACCGAGTTGCCAGAGCCAGTCATGTACAGCCAGAGCAGCGGCTTGGCCGTAAACAGCCCTTATGCTGACAATCGAGGCAATGCGGACGAGATTGCCAAACATCAACAGAGGTATGCCTATCAGGCCAAAAAGCCGGCCTGTCAATCCCACCCCCGGCACGGCTAACATCAGAGAGGTAAAAAATAACAAAAGTTTCCAGGCTGTGCAGTCGGGGTCTATGAGAAATCTGAAACCGCTCACAGAAAGCCATACACCATCCTGCTCAACGGGCCAACCAAGCCACACCATGTAGCTGGCAGCCATGTGAGCTGTTGCAAGCTGGAATGGATAGAGGTCCACAAAGCTGATTATCAAATAAAGTGGTGCTGCAAGAATGATTAATCTCACAAGGAATTGCAGTACAAACCAAAGTTTAAGCTGTGTTCTATTTTTTGGCCTAAAAAAATCTGACAGGTCAAACATATTGATATTTTTTGAAAAAGCTCTTAATAGCATGATCGAGATTTTGGTCCCTCAACAACACCTCGCTCTGTACATGGCGTTCGAGCATATCAAAGTATGGCCGGTTTCTGTATCTTTCGATTCTCTTATCTATTTTTGATATGATGGCCCTGTGAGCCTTCCATGCAAACAGCGCTGCCGCCAGGCTGTCCTTGCGATGCCTGTCCCAGGCTGGTACTGCCAAACCACACTTTTTAAAGTACCTTTTGAACATGTCCAACTTCTCGCTCCTCGTCAGGGGATGGGTTGAGCAGATCAGTCGTGCAGAAAAAGCAGCTGCTACTTTGACAACCTTTTGCGGAACAGGGCTTTTATCAGTTGAAATCAGAATTGGTGTGCCAAGCCTTTCGATCGTTCTGACGATGCCGGCCTGGCCAAGGCCCTTCCTCGATATACTGGCCACAAGTCGGCCTCTCAGATCAAGAGCTGTGATGCCGCTCGTCGTGCCCGGATCAATGCCGATGATGAGAAGCATTATTTAATTTGTTTGTATTAAAAATCTATAAAAGCCAAACAAAATCATAAGCCTAGCTTGGTTTACAACACCAAAGATTATCAATTGCCCAATTGTTGTTTGGGTTGTTTCTACCTCCAGCTACGTAATAACCAGCTGGACATTTTAATTCTCCATAAATTGTGGCCGAATCGATGAACTCACAGTTACTTTGTCCCAGGGCACCGGCCGAAATCGTCCCTGTGACTGTAAGTGATCCGGAAATGGTAAGTGATCCGGAAATGGTACCACCAGAAAGTTTAAGATAGCTTGAATCATGGTTATGTCCGGCTGGGGCATATTTTAAACTTAGTTGTGTGCCACCCTCAAAAATAGATCCAGCCACATCAAGGTCACCACCAAGTTTTATAGACTGTGCCAGGATATCCCAGGCCTGGATGTTACAATTCCAGCCAGATGGACAGCCCGCTGTTGAAACTGATGTCATGATCAGTCTGTTCACACCCGTTATATTTTTTCCACTCATATTCAAATTACCTGTCAGTGTGCCACCGCTGAGTTTGAGATAGAGATCTGGTATTCGGGCTGGATCAAGGATGCCTGAGATGTTTGATGCATCAATTTCACCAACAATTTTACTTGCTGTTAAGGTTCCTGAAATTGTGGCTGAACTGGCTGAGAGAAAGTTTGTTGTCAGAGTGCCTGAAATTGAGGCTGAACTGGCTGAGAGGAAGTTTGTTGTGATGTTGTAGCTGTCCATGGTTAGATTTGTGTTGATCGCAATCTCAGAGAGTGTGTGGCCCAATTTGGCTGGGTCTGTGCCACCGTAGCCAACAGTTAGGTAGACTGTTCCAACAAGTGCTATTGCAAGAGTAAGGGAGAGAATTAGGTATCGATCGAGCTGAATGGAAATGGTCATATTAAATTTTGGCAAGATTGCTTAAATTTGTTAAACATTTCAGAATTTCGATTTTATGGCCCTTGTCATTTTTTTCACCATTCTCACAAAGGTTGCCCTTTTGAGATAGAATATTGTCAATAGAGCTCCTAAAATGAAGCCGATGGAGAATGTGACCGAGGACCAGTTTATCTGTGCTGCGGTTATGTTGATGCCGAAAGTTGCTGAAAACCATATTATCAGCAGGACCAATGCCGTGCTCAGTGTTGCTTCGATGATTTTTTTGACAGCCATATCAATCGATGCCCTTTCTACTTTTTATCATTGCAATCGTCTTCGACTCAAGTTCCTTTGGCAAAGGCTCATAGACTATGTCTATCAAAGAATAGAAGCCCGTGCCGCCGGTTGCCGATTTGAGGGCAGAATTGAAACCGAACATTTCGGCAACGGGAATTTTTGTTTTTATGATCGTTAACCCCCTCTCTTCGGTCATTTCGAGTATCTGCCCTCTCCTATTCGATATCTCCTTTGTGGCAGCACCAACATGCTCTGTGGGTACGTCCATTCTGATAATCTGTTTTGGCTCGAGGATGTAAGGATTTGCGGACAGCATGGCCTCCCTTATGGCATCCCGTACTGCTGGTATGACCTGTGCTGGTCCTCTGTGTATCGCATCCTCGTGCAGCTTTGCATCCACTAGGGCTATCTTTAACGCAGCACATGGTTCCCTGGCAAGAGGTCCGGCATCCATTGCGTTCACAAATGCCTCCTTAACCATCTCAATCACCTCAAGGATGGCCTGCACACCTTTTGTCATGTCGAGTAGAATGCACTTGTTGTGTATCATTTTGACATTCTTTGCCTCCTCTTTGTCAAGACCTAGCTCGATGAGTTTGTTCTGCAGCTCTAAATTCTTTCTTTTTACATCCTGATCTGGGATCTCTCCAATCACCATTGCCTGATAGATCGCAGGCTCGAGTGCCGATGCCACGATATAAAAGCGGTTGTGCTTGTTTGGACTTTTTCCTTCGATGGTTGGACTGGTGCTCCTTATGGACTCATTGTAGATCACAATCGGAGGACTGGCTTCTATCTCAATTCCCTCATCCCGTATCGGCCTTTCTATCTTTGCGTCGAGATGGAGCTCACCGAGGCCCGACACAAGGTACTCCCCCGTCTCCTCATTTATTTTCACCTGGAGGGTTGGATCCTCCCTACTAACCTTTTTGAGAAAGTCTATCAGTTTACCCAGTTGGGCTGGATTTTTAGGCTCGATAGCTTTTGTTACTACAGGCTCGAAGATGTGTTTTATCTCCTCAAATCCGGTGATTGGAGTTGTCGGATCACATATTGTCTCACCTGAGAAGGCCTCTTTTAAACCGACTATTCCCACAATGTTGCCGGCCAGCACCTCATCCAGAGGTATTCTGTGCTGACCTTTGTAGACTGACACCTGCTGCACTTTTTCTACCCTCTGTTTCATGGTTAGCCACACATCCTGACCCTTTGTTATCTTACCAGAGAATATCCTGACTGTCGCGACGTAACCAGCGTGAGGGTCTGGGTACACCTTTGTCACAATGGCTGCCAGTTTGCCTGCAGAGTTGCAGTTCACCATATCTTTGCCCGCCTCAGAGTTTATATCGCCTTGCCATATCTTGGCTATTCTGTATTTCTGAGCCTCAATTGGGTTTGGTAGGTGCCTGATTACCATGTCGAGTATCACCTTGTGTGCTGGTGCGATTTTGGCGAGCTGGCCATCCTCCCCCCTCTCTGTCAACTCTATGATGTCTTTGAATCGTAGTCCGGATTTCTGCATGAGGGGGACAGAGATTGCCCATTTTCGCACAGCCGAGCCGAATGCAACAGAGCCATCCTCGACCTTGACAAGCCATCTATCCTTGTACTCAACTTCGGCGTACTTTTGAATTAGTATGTTCACCTCTGTGATGATGCGTTTAAACCGTTCCTGCATCTGTTCGGGGGTCAGTCTGAGTTCTCTGATCAGTCTGTCAACTTTGTTGATGAAGAGCACAGGTCGTACCCGTTCTCTCAGAGCTTGTCTGAGCACGGTTTCGGTCTGTGGCATCACACCCTCCACAGCATCGACCAACACGATCACTCCATCCACAGCACGCATTGCTCGTGTGACATCACCACCAAAATCGACATGGCCTGGTGTGTCGATCAGATTGATTAGATAGTCCTGCCCGTCGTATTCATGGACCATCGATGCATTGGCTGCGAATATGGTAATGCCTCTTTCCCGCTCCTGTTCATTGAAGTCCATTGCTAGTTGTTTGCCTGCCAGCTCCTCGGATATCATACCCGCGCCTGCGAGCAGACTATCGCTGAGTGTCGTTTTGCCATGATCTATGTGTGCGACTATGCCGATGTTTCTGATCCGCTGCGGGATCCTCATCAGGTCCTTTATGAGCTCTGTTTTGTCCTTTGTCATACTCCCCGAAATTTGAGTGAAGTTTGAAATTATTACAATAAGGTGTAATTGATATAAATATTGATTTGTTTATTTGTTGAGCTTTCCAACAACCTCCACCTTTGCGATCTCTGTGAACACAACCGGATATATCTTTGAGCAGTCCTTTCGGATCGTTTTCTGCACAGCACCATCGAGTATGGAGTTTAGGAGATCATCCATCGTGGTGCCGGTGATGGTCTCTTTCATCAGAGTTGTGGCCCTCGCTCTCACTTTTCGCTCGATCTGGGTGTAGCTTTTGTTCAGAACGAGTAGGCATTTTGTGTGGAGCTGCCAGCCATCCTTTGTTTGACCATCAACCACACACTCGACCTTCTGTGTTCGCTTTCTCACAAAACGGGCCAGCCATTCCCTGCCCACATAGAGTGCATGGAATGTTGTGTGGGCTGTCTTGCCGTCCAGGGACGTGATTTTGAAAAAAAGTTTGTAACGGTCTTTTGCCGGACTGCCTGTCAGTTCTGATCCATCCGTTTCTACGGTTCGACCGATGATTGTGGCTGGATCCGTTGCAGCCGTCTCCCCTATGATGGTGTGTTTGAAAAGAGATGGGGCTAACACAGGGATCCATTCCTTGCCTTTCCAGGTCTTCTTTTCAGCCATACACAATCTTTATGTCCTTATATAAATACCTCCTGGCGCACTTCATATTAAATAATTTGGCAATTCCTTATATGCTGTACATAATCAGATACGGTGAGTTGGCTCTCAAATCGCACAGAACCAGGATCATGTTTGAAAAAAGGCTTGTCCAAAACATAGCAGCCATACTGGAAAGGGCTGGTGTGAAGTGTGAGATTAGACGGGTTGTTGGGAGAATTGTCTTGAAAACACAAAGACGTGTTGATGTGTTGCTTAAAAGAATTTTTGGCATCGTATCTTTCTCACCCTGTGAGAGTTGTGAGCCTGACATAGAAAGCATCAAAAAACTTGCCAAAAGGATGGCAAAGAAGGTCATAAGGCCTGGCCAGACTTTTGCAGTGAGGACAAAAAGACAGAAAAAGGTAGGCCCGACATCGCAACGGATAAACGAGATCGTTGGTGAGGCTGTGCTGGAAGCAACGGCTGGTAAGGTGAGGTTGAAAGATCCCGATCACATCATAGGCATTGAAATAGGCGACAAGGCCTACGTCTATGTTAAAAGAGTTGCAGGTCCGGGTGGTCTGCCCGAAGGTGTGGCGGGAAAGGTTTTGGCAATCATAAACAGGAAACAGGATCTCATGGCTGCCTGGTCTGTGATGAGAAGGGGCTGTCATGTGAGGCCTGTTCTTAAAAAGGGATTGAATCCAAATCCGTGTGTGAGATTCTTCAAAAAGTGGTCTGCTTTTGATGTGAAATATCACAGATATGAAAAAATTGCTGATATTAAAAAGATTGCAGAAATTGAGGGCGCGCATGGTATAGTTGTGGGGGATGAGAGTTTTGTGTGGGAGAGGGTTGGTCTGCCCGTCTTCAGACCCTTGCTGCCCTATCGGTGGTTGGGAAAACGGATCAAAGTATAATTAGCACAATATATATATGGGTGTTGCAAATATCATCTCTGACATAAAAAGGTTGCGGATACAGGGCGCGAGGGCTGTTGCTCAGGCTGGCATTCGGGTGATGGAGGCTGTAATTAAAACAACCAAAGCAAAGGACGGTAGGACTTTGGTAAAGCGGGCAGAAAGGATTGGCTCAGAGTTGGTCAGAGCAAGACCAACAGAGCCTGCACTCAGAAATGCGATTGCAAGGATTATCACAAAGATGGAGGAGGTGAAGGAACAGCCTGTGGATGTTGTGAGAAAGGTTGGGCTGATCGCAGCTGAGGATTATAGGAAAATGCTGATCGAATCACAGCAGGCTATTGCAGATATAGGTGCTGGCATTATTGAGGATGGGGATACCATACTCACACACTGCCACTCATCGGCTGTGGTGGCCATTTTAAAACGTGCTGTGGAACAGGGTAAGCAGTTTACTGTCATTGTGACCGAGACGAGGCCAAAATATCAGGGTCTGATCACAGCAAGGGAGTTGCTGAAGGCAAAAATTAAGGTTATCTATTGCACCGACAGTGCGGTTGGTTGGTTTATGAAAAAGGTTGATAAGGTGTTGGTTGGCTGTGATGCAATACTGGCTGATGGTAGCATTGTCAACAAGATAGGCACACTGCCCGTGGCAATAATTGCAGAGCGGTTTGGCGTGCCGGTGTATGTGGCTGGTGGTGCGTACAAATTTGATCCTCAAACAGTTCTGGGCATTGCAGAGCCGATCGAGCAGAGAGAGGCAAAAGAGATAATAGATCCAAAAAAGTTGAGGGGTGCCAAGATCGTCAATCCGGCATTCGATATCACACCTGCAGAACTCATCAAAGCCCTCATAACAGAAAAGGGGATTGCAAGACCCGAACTGATCAGGGAGATGATGGACTGAGCTGCTCTATCTTTTTCACTATCTGATAAGCTGTTGGAAAATTTTCTTTCATGTAATCCATTATCTCCTGCTTATTCAGAGTTCCGTCGAGAAGATAGGCATAAAATTCGTCGCAGTTTAGAGAACTAACTTTACAAACTCCGAAACAATTGTCCACTTCCTTGACGAGGGGCTCATCGCCTATGTATGTTCTGATCATTCTTTCTTGTGCCTCACACAAATACCTGAGCTCTTCTTCTGACATGTCACACATGATACGATGTACGTTCTCGTGCTTTTTTATCTTGTTAAACTTTTTTGATCTTGTGAGCGATTCTGGGTACACTATCATGCCATTCGTTGTGAATGGGTTTAGCAAGTCGATTTGCTCTCGGTAACCAAGCTCGGTAAGCTGATTTGCAAGTTTTTTTCTTTCTTTTTTCGTCAAGCCGGTTGAAAATCTTTTACAAATGCAAACAGCCGATGCACCGAAGTAGAAGTTTTTTATTTTTTCATAAGCGTCAAAAACATCATCGGGCACAACACACTCATAACCAGAACAGTAGTTTTGTGTGCTACTCTTGACTGGCACAGAGGCACAGCTGTTCAAAAGCAGACTTCCTACCAGCGTCAGCTTAGCAAAGATTTTCAATTTCATCATAAAGCTGTTCTTTCAATTCGGGTTTTTTCTCTATCAGATAACATAAATAAATGTAAGGTTCTAGCTCTTTCCAATCGTTTGAGTTCTTCACATTTATTAGCTTATCTATCAACTTTAGTCCTGTTGTAAATCTTCCCTCTCCCACCAAATCGTCTACAAGTTTGAGAACTATTTTTGTATAAAATACCTTTTTTGTTACCTCGCCAAAGGATTTGTTTTTCAATCTCTTTAACACTGTTTTTGCATCATAGATTTGATTGGTCTCAAGACCGGCAGCTCTTATGTACATCTCATCGTGTTCTGGTGATACATTTGCACAGAATTCTTTTTGAATTTCCTCTTTCTCCTCCACTGATTTATACATATACCGATATGTATGTTTATACAATTCTTTGACATCCTTTTTTGTTAATCCACAATACTCACACAGATCATCTATCCCTGTAACAACTTTAATCTTTTGTCTGGGATTTGAGAGAATTCTTTTGAACGTCCTATCAATATTTTCATAAAATAACGATCCGTACCGTGGATCTCTCGATACCTTTCCATTCAGAACGTATTCGGAAAGAGCCTGTAAGTGGTGGCCTGACAGTCTGATGGGATCGTCTGACCCTTTGCTTCCAAACAACTCTTTTAAATATTTTATCAATTTCATAGTATCAGACTGAGTAAGGCCAACACGTTGTAATGGCCTGCCGTCTCCTCGATGATGCGATTTGCATGAGGAGGTGCCCTTTTGTCTGTATAACAATCAATTATTTTGAAAAAAACCTCTGGCAATGTTTGGCATCTGCCGCGTGGATCTACTGCAATCCTGAATGTGCCTCTGTAAATGTCCGGATCGTCTAGAGGATAGTTTGTGAATTTGATTATTTCACCATTCCTGTCATAATAAAAATTTGCACCCGTACATGGCCAACCATTGTAATGGCCTGCACTGCCTCCCATACTTTCCCTTATCAAAAGATGGTACATCTCCCCCTTCTCCGTACCCAACATCTTTTCCAGATTTTTTGTTATCATATCATTCAATCAGAGCTTTGACAGCTGCTGGTAGGTAGAGGCCAGTTTTGGCGCCCTCGATCAGATGCCTGGCAATCTCGTCTTCTGTGAATCTTTTCTGATAAACTCCCCTCTCAGCCATTGCATGCCAGGTATCGGCTGGCTGTAGGATGGCTGTGTACAAAGAGACCATCGGCTTTTTGTGAGGATAGCTGATCTGACCATTGCCTGGCCTGTCATGATGGTTTGCTATCGCGTTTGCCATGGCAGATGGGAGGGGATCGAGTGGCTGTCTTGCATTGACCAGTATGTCTCCAATAATTACATGTTCTGCCTTCTCACAGCCATCCATCTCCTGCTTGGCATTGTATTTGCCGTTGAAAAGCTTACCTATATCGTGGACAAGGCCTGCCTTGTAAACCGTCTCAGCCTTTTCTCTGTCAAGGCCAAGCTTGTAGGCTATACCTTTTGCCAGCTCTGCAACTGCCCAGCAGTGTTCGTATGTGACCCTATCATTTTTTATGATGTCGATCAGCTCATCCGGTTTGGCTGTGAGTATGTCAATCGTTAGCTCTGCTCTCTCATCAAGATCAGCCAGCAACCTCATACCCAACTCGGGGTTGTCATAGGGAGGTTTTAGGCTAGCAAGAATCTGTCTGTATGCTCTTTCGCACAGTCGATGGCTATCTTTCATAGGCTTAGAGATCCCTTTTGTTATACCTTCCCAACATGTCCCATCTGTCATTTTCTACTATCTTAAGGGCAATGGCGTAAGTTATGCCCTTGTACTCTTTGACAATGTCAGAGGCAATCTCCCGTATCTGGGCTGGACTAAGGCCTATACTCTCCTGGCCTATGTTCTTCTCTACTTCTATCTCAATCTCTACAGGGTAATTTGTACCTTTCATATTTATCACTACTAAATAGTTACATTTTGTATTTAAATACTTTTCGGTGGCTATGTCTATCGATATAACGGTGTTATCAAAAATAGTTTTTTAACAGCTTACATAAATGCCCTAGCATCCTTTGCCTTTTGGGCCTTTGCCTCATGCCATTCCTTCAACACAGACTCGAGGGATTTGCCCTTCTCAGACTGCCTGGAGCGTCTGGCCCTCACCCTTACAAACAGGGGAAAGTTGACCGCCTCACCCACAACCAGCGCATTGCCCACAGGCAGGGATGATATCTGTTCCACCACATCCTTTGATATGCCCTCTGAGCTCTCCTCGATGTGAGCCAGATCGTAAGGGTTTGTGATGCGGAGTATGAAATTGGAATTGCACTGAGAGAGGATGGTCGTATCGAGCCTTTTTGGCCTCTGTGAGACAAGGCAGAGAGAGGCGCAGAACTTTCTCCCCTCCCTTGCTATTGTCTGTAATATTGCCTTGCATATGGCAGCCTTTCTTTTGACACCCTCAGGTACAAACTGATGGGCCTCCTCAACCACAAGAATGAATGGGGGGATTATGCCAGCCTGCCTGGCTTTGAAAAGTCGCCTTGCGATGTGATCAACGACAATCTGCCTCTTCGTCATGGAGGTTGTGCCCGAAAGGTCGATCACAGCCAGCCTGTTGGGAGCTGCCAATTGCTCGATTTTGGGCCTTTCCTGTGTGCCAAAAAGGCCTAGCCTTGTTAGTTTTGTGAGAGAGGCCAACAGCACATCCTTGGTTGTCTGATGTATATCCATCACCTCAACAGCCGATATCAGGTCTGTTAAGCCGAACCTGCCCTTGAACGAGCTGGCTATCTTTTGTAAAATTCTCAGCTGGGGAACCGTCAAGTCAAAGAGGCTTCCTATTCTGTTCAGTACTGACTTGATGGCTATCTGTATATCAGCCATACCAAATATGGCTGTTTGACTAGCATACTGACTGTCCCGACCAAAGGCCGTATACTCGCCGTGGGGGTCGATCACAATGATAGCAGGCCCCTCTGGCCTGGCCAGCAACTCCTCAATCAGAACCGCTACAAGATGTGATTTACCAGCTCCTGACAGGGCCAGTATTGCCAGATGCTTTTGGAAAAGCCTCGTCATGTTGAGCTTTACATCCAATCTGTGCTGAAAAAGCTGGCCAATGTTCACACCGTTTGGGTCAAAGCCGAAAAGTTTGGCTAGTATTTCTGGCTGGGGCTCAACGACAGCCGTGCCAGGTGATGGTGGAAAAAGGCTATCCTGGAAGTCACCCTTCCTTAAATGGGATCCGCTCTCATCCTTATGGCCTGTCCACACACCCAGCGCAACCACATCACCAACAAGACACTCCCACTCCCATGTGGGATAGTCCTCAGAAAAAGGCCTGTTAGCGAGCTGAACTGTCTCTGGGTTGCCAAAATAGCGATTGCTCTTCCTGATATCAGCCACCCTACCTATCAGCTGGCCATCAGCTGTGGCAACCTGCACAAACTGGCCCTTCCTAACCTCAGCATCCCTGTTCAGCACAAAACTAAACCTCTTTGTGGATGGCCCCTCAAATGTCGAAATGACTGTACCAAAGCTCTTTTGGTCCATTATATTGTTATAGAAAGTAATATATTCATCAAATATTTAGAGTGTAGTCAAATAACATGTCACAGTCAGGTCAGTTACCCCTGTATCATCACACCAGTCCAAATAGTCATCCATAGACTTTGTGCTGGGAGTAGATAAATCCACATTTTCACAATCAACAGCCAAAGCTTTATATCCCGGACCAAACTTGTTTTGGCAGATCTGATTTGGGGTCCCCTTATCGTCACAATTACCACTGCACTCGACAACTACTGTGGCTATATAAAGCGAACCAATTATACTACCAGCTCTCAGCTCTCCTGAAATTGTGGCTGAACTGGCTGAGAGGGAGTTTGCTGTCAGCCTGCCTGTTATGTTTGCATTGCCGGCAACGTGCAGCTTTTCTGTTGGACTCGTTGTCCCGATGCCGACTTTGCCGGTTGATTGTTGTAAAAATATTCCATTGCTAGCTTGATATGTTCCAATCTTCACTCCACCACCATATATGCTTTGAATAAAATGGTTAGTATCACCCAAATAAACAGTGGCTGTTTCACCAGACTCGTCAAAGCTTCCTGTTCCTTGAACAAGAATGTCCCCCAAATCAACATCCAACTTCGCTCCTGGTGCTGTCGTCCCGATGCCGACGTTGCCGGTTGAATCTATTACCAAGGTGTATGGTATTAACGGAGTTTCACCCACTTTTCGTTGAGTAGCATCTACTCCTAGGGTAAGCTTAGAACCTGTAAATCGAATCTCTGCAGGATTAGTGTCCTGAAGAGCTTTATTTGCCCCGGGAGACCAGCCAAATCCAATAACTTTATGTCCTCCATCATGGAATGCCATAGCGGTTCCAATCTGTAGCTTATCTGTTGGACTCGTCGTCCCGATGCTGACGTTGCCAGAAGAAGTGGCAAGATAGGTATTGCCTGAAATTGTGGCTGAACTGGCTGAGAGGGAGCCTGTTATGTTTGCACTGCCGGCAACGTGCAGCTTTTGTGTTGGACTTGCTGTCCCGATGCCGACGTTGCCTGAAGAAGTGGCAAGATAGGTATTGCCTGAAATTGTGGCTGAACTGGCTGAGAGAAAGTTTGTTGTCAGAGTGCCTGAAATTGAGGCTGAACTGGCTGAGAGAAAGTTTGTTGTGATGTTGTACCTGTCCATGGTTAAATTTGTGTTGATCGCAATCTCAGAGAGTGTGTGGCCCAATTTGGCTGGGTCTTCGGTGCCATAGGCCAGAACGAGATAGAGAGCTGAGATGATTGAAAGTAACAGAAATAGGGAGAATAGCAGACCTCGTGTTAGTTGAATAAGCATATTTTATTATTTTTTTTTCATATTTAAGTCTGTTATGAAATTTCTTACAGACCAGCCCGCCCTACTGATCGGCAGGACCTTGATAATAGCTGATCTACACATAGGCATAGAGGCTGAGATGGCAAAGGCGGGGCTGAAAATGCCCTCTCACACACAGAGTTTGGGTGAAAGGATTGAACAGTTGATTAGGTATAGTAGGGCTAAAAGGTTGGTGATATTGGGTGATCTTAAACACAGAGTGAGTGGGGTGACATTTTTTGAAAAAAGGGAGGTTCCAAGATTTGTTGACAGACTGTCACCTCTTGTAAAGGTTGAGTTGATACCCGGCAATCATGATGGAGGGATTAGGAGGGAGTTGAGGAATTGTAAAATAAAAATCCATCCTGTGACTGGCATCAGGATTGGCAATCATTGGCTAACCCATGGCCATACCAGATTATCAGCAGAGGCAAGAAGGTGTCACACAATAATAATCAGCCACTCCCATCCCCAGATAGAATTCAGGGACAGACTGGGATATGTATGGACTGAGCCAGTGTGGGTGAGAGCAAAAATCGGAAGGAGGCAATTGATTGTGATGCCAGCTTTTGGTAGTGTTGGCGGAACTGCTGTTAACAGGCAGGGTCTACTCGGTCCAATTGGCAGAAGGGCAAAGATTGAAAGAGTTTATTTGCTGGACGGTACTGAACTCTCTTTGCCTAAAGCAACAGATCAGTCCCAATATTGACGTGTTCTCGCCCAACCCTGTTCGGCTTTTAGAATTTCCCTAAAAAGTTCGTCATGAGATGTTTGTCTTGAGAGTATCCGTGAGGCTGTCACAGGTCCAATCCCCCTTCCAGCCAGTACAGTTACCGCATCCCAGCCGTGTACGATAACCAGAGCAGCACTGTCCTCAACTCTTTGGAGGGTAACTCTCTCAGCCCTTGTGAGCTGCTTTTTCCCTCTCTCTTTTGTTAGTATGGCCTTTGCCTGCTCAACAGCTCTCCACGGCACCACCCCAATCAACCTTGAACTGCAATAGCTACAGATCAGTTCTATTGGTTGGCCAACCTCAGCTATCCTCACCCATTGCCCACAGTGGCAGCATATCAGACCAACCTTTGTTGAAAGCAGTCTTTGCTTAAAAGCAGCAAATATCTCAGCCTCTGGCCTTGCCGGGCCCAACAGTTCATATCTTCTCTCAAGGCCTGCCCGACCAAGTGGGGAAAGGCCCTGCCGAACCTCTATTGCCATCTCCCCGCGCTGTATCTTTTTCAAAATCTCACTGGCTCTCTCAATGTCAAACTTCTCTGCAATCAGCTCATTGATCGTCTCTGTCCACACAGGGCTATCCCGATAGGCCTCCATAAGCCTTCTCAGATAGCCTTTGCCAAAGGTAGCATCCCTTCTTATTATACCAAACCTCTGCCCCACATGGCTAAACTTCCAGGCAAAAAGCTCTGTGGCTGGCAGTACTGCTTCGAGTTCCTCTCTCAACTGAGCTGTTTTTAACTGTTTTAGTATGTCAGCCACATCCTGCCAACTCCCACCCTGCCATTTCAGCATTATTCTATAGGGATCAGTTGCAAGGCCTGCTGAAGTTGCGCCTGCAAGCCTGCCTGCCACCAGCCTGCCTATCGTCTCATTGACAAGAGAACCTCCACAGAGATGGATGATTGCCCAGTTAAGGCCTGACTCCCTACCTCCCTCTATCAATATGGTTTTGTGATCAGGAACAGGCCATCCCCCATTCTCCTTTCTATTCCTTCCCACAACCTGTGCAACCTCAAACGGAACTGGTATAAGCTCTCCCTCCCATGCAGGAATTGCTCCTTCAAAGCCCTCTACTGGCTGAACAAGCAGCCTTTCCTTTTCCATCTCAATTACCTCCCAGGGCTGACCCTTGCATATGAACCGACTGCCCGGACAGACATGCAGGGCTACGAAGTCAGCATCCAGGCTTGCTACTGTTTGCTGACTGATTATGTCAAACACCTTGTAATTTCTCACATCGGGTATTGTGGAGAGGCCCTGATAGTAGTAGTCAAAGGCAGCCCTTCTCCTTTTCAACACTATCTCCTCCTTATTGAGCCGGCCTTCTTTATTCAGCCAGAGATAGCCCAGCTTCTGCAACCAGTCACAAAAAAGCAGAAAGTCTGGCCAGGTTAGATTTCTAAAAGGCCAGGCCCCTTTTACAATATAGAACACATCCCGAGCAGGTATTTTGTAATACTCTAACAGCAGGCCAGCTATCTGGTGGCCCAGCACATCCCAGGCCAGACCATATGGCTGCACAGGCTCAATCCAGCCCTCCCTGACCAACTGTCCTATTGCTTTTGCTTCTGCCAGCTCATCTCCCTGGCTTGCGAGTATGAGGCCCTCTGAGAGTTTTTCCAGAGAATGGCCTGACCGGCCAACCCTCTGTACCAGCTTTGCGACCTGCCTCGGGCTGCCCCATTGAATCACAAAATCTATACTGCCTATATCAATACCCAGCTCCAGAGAGGATGTGCATATCAGTGCTCTCAGCTTTCCCACCTTCAGACCATTCTCAGCCTCTATCCTCACCTCCTTTGAGAGCGAGGAGTGGTGGACCTCCAGAGGAATTTCTGGATAGGCTGATTTTATTTTTGCTCCCAGCAGCTCTGCCCATTCCCGGGTGTTTGTAAAAATCAAAACAGATTTTTTGTTTTTTGCGATCTGAGCAATTCTCTCTATCCTCTGCTCAATCTCCGGACTTTCAATACCAATCCTTATCTCTTTTGTGTTTATGGTATTAACTATTTCCACTGGCTGATTCGATGTAAGCCACTGTGCTGCCTCCTCCTTATTGCCTAAAGTTGCTGATAGGCCGATCATCTGAATAGGTTTTGCAACCAATTTTTTCAATCTCTCTAAACCAACAGCCAGCTGGCAGCCTCTCTTGTTGCCCATCAGCTCATGAACTTCATCAATGACTATCCATTTTATGTTTGCCAGCCCCTGCCTCATCCTCTTCCCAATCAGTGCAGCCTGAAGGCTTTCAGGTGTTGATATCAACATATCCGGAGGGTTGGCTGCCTGCATCGCCCTCTCATATTTACCCGTATCTCCATGTCGTACCGACACATCAAGGCCGATCTGTTCTGCCCACCATAGCAGTCTTTTTAGAAGATCTCGATTTAGAGCTCTGAGTGGTGTGATGTACAAAATCGAAATCGGTTTTGGTTTTTGCTCAACCCACAGGCTGAATATCGGTAGTAAGGCTGCCTCTGTCTTTCCAGAGCCCGTCTCGGCAATGATCAGGCAGTGCTTGCCGGTCAGAATTTCTGGTATGACCTTTTGCTGAATAGGGGTTGGCCGGTCAAATCTCTGCCTAACGGTTTCTTGTAGGACCTGATTGAGCAATTCGAACATAAAATAGAACTAAAAAATAATTAATAAATATAAAAACAATTATTAAAATGCGTGGCCTGGTTGAGTTTATTGCCATTATTGGCCTTATTGCGGTTGCAGCTGTTGTGGCCACTGTTTATTACCTATCCACAACCCAGATATACATCCCACCAGAGATCGCACAGGAAATTGAGCCTGTGAGGCAGTTTGTGACAAACCTGGCCAGGGAGCAGGCTGACCGCACGATCAGAGTGGTCGAAAAACAGGGCGGTTTTTTGGCAGATAGCCTGCCCCCAGATGTCCCGGTATATGGTGGCCGGCCAGTAGCTGTTTGGGCTGCCTGTGACCAAGCTTCAACCCCATCCCTCGATACAATCAAAGCTGAGATTATTAAAGGCCTCAATCAATCCATACAGGGACGGCTGCAGCCAGAAATGGAGATTGCCGGCAAACCGGTTACCTTTTATCTAAACCAGCTGGCCATTCAATCTGCCATACTGGATGACAAAATCACATTCTCGATCACCCTTCCAATGAAGATAGCCAACATCTCTGACAACAGACCGATCACTTTTGAAATTCCGACCAGGTTTGGCTATATTTATAAATTTGGCTCTGACTTTGTGGCCGAGCAGACCACCCATAGACCCATTGAGTGGGCTACAATAAGAAATCTGTACGCTTCCACTCTGCCAACGTTTGGAATTATGACAAAATGTGGAGAAATAATATTTTTAACACCAATGGAGGTAGCAGAGGGGCTGGAAGATGTTGTTTCTTATACTCTACTAAATACATATTTCTGGCAACTGCCGGGAACAAGTGGAATGCCCTTGATGCTCATAGAAAAAATCAATAATAATCAATATGTGGATCTGAGCCCTAAACTTCAGATGCCGGATAGATTTTCATTTCAGCCGCTTGATTCTGTGATTTTTGCAAATGTTGAAATGCCATCAGCAGAAAAAGCCGGATTTAAAATATATATACCCATATGTGAGGCCTTTTACGATCAAAATTATTCTTTTGATTTCCCATTTATAGTAACTGTCTGGGATCAATTACTTGAAAATCAGTTTAGCTTTGCAATAAGAGCTCTCGTCAATCAATCACAGCCCGGTGAGTGTATAGCAATTCAGGCTTTTACAGAATGCAAAAAGGAATTTGATATGCAAATTAAGGTTCAAGATGCATTCCAGAATCCAATTCCGAATGCTGTTGTTAAATATGCTGGCTGTACATTCCAAACTGATGAAAATGGGATAATTAGTGACAAAATACCCAAAATAGATTCCAAACTTACGGTCTCTCATCCTGACTATGCTCCTTATTATGAAGATGAGAGATGGAATGTGATGTCAAACAAAATCATAACTTTACATAAGATACCAAAGATAAGGTTCAATTTTGTTGAATTAAAAGATACAACTGTTCTAGGCATACATCAGTTGGAGAGTGGTGTGACATGTCAGACAGCAAAGCCTATTGATACGGAATTCATAATTCTGAACATAACATCGACAGAGAGACCTAGTCTGAGATTTGTAATCTCTAATGTTGACCTTGAGGCTGACATGAACACATGTCTGGAGCAGGCAGGTGTAAAAGAGCAATGTGATGTGTGTGTAAAACTAAGTCCAGAGGAGGTATACGGAAATCCGGCATGCGATGCCTGTATGAGACCATCTGCACAGTGTATGAAAGTGAAGAATTTCACAGATATAGATTTCCTTCCAGGTGGAAATTATAGAATTGATGCTCAGATATTTGATTTAACAAAAATGCTGGCCCTATCTCAGGATACACCATGGTACCAGATTCCATGGTATATCACACCTGTAAAAACAAGGTCCACAAATGTTCAAATTCCAGAAGATGACAGCGAGATAAATGTGTTCGTATGGGATATGGATTATATTATCAGTAAAACAGAATCAGAATTTAGCAAAGAATATGATGATTGCTGCGGTACATTAGACCTTAAATGTGAGTTTGGTGATATCTTTTTGCCAGGTGAGCCGATAACAACGGGCTGCAAAGGTGAAGGACTTCAAAAAGCAATGGAGTATCTAACAAAGGAGGATTATTTCCCGCTTGAGGTATGTCTGGTATGAACAAAACACTATTTGCCTTGGAGCTGATGGCCATCCTGGCAGCCTATCTTATAATCTCAATGCCCTTTACTTATGCAGCTCTATGGCCAAAGCAGGTCGTACCTGTGCAACAGCCACAGCTACCAACAGTCGGACTTACAGAGATCTACACTGCCATAACTGGCTGGCTGATCGGTCTTTTGGATAGTGTGCTGCCGGGAGTAAGGGCTCAGAGCTGTCCTACTGGCTATTACTATGACATTGGCACACTTACCTGTAAATCACTGGCTGGCATAACCATCACACATATTGGCACAGAGCCTATCAGTTTTGAGGGCTGTAATCAGGCCCATGAAGCAAATGTGACGGTACGGATAGCAAACCCACCAACTGGTATGACATTTGAGACCAAAGCTTACTATCTGAATGGCAGTACTACCCCTGCTTTTATTTCAACATGTTCGATGGTAAGCAGCAATACCTACAAATGCCCAATTACAATTTCAGCCTTTGGTCCGAACTGCAGGGAAGGTGTGTATACACTCGATCCCAACAAAATCGAGTTGAACATCTCCTTCCCTGATGGCCAGGAAACTGCTTACAAATCTCTTTCAACAACATTTTCTTCTTTAACAATCAACTCCTGGGTGTGTGGCGATGGAATCTGCCAAACAAGCCTTGGTGAGTCCAGCTCAAACTGCTGTGTTGATTGTGCCTGTTCAACCGGTATATGCGATTGGGTGTTGTTGACAGAATGGGCAGAACAATCAGAGCCACCATCGAATGCCAGCTGCAGACCAGAGCCAACGTCTTTATCGATTACAAACAAAAAGGACAAACAGATAGCTGGTGGTATATGGCAGTCAACATTCAATGTATCCATACCAAACGCACCTAGAAGTTTGACGATGATAGGTAACAGTGTGACAGTAAAAAGCTGTGATGTAGAACGTGCTGGATGTACAGTTACAGGAGTAATACTTAGCTGCGATCCTTCCAACAGCCTACCAACTGCCTGTAACCTGTCATTCAGAATCCAAGATTATAATTCAGAGAAAATGTACAATATTTTATTCAATGTCAGTTTTACAGTTCACTATCAGAATGGATCGTATACGATTGAAAAAACCTTGAGCAAGACCATCAGCTCAAGCCCGGGCCGCACATACTGTGGCAATCTCCAAGTGGATGCAGGTGAAACAGCCAGCACATGTTGTTATGATGTAGGTTGTGGAGAAGGCTATTACTGTGATGTAAGTGATGATCTTAGATCGGCTGTGGCTGGAGGGCAGGCCATACCATATGGCAACCTTTGTAGAAAAATTGATGACATAAAATTTGGTAGCATACCAATCATTGAAACAAACGCACAGACAGCTGAGCAGCCAACTCAGGCAGGTGTTGAGATAAAGATTGGTACAAAGCTGGCATTCGATTTGGTGATACCGATAGAAAATAGACCTGCAACCATATCAGGCCTCGATTTCAGATGCAGGTGGGCTGACAGCCTTGCAAATGTTGGTTTGGTTTGCAATGTGAAAAATTGCAAGATCCGAGGCAATGAACTGAACTGCTCAATCGAGTCAAACCTTGTCGATTTCAGCTTGCTGGAGCCTTCCAAAAATCAGGAAATAAACGGCAACAATCTGACCGGCACAATCGTTTTCAATAATGGACCTGGCAGCATCACAAAGGCAATGTCAACACAATTTACAATAAAATATCAACTGAAACCAACCTGTGGCAATGGCTGGTGTGAGACTGCGATAGGTGAGGGAGAATGGGGTAGTGGTGTTGCATATCCATGTCCTGCTGATTGTGGGGGCTGTCCTGGTCAAAGCAAAACGGATACAATACAGTTGGGCAATGAGAGATGTGTCAATCCAGCTGAGATACAAATCTACAACTATGTATTTCCTGATAAAATAAACTGTACGGCTGCAGAAGTTGGTAATGAATGTGCGCTGAATGATTTTGACTTTGCATTTGCTGTTCAGCATCCTGTAGGTTCTGAGATCGAACTTGATATAAATCAGAAATTCGAGTTCTCTATTGATGGTCAGAAAAATTTCATAGATACAAATTGCCCATCAAGCCCCCACCAGACAATCGAGCAGGACGGCATACTGCTGAGCGGTTTTGGATGTAGTCCAAGACCTGTAGGTCTGCTCACATCAAACCTTATAATACCTGGTCTTACTGATCTTGTTTCGCAAAAAAGGGCTGAACTGGTTGCCGGCCAAGTCCTGGTAAATCCGATTGACACAAAGACTATTGATTTCAATTTCCCATTCAAAGCTTATATTGATGGTCAAACAGTGGATCTTTCTTTTTCAAAAACAGTCACCCTTGAGATCAATCTGGAAGAAAATGTGATCAGTTGCTCAGAAGCATATAACAAGGCGTTAAAAGAGCATGAAGCTACTAAGGATTTAAAAGATAGATATAAAAATTGGGCTAATATAGCAATTTGGTTGGGCTGGATTCTACTTGGGGCAGCAGCTATTTTTGCTGCACTAGGATGGGCAGACTGGGCAATAGGGGCGGCTAGTCTTGCGACGTTGTTTTTCATTATTAATGAGATAGCTAATTACTACCTTAAAGAGGAAATATCCGATATTGAATATGCACTGGAAACCATAAATAGCGCACTTGAGGCATGTAATGCTGTCAAAGATATTAAACAAGAACTCGAGAAACTTCGGGAGAAGAAAGAAGATACCTTAAGAGAGGCAAAAAAGATTGCATCAAAGATTAAAACTGCTCGATGGCTGTTTGGCGGAGCTGCTGCTATAGGTATGCTACCCAAGTTAGCTGGAGGGGGTGAGGCGAAAGAGGTTATATTTATATTATTATCAAAAGGAGGTTTACCTGCTTAGGAACCTACTGTGTTTTAAATGAATTGATCAAATCAAAAAACAATCATTTCTTTAACTTCTTCCAAATATAAATATGCGTGTGCTTTTTGCCAGCTTTTTAGTGCTGGTTGGGCTGGTTATGCCAGCCTCTGCCCATCTCAGCCTGAACATAACAGGTCCTGACAGCGTAGCTGCAAATGTCAGCCTACCAGGTCAGCTGATCGTTAGACATGACTGGCTGCCAAATGTCAGTTTGCTTGCCTACCTGAATGGCAGCCTGGTTGGCCAGCTAAATCTTTGGCCCTATTACAATCTGACAGCCATGCAGTTTAAAAATCAGTCCTTTAGCTATAAATTCAATGCATCCGGAACAAATAGCTGGTTTGAGTGGCCTGATATAATATTCAATTACACAGTCGATTTTGAAGCATTTCAGTACAATGCAACTTCAGGGGTGTGTGATATCTATTATGGTGCAAACCAGAGTTTTACTGAGGAGCCGGGAAAGGTGAATGGCTCTGAGGGTATTAAATGGATTAGGGATATGAGTAGCTGGCTCACTGCCTTGCCAGATGTCTGTCCATCAAACATTAGTTGGAGGGTATCTCCTATTCCAGCTAATCCTGACATCCAGTTGAGGCCATCTCAGGCATGTGCTGGCCAGAACTATACTGAAGTAGTATATGCAACAGGCTGGAATGTGACTGTGAGCAAGGATGGGTGGGTGAGAAGGGTGCTGCTCTGTCCAAAAGGTTATGAAAATCAGTCCTTTTCGATAAACGGTCCTTTTGGCACAGCCTCTGCAAAAAATTGCACAGGCAGTCTGCTGTCCACTGCATGGAATAGGAGCCAGCCGCCAGTTCTGTCAAGTGAAGGTATCTATCTTGAGCCGTTCTGGAATGCCAGTCTCTCCACCAACAGAGATAAATACAATGGCAGTGCTGTGGGTGGTATATGGAAAATTACTGTTGGAAAGGATGGCCAGTTCAATACAGAGGATGATGTGATCACATATCTCAATTATGGTTTGGATGCTATATGGGAAGGTCAGGTATGGCCAGAAGATCTAACCCAGGATGCCTCCTCATTTATAAAAATTATTTCATATTCAGACACTGCAGCATATGTGATTGTATATCTACCTCCACAAGGTCCCCAGATATGTGCCTGGACAAACAAAAGTGAGGTGAGAGGGCCAGAACAATTTTCTGTCGAATCAGCAGAAAAGATAGATGGTAATACAACATTTTCAAAACCATACATTGTTATCTGGACTGAGGATGGTATAAGAGGTTATATAACCATTCCTGAGTGTGCAACCCCACCTGCAACTTGTGCTGAGCAGATAGTCAGCTATGGTGCAAAGTTACACACAGGAGCTGTCAATTTCTCCTCTGTCTGGAATGGCAGCCATTTAATTGTAAGAGCCGCAACAAACAAAACAGATTTGGTAACAAACACCACAACAATAATAAACCTTTCTGATTTTGGCCTCAAAGCACCCGCAGAGGGTGAGTTCAATGTGACGGTTAGGGCCCTGCTGGATGGCCAGGAGCTGGCAAATAGGAGCAGAACATTCGCTGTGTGTATAGATGGGGATGGGGATGGTGTGTGTGCCGAGGCAGGGGACTGTGCCGATGATCCGAGTAGTGATCCTGAGGGCTGCCCACAATCAAAGGCTGACTGCAATGCCACCACATCGGACTGTGCGGTCTGTGTATATCCAAACGCAACCGAATGGTGTGATAATATTGACAATGACTGCGATGGTAAGGTTGATGAGGGCTGGACAGGGCTTGGTCAGATCTGCTGGCAGGCTGATGTCAACGAGTCGGGTAGAATGGGAGCATGTGTGGGTAGTATGGGTTGTGCGCAGAACAGGTCTGGTGTGATCTGTGTTAATGAGCTGGGCTTTCCTCCCTTCAGGCCTGGGGAGGTAAATGAGAGTTGTGATAATGGAATTGATGAAGACTGTGATGGCAATGTGGACGAGCTTGAGTGTGAATTGGTTGAGGGAACGGTAAAGCCCTGCGGCAAGAATCAGACCTGGTTTTGGTGTGGAACTGGGGTCCAGACCTGGCTCGCGGGTAAGTGGACAAACTGTACATGGCAGAAACAGCCAAGGGCCGAGCTCTGCAATCGCATCGATGATGATTGTGATGGGATGATCGACAACATCGGCAGTGGAGGGTCGGTTCAGATCACAAAGTGTGCATGTTATAATGGTGGAACACCAGGCTCTGAGGACACAAACCCCTGCAATGGCATAGACGATGACTGTGATGGTCAGATAGATGAGGGTCAGAGCTGCTGTCAGGCTGGTACGACAAAATCCTGTTCTCAACTCGGATTTGTGGGTGTGTGTGCAGCTGGCTCTGCGATCTGTCAGGCGGGAGCCTGGAATATGTCGGCATGCTACAGGGGAGCAGCCGAGGTGTGTGGCAATACAGCTGATGATAACTGCAATGGAGTGGTTGATGATCCTGATTATTGTGAACAGGCAGGCTGTTTCAATTTACAACAGGATGTGGGTGAGCAGGGCATAGACTGTGGTGGGGTGTGTGAACGGCCCTGTGAGTATGGCCTTGCCCCATTCTGGTATGGCACTGCCACAGTCGGCTTTGTGATGATCCTGGTCATCACATTCATGTTTTTGAGACCAAAGCCTGTATAGAGTTTCACAGCTCGAAGACCTGACCATCCCTTGCCGCGACTGTCTTGATGCCCGTCTGTCGGGCGATCCAGTCGGCCTCTCTCTCAGCAACTCCTTTAACCATCCTCATACCGAAGTGAGTGAGTATGGCCAGGCCGGGCTTTGTCAGCTCGATCAAAGTTTTTGCCTGGCCAGCATCCATATGGTCAGGCCATGACTCGGTCCTTGGTCTCAGGCAGTTCAGTATCAGTACATCACAGCCTTTAAACCACTCTTCCTGGCCTTTGAAATATTCACCATCCGATGTATAGCCTATCTTGTGGCTACCTTCGAGTACAAAACCTATACCCGTCTTCTCTGTGTGCTTTGTGGGTGTGGCTGTGATTTTTATCCTTCCCAGCTGTGTGCTCTCACCCGGACTCAGGGTAACCACCTTTTGTAGAGCGCTTAGATGGTATCCGGATATCCTGTCCAGAACAGCCCTGTTCGTTACCAGCATACCCCTTTTCTTTTGCGAGCCGACTGTCATTGCTTCAATGACCATCTCTGCATCACAGTAATGGTCTGGGTGGGCATGGCTGACCAGAACAGCTGTTAGCTTTCTCAGCCTGATGTTATATTCCCTTGCCCGTACAAGGGCTCCTGGGCCTGGGTCGATGTGGATCAGCTCACTGTCCATGTCAATAATAATGCCACCCGTTGCCCTAACCTGACTGATCACAACAAAGCGGCCTCCTCCTGTTCCTGCAAAAGTTATCCTCGTCATGGCTCACCTTGGCTGGATCCTCCACCTCGGTCCTGTTTCCGTATCTTCGATAATTATACCTTTCTTTTTAAGCCTTTCCCTTATCAGATCAGCCTCTAACCATTTTTTGTTAGCTCTGAGTTGTTCTCTCTTGTACAGCAAAGATTTCACCTCACCCTTTGCTTCGGACATGTCGTGCCATCTACCCACCTTTTGTAGATCAAGGCCTAGAACCCTATCAGCATACAGTACAAATTTGTATATCGATTTTGCAAGCTTTTTGTCAATACTCTTTTCAGCCATGGCTTTGTTTGATTCTGTCATTAGCTCAAAAAGACTGGACAGAGCAAGGGGCATGTTGAGGTCATCATCCAGTGCAGAGCTCCACTCCAACTTTGTCCTTTTCAGTCTTTGACTAAGTTTGGGGTTGTTTTTTCCTCCCTTGACTGAGAGTAGAGATGCTACCCACTCTTCGAGCCTTTTCACCGTCTCCTCAGCCCCTTGGATGCTAGACCAGGTAAAGTTGAGGGGTGTTCGGTAATGGGCTGAAAGAAGGAGGAATCGTAGCGCCTTTGGACTGAACCCCCTTGCCACAATATCTCTCAGTGTGTAAAAGTTGGCCAGGGATTTTGACATTTTTTTGCCATCGACCAGAAGATGTCGGACATGGGCCCAGTAGTTGACAAATCGCTTCCCTGTTGCGCCCTCGGACTGAGCAATCTCACACTCATGATGGGGGAATATGTTATCCTCACCACCTGTGTGTATATCGATTGTTGGTCCTAGGTAGGCCATGGCCATCGCCGAGCACTCGATGTGCCAGCCTGGAAAGCCTCTCCCCCAGGGACTGTCCCACTGCATTATGTGAGCTGGATCTCTTTTCCAGAGAGCGAAATCGTAGGGATGCCTTTTGTCAGCTTGGGGTTCCAGCCTTGCTCCGACCATCAGTTGGTGTAGAGGATTGCCCGAGAGCTGGCCATATTTTTTGAACTTGGCAACCTCAAAGTACACATTACCTAAGGGTGTAACGTATGCATATCCTCTGTTGATCAATTTTTTTATAAGCCTTATCATGTGTGGGATGTGTTGGGTTGCTCTTGGCCTGTGGGCAGGTTCTTTAAGATTCAGCATCCGACTATCCTTCAGAAATTCCTTTATGTAGAAATCGGCAATCTCCCATGGACTCTTTTTCTGCTCTCTAGCCGCTTTCTCAACCTTGTCCTCACCTGCAGCCGATGGTACCTGATCGAATGTCATGTGACCGACATCCGTAAAGTTTATGATGTGCTTCACTTTGTAGCCAGAAAGCTCAAGCCATCTCCTCAGGATGTCAGCGAATATGTATGCCCTGAAGTTGCCAATGTGGGCATAATCGTAGACAGTCAAACCACAAGTATAGATACCAACCCTTCCCCTCTTTAGAGATCTGAACAGCTCTTTCTTTTTTGTCAGAGTGTTGTAGATTTTTAGGACCATTTCTATAGACCGAATCTGTGATTGTAGATCTCTTTGAGATACCTCTCTCCCCTATCAGGCAAAACCGTGATGATGTTTTTGAGATTGGAAGAGCGGGCCAGGGCCAGACTGGCTGCCACATTGGCACCAGAGGATGGCCCTACGAGTAGGCCTGTTAAGGATAGTTTCTTTGCCATGGCGATTGCTTGAGCTGATGTTATCCTGATTATCTGATCGATAAATGAAAGGTCGAGCAAAGGTGGTATAAAGCCCTCCCCAATGCCTTCGATTCTGTGCAGGCCTGGCTTGCCGCCCGACAGGACAGGGCTTTCGGCAGGCTCAACTGCGACAATTTTAAGCTTCGGATTGGCTGACTTTAAAACTTTGCCCATACCCATTAAAGTTCCTCCCGTACCCACGCCCACTACCAGTGCATCGAGTTTGTGACCTTTTAGCTGTCTGAGCACTTCTCTGCCTGTTGTGTAGTGTGATCTCATATTATCTTTGTTTTCAAACTGTCTTGGGGTCCAGTACTTGCCGGTTTTTGCCAGCCTCTCAAACCTTTTGATTGCTCCGGCCACAAAATCCTTTGCAGGTGTGAGGATGAGTTTTGCACCCAAGGCTGCCAACATGGCACGTTTTTCAGCTGATATGGTGGCTGGTGCAACAGCAACAAAGCGATAGCCCTTTCTGGCAGCTGCCATTGCAAAAGCAATGCCTGTGTTGCCGGTCGTCACCTCAAGGATTGTCATGCCAGGTCTCAGCTCACCAGCTGCCTCAGCCTTGGCAATCATATAATCTGCAATCCTATCTTTAACAGAGCCGGATGGTTTTAGGTATTCTGCCTTTGCAAAAATTTTTACCCCTCTGGCTATCCTCTGATCGATCAGGACAAGTGGTGTCATTAATAAATTTATTACCAGTCACTCTAATCAATTATGGTCAGAGCAGTCATAATCTCGTACAGAAGGGGTAGGCATACCCAGAATCCCAAACAGTATCTGTTGGCCATCGAGGGTGTGGACAGTGAGGGGAAGGCTGCAAGCTATATTGGTAAAAAGGTTGTGTGGGTTACAAAGAGTGGCAAAAAGGTTCATGGTCGGATCACTGCCCTCCATGGCAGGAAAGGGGTTGTGAGGGCCCGATTCAATAAGGGCCTACCCGGCACGGCACTGGGAAGTACTGCCGAGATTTTAGAATCTACATGAAACTCGCCATATTTGCCGATGCCCATCTCGGTTTTGGCACAGGTACTGAAAGAGAGGAGGAGAGCTACACAGCACTGAGTGAGGTGCTCACAAAGTGTTTAGACTGTGATGCCATACTGATAGCAGGAGATCTCTTTGATAGCCGTACCCCAACAACTGATAGCCTGGCCAGAGCCATGGAGATACTGCTCAGGTCTGTGTTGGCAAAAAGTCAGACCAAGATTTTGGCTGGTATTGGCCGAGATGTTGAGGATATCAGGTCCTGTATAAGAGGGATCCCAGTCATTGCTATTGCCGGTACACACGAGAGAAGGGTGAGAGGACTTATAAATCCCATCCAGGCCCTGGAGAGGGCTGGCTTTCTGATATTCCTACACTGTAATGGTGTGATAATCGAAAAGGGTGGTGAGAGGGTTGCGGTGCAGGGAATGTCTGGTGTGCCTGAGGGCTGGGCCGGCTCTGTGCTTGCCGAATGGGCCCCCAAGCCGGTTGAGGGTTGCCTAAACATCCTGCTTCTCCATCAATCGATTGAGGGCATCGTGCCGGGGCTCACTACCATAAAATTAACAGACCTGCCGGATGGTTTTGATCTTTATGTATGTGGTCACAGCCATGAGAGGGTGGAGAGGGCATTGCATAAAGGTAGATTGATAATCCCCGGCTCTCTGATAACCACACAGCTCACAAAGGAGGGCACACAGCCAAGGGGCTTTTTCACAGTTGACAATGGTAGGATAGAATGGCATGTTCTGGAAAGCCAGAGACCCATTTTCTGGTTTTACTGTCCAAAACCAGATGATATCGAAATGGCCATCTCGAGTACGAACAAAAAGCCAATAATCAGGATTGAGGGTCTGAGGAGAGAGCAGGAGGCCGAGTTGATGGCAAGATTTGAGAACAGGGCTATACTTTCTTTCAAAAGGGTTGAGGAGAAGGTTAAGCCCCTCTCGATGGAGGAACATAGGCTGTGTGTGACTGAGCTTGGACAAAATCTGATAAAGCAAAATTTTGAGCAGGAGGGTTTGGACCCAAAGTTTTGGGAACAGATGTTCGAACTGCTCGCAGAGGGCAGACTGGATCAGGCCCAGCAGTTGATAGAGAAATTGAAATGAAAGAGAGAATAAGGGAGCAGCATTCCAGTACCCCAGATGATCCTCACATTGATGTGAAAAGAGTTGCAGAGATCGCAAGGCTGAACCTAACACAGAAGGAGGCTGAAAAATATCAGAAAGATCTTGAGGAGATTTTGGCTGTATTTAAGGATATAAGCAGCATCAGAACAGAGGGTGTGAGACCAGCATTCCAACCAATCCCTCTAAAAAATGTCACAAGGTCGGACAGGGTGGAACCGAGTCCTGGCCAGAAGATGATAAAAATCAAAAATCGTGAGAATGGTTATATCAAAGGTCCTAAAGTTGTCTAACACCAGGGGCCACCCAGCCAGATCTCAGCCTTTGCGCATTCCTTTTTATGAGCCAGCCTGAGAGTGCCCTTTTGATATCTGGATCGGTAAAGCCGAGGAGTCTACCAAAAGCGATCAGCTCAGATGGGCTTCTCATATCCCACATCATATGGCTACCAGAGCAGAGTATAAAGCCCTTTGTCTTCATCAGGGCCGCTCTGTCTACCAGGGTCTGCCAGATTCTTATTCTTGATGCGTTGTGGGTGTGTAGCAGGGATGCAAAGGTGATCAGCACTTGTATGCCACTCTGGCTCAAAAGCCTTACAATTCCCTGATCAATTTTCTCAGAGATCAGCACATCTATACCAGGTATGTTCGCAGCACTCCTGTTCAGCTCAATAGAGTCACTTTCTAAAACAATCAGCTCAAATGATCGCCTGAATTTAGCCACAACAGCCCTTACCCTGTCGGGATTTGATTCTGTGATGATCAGCCCCTTTGGTCCGGGCAGCCCTTTTGCATGCTCAGGATCTGAAAACAGAGCACAAACACCCTTCCAGCCGAGCTTTTTTCCAAACTCGGTCATTTCTACCACATTCTCGGGGTTGGTGGGCCTGACAATGTCCCAGAACTCCATATCTCTCATTTGTATAATTAATACAATAAGATATATGGAGCCTAAAAAGGCAAAGGAGTTGCTCATCAAACATCTCATCGATTCGGGCTTTCTCAGAACACCTGCTGTCATATCCGCCTTTGAGCAGATCCCAAGAGAAAAGTTTGTGGCCAAGGAATGGCGTGATCAGGCCTGGGCTGATCAGCCACTACCCATCGGTGCGGGCCAGACGATATCCGCTCCTCACATGGTTGCGATCATGACTGAGTTGCTTGAGCCAAAAAGGTCTGATAAGGTGCTTGAGATAGGTGCTGGTTCGGGCTATCAGGCTGCAATCCTCAGCCGGCTTGTAAAAGAGGTGTGGACCGTCGAAATTGTGCAGGAGCTGGTTGATATGGCAACTGCTAATATCAAAAGAATTGGGATTAAGAACGTCCACATCAGACAGGGTGATGGCTGGCTAGGCTGGCCAGAACATGCACCGTATGATAAGATCATCGTCACATGTGGCAGTCCTGAGATTCCAAAACCGCTAATCGAACAGCTAAAGGAGGGTGGCAGGATTGTGATACCTGTTGGTGGAGAGGGACTTCAGATCCTAACCCTTGGCATAAAACAGAAAGGCAGACTCCTCACGAGTCAACATGGCGGTTGTGTGTTTGTTCCACTTAGACATTGAGTCTATATATTTTCTGCGATGAGACTCAACCTGGCCAGAAGTCTGTCAGCACCAACCGTAACGGGCTTGCCGTGACCTGGTAGAATTACTTTTGGTTTGAGGGCCTTCAACCTTTCCAGCGATCTTGCGAGGGCAGCTGGGTCTCCACCCGGTATGTCGGTTCTTCCAAGGCCGTTTTCAAAAACCGTATCACCAGTAAACAGTGTGCCTGTTGCAGCATCCCAGAGACATATCGAGCCAGGGGTGTGACCTGGTGTGTGTATGACCTCGAGATTGTGATTGCCAGCCCTTATCTTCTCCCCACCCTTCAGTATTCGCTCAGGTGGTCTAGCTTTCAGCTTACCATCAAAGTAGTCCGCCATTGCCAGTTTGACATCACCTGCTACCAGCACAGACGCATCATCCTGATGTATGGCTATTGCCGCTTTCGTAAAGTAGCCATTGCCGCCTATGTGGTCAAAATGGGCATGTGTGTTAATGATGTGTGCTATATCATCAAAGCCCGATTTGAGTGATTTTAGTATTGAGTAGAGGCGGGTGAAGTTGAATCCCGTGCCTGTGTCGATGACAGTGTCCCCGAGAAGGTAGATGTTCGAATCAAGCTCAGAAAGTTGTATTAGGACGATATCCCCAAAACGACTAATCATGTTTTATTTTGGGTGAAAAAATTTATATGCTTATTTTTTCCTCAACCATCTCAACAGACCCCTCTGTCCTTTTTCAAGCTGTCGTATTGTCTCCCAGCTTTGTCTCACACATTCAGGCCATCTTTTGCCCGATGCCTTCCAGGCCCTCAGCCAAGCCTCTGTATCCGGATCGGCTGGATAACCTGAGCCCTTAAAGCCGTACTTCTGCTTCAGCTTTTCTATTTCTTTATCCCTGTTGACCTTCGCAATGATTGAAGCAGCAGCCACCACAGGCCATTTACTCTCAGCGAAGTTTGCAGCAAAGACCTTTATATCGTGCTTCAGCATCTTTTTCACAAACAGGCCAAACTTGTCGGGTCTCGGATCTGGGCTGTCCAGATAGACTGTGTCCGGCTGTACAAAATTTATGATGTCTGCCATTTTCATCGCTTCTAGTTGGTTAAGGTTTATGCCAGCCTTCCTGTAGTTGTCAATCTTACATGCACCCACCTTCTGTATTACGATCTCGCCCATCCCTTCGAGCTGTTGTGCCAGTTGCTCTCTCTGTCTTGGGCTGAGCAGCTTGCTGTCCCTAACGCCAGCCCTTTTCAGAAAAGGTTCTCTGTCTGCCTCTATTGCAAAACCTACAATCACAAGTGGCCCCACAACAGCTCCTCTACCCGCTTCATCGATGCCCAGAACCTTCATCAAAATAATTGTCTTTTTGGGATAAAAGTGGTATTTATAATCAAACAAATTATATGGGCAGAGATGGGGGTTGTATTTTTTGTTGTTGCTGTGATAATCGGTGTCAGCGTACTCGCTTTTAATGTCGACCAACCTTGGCATCCTCTCAGCCAGATTCTGATTGACACTGACCTGAACATGTCGGGTAAGAACATCACAGATGTGGGCGCTCTGTCGGTCAGCTTGATAAACAATCTCAGCCTAATCACTCGGACAGGCTCAAATCCAGCATGCCCGACCAACTACTACACAGTTGTCAAGAAATGGGAACCTCGGACATGTGAGGGTGAGCTGATAGATCCAAATTGTCCTCCTCAGGGCTGCACCACTCCTCCATCCTGGAGCACATCTCCTCCTACATGCGACTATTTAACTGATTGTGCTGGTAAGGAATGTGAGTGTAGTACTCTGACCTGTACTGCCATCAACTGGTCGAAGGTGATCTGTTTAGGTGATTGAATAGCGGGGGCTGGATTCCGAACCACAGGGGCACTCCCTACAGTTTTTGAACCAGCGACCTCTGGGTTATGGGCCCAGCGAGCACACAAGGCTGATGCCTTCGGCATCTGCACTCCAAGCTTCGAGGGCCTTGCTCTTTCTTTCCCAGGGCTTTCTTGTGGAAAGCTCCTGTAAAGAAAGGCCTTGCTCCACCCCGCTGTATAGAAATGGATTTTAGACTTTAAATCTAATTTCAGCCAGGAGAAGCACGACAAGGCTGAGCACCAAGAAGATTGGTATTATCCAGTCTGAGACTGGGAATGTGGGAGGCCAACCAATCGATATACTCATGTTGTCAGAATCGACTGCCTCCGTGGCATTGTACGCTGTCAAATCGAGCACGTACCCCCCGATGTTAGAGGACAGTACCTCGACGATGAATGTACGCTCCTCAAAGGGCAAAAGATTTAAAACCTCCACAGACCTGTTCATCTCACCGAACACAAATTCACCCTCACCCGATCTGAACCTGGCTGGCCCATAACCAGACAGGTTTAGACTTAGATTTATCAGCCCTGGCTCCATGATGTTTCTTGCTCTAACTGTTGCGAGACCTCTTTCTCCGATCACTATGACCATATCGTGGGGGATTATGTTCACATACAGATAGGCAGCCACAAAATACCAACCAGTACTGTTCTGATTGTCAGCCAGATCCAGAGCATCAACCCCAAACCGGACATCCGTATCGGCTGTTAGATCGGTGAGTATGTAATTACAGTATGAGAGCTGATTAGGTGGGGCAGGCCCACAATCCTCTGTTATGGTTTGTATGCTGTTTCTTGTTGTCTTTACAATCTTGATCATGTTGTTGGCTATTCCTGATATGCTGTCATTGGCATAGGCAGTGATGTTTAACCAGCTGATCTGGCCTGCCCTGATCACCCGATCTGTTATCACATTACCTTCCTCATCCCTCATCTCCAGCCACACATTTGGCCTCACACTGTCAACTGATGTGTTTGTCAGGCTGTCCTCAGGCCCTACAGGCCAGGGCTCTTCCCTACCAGCCATATCGATTGCTCTGAACATGAACCAGTAAGTGATGTTGTCGACCAGACCTGTACTGGCATTAAAGGCTATCCAACCAGAAGGGGGCAAACAGGTCCCACCCGTTGCGTTCATTATGTTGAACCAGCCGATGGGATTGAAATCTGGCTGGACCCCTACACTAGTGTTTTTCCATTTGCCCTCAACACATCCGACCGGTCCGGTGGAGTTCCAACTCACATTTATGCCATTGATTTGCTCAATCCAGAACTGCGATCTGGGTCCGATCCATACGGGTAACTGGTTAACGGTGGTGTTGATTGCCACACAGAGGTCGGCCGAGGTGAGTGGTAGATGGTCTACATTATCCGTATCGAGTTCATAAGGACCATCACAAATCCCATCCCTATCGCAGTCGATGCATGTCTCAGAGAAACCATCACCCTCAGGACTTGCCCAGTAATTTCCTGCCAGCCATGACCCACCAATAATGTTTGTACCGGCTGTCTTTGTTGTGTTCCAGCTGTTCGAATAAATTGTTCCGGTAAAGGCGGTATTGTTGGTGTTGTTGAAGAAATTGTTGTAGATGAGATTATTGGCTGAGCTATCAATTCTTATTCCATAGCCATTTTGGCTGATCGTGTTGCTGACCAGGCTGTTGTTGGAGGAGGAGTTGAGGAGGATTCCGTAGTTATTCTGGTTGGCTGTGTTGTTGATGATGGTGTTGTTGGAGGAGGAGAATAGGTAGATGCCAAACAAGTTTGAGTTGGCTGTGTTGTTGATTAGGGTGTTGTTGTTTGAGCTGTTAAGATAAATTCCGTGCCAGTTGTTTGAGTTGGCTGTGTTGTTGATTAGGGTGTTGTTGGAGGAGGAGTTCAGAACGATCCCACTGCCATTGTTTAGATTGGCATTGTTGCCTGCCAGTACGTTGCTTGTTGAATTGTATAGGTATACACCCGTCTGATTGTTAGACTCGATGGTATTATTGGTTATGATGTTTCTATTTGACATGTTGATGAGCAAAATACCGATGTTTTTGTTGAAGTTCACAACATTGTCAGATATCGTGTTGTTTGTCGACAACAACATGAAAAAACCATAACTTGGACTTAAGCGAATGGTGTTGTATCTTATGATACTGTTGTTCAAATCTGTTATGGCAAGGCTAGAGAAGCTGATGTTATTTTGGGTTATGTTGCTGTTGATTGCCGAGGTGATACGAATTCCTGCGCCGTAGTTTGAATAGATGGTGTTGTTGAACACCGTATCATTACTTTCTTCTGCAAGAAGGATTCCATGGAATGCGTTAAAACTGACATTGTTGTGAGCCAGTGTGTTGTTGCCAGACTTCCACATAAAAATCCCATGTGTGTAACTGTACGGACCTCCCGTGTTGTTGTATACCGTATTGTATATTATCACGTTGTGATTTGATGTGTAAAGATAAATTCCAGTTGCGTTGTTGCGTGTGACCGTGTTATTGTTCAGGACATTGTAGTTTGAGTTTGAGTCAAGGAAGATACCACTGTTATTGTTTGAGCTGGCTGTGTTGTTAGTTAGGTAATTTCTAGAGGATGATGATAATACAATTCCCCATATATTCGAGCTTACCACATTTCCTGTTAGGTTGTTGTAATTGGATAAGTAGGCCAGGCTAATCCCGTTACCGTTATCTTTCACTATGTTGTTGGTGAGGGTGTTGTTGTTTGAGTTATAATGAAGTGAGATGCCATACGCATTTGAGCTGGCTGTGTTATTGGTGAGAATAGTGTTGTTTGATAAGTATAGGTAGATGCCATAATATTGGTTTGAATTGGCTATGTTGTTGGTGAGGGTGTTGTTGGAGGAGAAGGATAGGAAGATGCCATTGCCACCGTTTTGGCTGGCTGTGTTGTTGGTTAGGCTATTGTTGTTTGAGTCGGCCAAAATAATTCCGTATTGGTTTGAATTGGCTGTGTTGTTGGTGAGAATAGTGTTGTTTGATAAGTATAGGTAGATGCCATAATTGTTTGAGTTGGCTGTGTTGTTGGTGAGGGTGTTGTATAAGCTGAATAAAATGGAGATGCCATAATTGTTTGAGTTGGCTGTGTTGTTGATTAGGGTGTTGTTGGAGGAGGAGGATAGGTAGATGCCA
>FWWL01000846.1_pt1 | contig 61674 bp, 54 predicted proteins | sample 2228331 | NCBI WGS metagenome assembly FWWL01 (sample SAMEA103939775, study PRJEB20133) | metagenome
GTTGTTCATTCTGAGGCAAACCGACCTGTAATTGTTTGTAGTTTCGTGATTTTAGTTGTTTTTCAAAGAAGACTAACATTTTTGACCCTATACCTCTACCCCAGAACCTGTCAGATACAGCAATACCTTCCAGACAAAAGGTTTTGGAATTTATCGGACTGCCATAACATACACCAACCACTAAATTCTCAATTACAGAAATACAATAAAAGTTTTTCCCCTGAGTTCTTGCTAAAAAATCTGAATAAGTTTCATTATTTAAATATTCACATTGAATTTTGTAAGCATCTTTGTAAAAATTGTCTGATATAACAATAATATTTATTGTCATAGCAAATACAACTTATAAAAAAGTAATTCACAAGAATTTTCTGTTCTAAAATTTCTAGGTATCTGTATAGTTTGATTTTAAAATTTAAACATAAATTACAACAAAACAAAAACTGTTACAAGCCTAAATTTCGATTAATACGATTAACTTCTCTAATAATTTCTTCGTGTCTTTGGGGGGTTTCTGCAAAGTATTTTTTACCTGTCGCATCACTTACAAAAAATAAATAGTTGTTTGGAATTGGATTAAGGGCTGCATAAATATTAAAAAATTGAGGGTTGGTTACTGGTCCAATAGGATAACCTGCATTCAAATAAGTGTTATATTTATGAAAAACTATTGGATCATCAAGTAAAAAACAATTTGGTACTTCAAAAGTTTGCTGGCATACTTTTCTACCAGTACCATATTCAATGGTAACATCACTCTGCCATTTCATATTTTGTTTCAACCGGTTGTAAAAAACTTGAGCCATTTTTCTTCTCTCTTCATTTACTTCATCTAGGTTTTCTTCTTTAATACCTTTTGTTCTGCCAGTTTCTTTTTCTAACACAGATGCTAATATAATCACTTTATGAAAGTCAACATTTTCTTTCTCCACCTGTTCTTGCACTCTTGACCAAACCTTGGTGCTAAAATTTGATAACAGTTTATTAAAAACCTCTTCATTAGAGCTATTCAAAAAAAACTGATATGTGTCGGGATAAAGATAGCCCTCTGGATAATATTTCGCACAATTAGTAATATCTCCATATTCACAATTTAACGGTGTTGGTAGAAAAGAAAACTTTTGGCGGTCAAAATTGCTTGGGTTTTTGGCGAAATTTAAGAATTCCTGCTTATTTGCAATAACTCCCGCTTGAAATAAAATTTCAGCATACTCATCAATACCTAGACCTTCTCTTAAAAGAACAGTGGTTGACTCTCTTTTACCAGCTTGTAGGTTAGCCTGTCGAATTATTTCTGATTGGGCATTAATTTGTTTAATAATTTCAACCGGAGTGGCAGGTAAAATAAGAGTATATTCACCAACCTGCAATCCAGACAAAGGAGTCAACTTTTCCCGTATCAAAAACAGATCAGATCTATAGATCACATTATCTTTTTGTAACTGTGTAGCTATTGTTTCGGCAGTTGCTCCCGGTTCAACCACAAAAACATATTCTCCTTGTGGAGAATTTTTAGGGTAATTAGAAAATTGATAATAAACCTGATATCCAAAGAAGATAACAATTATTACAATAATCGTAACAATTAGAAAAAAAACTATTTTTATTTTAGACATAAATTCGAATTATTTGACCAACTACTCAATTACTGTAAAATAGTTAAATAACTAAACTTAAGTGATCTAAGTAAAAAATTTTATAGTTATCGTAACTTAGTCTTGGACTAAAGCCGAAAGACTAAAGTGTGTCAAGAAATTAATATTTCTAATTATTTTAAACTAAATTTCTTACGATTGTTATTTATCTGTTATTTATCATTGATTTTTGATAATACAAATATTAGTTAATTTAAATTCATTACTTCTTGCACCCACCACTCTGCTCGCTGTTGTTGGTTCTCAAACTCGTCGAAAGACGATCCTCCGGGAGACAGGACGATATTTAATATAAAATCTTTGTCTAAATCAGGTTTCTCACAAAAATTAACAGTTTTTTGTTGTTGAGAATACCATTGCAAAAATTTGTTTTTGATATCTTCTAGACTAGTAAAACTAGTTTGCACTGTCTGTCTAAAATTTTCTATTTTTGTTGGTGGTTCTAAACCCAGAGTATTATTAAAAGTCGTTAATACCGCCTTACCCACCTCCCCGCAATAATCTACTCGAAATAACTGTAAATTTTGTTGTACAGTTAAAATTGCTAGGAATAAATTTTCCACTGAAGAGCCTTTGTCTTTACCACATAACTGGAGCCATAGATATTGTCCGTTTTGACTAAGAGACTGAATAGCTGCCACAACAGCATCTGGGTCAGTGGCATAACCATCATCGTAAAAATTTATCGTTAAATTGTCCAATTTTGCCGTTCTAACTAATTGCAATCGATGTGGCAAATTTTGGTAGGAAGAAATTGCTTGCTGATATAAATCTTTATTATTCAGAATTGTTAAACCCGTGATTTTTTCGGTTAAAACCAAGCTCTGAGCCAAGTTGGACCAATTATGATCACCTAAAAGCGGACTAGAAAAAATGGTTTTGAAATTGTTGACTACCTCTTGTGCTAAAACCTTATCTTTGATGATTTGTGATCGAGCAGATTTCTGCAAAACTGTTTTGCCGACTAAACAAAAATCATTTTCTTTTTGAAATAAAAATAAATTATCTTTAGAGCCCCAATACTCTTGTAAATCTTTGTGATGATCTAAATGGTCTACAAGGTAATTGGTAATTAAAGCATATTTTGGTGAAATTTGACTGTTACCTAAATCTTGCAGCTGAAAAGACGAAACTTCTATAACGAAAAAAAGATTGGGGTCGATAGGTTGATCCAGTTGAGTCCAATAAATATAGGGTGAGATGTTGATTGAATTACCGCAATAAATAGCGGTTTTTGAACTAGTTTTATTAATCAAGTGGGCTACCAAGCTAGAAGTTGTACTTTTACCTTTTGTCCCAGTTATTCCAATAATCTGGTCTCTATATCTTTCAAAAAAATAAACTAAGCTAGACTGAATACTATTTTGACCGTGTATGTTTCTAAATTTTTCAAACTCTGGTTTCAAACTCCAAATTCCGGGTGTTTTAAATGCTTGTTTGACACCGTTTTGTTCCAAAACTTGTAAATAATCTATGCCTAAAAACAGCTGATTTTGCTTAAAATCGTGCTTTTTAAGAATATTTAAGGTCTCGGGTGAAAGTTGTTTGTGGTCTAACTGGTCAGCAAGTAAAATTTGAAATTTAGGAAAGCCAACAACTTCTATAAGCCACTGCAAAAACTGACGATTTTCCCTAGCTAAACCAATTATGGCAATTTTGTAACCATCCTCAGCTATTTCAAAAAGATTTTCCAAATTAGACATACCTAAACAGGTATCAATCAATTCAGATCACTATCGTCAAGATTTTCAAAAAATCAAAAACACAAAATTAACGATAGACCTACAATTACAACACACTAGATGCTTCTTTAATTATTTGACCACTTTTAACAAAAGCTTGAACTTCTTGATCAGATAAAGCTGGCTCCAAAACTGCTTCAATTCCTCGTTTGCTAATTAAAGTAGGCAAACTAAGACAAACATCTCTTAACCCAAACTGTCCATTTAACTTTGAACTAATAGGCAAAATACAAGGCTGAAAACCAGTCAAAGCCTTGGTCAGCTCAAACATTGCTGAAGCAATACCATAGTAAGTTGCTCTTTTGTTTTGGCAAATCCGAGGACCAGCTGTAACTGTTTGAGTAGTTACTTTTTGACAAAAACTTTGCCAATCTATTTTATTCTGACCAGCCACATATTGCTCTAAACTTAAGCCAGCTAATTTTGCCTGACTAAAAACAGGTACTTGACTATCTCCATGTTCACCTATCACATAGGCTTCCACAGATTGTGGGCTTACCTTTAGTTCTTGACCTATAAAGTAACGAAAACGAGCAGTGTCAATCAAGGTGCCAGTAGAAAATACTCGAGATGGGTCTAATTTCCCATATTTAATGGTGGCTAAGGTCATTACATCTGCTGGATTAGATACTACTAAATACATAGCATCTGGTGCCACTTTGGCTATTTGAGGTATAAATTCTGCAAAAATTTTGGCATTGGTTTGAATTAACTCCAAACGACTCTGCATACCGGCTTGTCTAGGCAAACCAGCAGTGATGACAACTAAATCGCTATCTTTAGCCTCAGACCAGCTTCCAGCTACAATTTCTACATTTTTTGCAAAAACTGTACTTTGACTAATATCCTCAAGTTCTCCTTGGGCTCTTTGGGTATCAATATCAATTAGAATAATTTTGTCAGGAATGGAGGATAAAGCTAACCTGTAAACATATGTGGAACCAACCATTCCACAACCAACAACAGTTATTTTCATAAATCTAATAAGTTAGAAATTAAATCTTTTCCTAAAATTAAATTTTGTCAAAAAATTGTTTTCAACATTTTCGGAATTTTTTTGAAAAACTACTTCAAACTTTAAAATAAATATTTTTTATTTAATTTTTATTTAACATAATCATAAAAATAAATTTTTTGAAGAGTTTTTTGAAAAAAACAAACAATTGTAAAATAATTTTGTTGTTGGATTGATATCAAAAACACGTGTTTTAAGTTATTTTTTATTTGTAATATGGTTCATATGCAAATTTAGAAAAAATTTATTCTTATCATTAAAAATTAAAATAAAAGTAGAAAAAACCATGAAAGTTGGTTCTTTTAATAATCCGTTCACACTTTTTAATAATTAGAAACTTGTTAAGTAATTACAAATTATCATTTCCATTCTTGTTGTTTTTTAGTTTTCTTTCTTTTCTGACAGCAACCAAAGCAGACACAATAAAACTTAACAAGACACTATCATCAATTAAACCGATAGGAGCAAAGACTGCTTCTGGTAATAAATCAATAGGGCTAACTATATAAACTAAAACTAACAACAAAACAAACCATCGCCACTTGGAGTGTTGCAAAGCGGTTTTAAAAAATTCGTTTATAATCATTGTAATCTTAACTACTATTAACTACCCAAAACTTCGATTCTAGCACCTAACTTATTTAATCTTTCGGCTATTTCTTCATACCCTCGACTAATAGAATAAACATTTCTCAGAATTGATACTCCGTTAGCGGCAAGCATGGCAATTAAAATTATCATAGCCGGTCTGAGTGCAGGGGGGCAGACAATTTGAGCTGGTTTAAAATTTGTTGGACCATATACATAAACTCTGTGTGGATCTGCTAAAATCATCTTAGCTCCTAATTTGGTCAACTCCATATAGTAAATGGCTCTATTTTCGTATACCCAGTCATGAATTAAAGTTTCACCTTTAGATACCGCAGCAATTGGTACAAAAAAAGGTAAATTATCTATATTGATTCCGGGATATGGCAGTGGATGTAGTTTTTCTTCTGGGCATTTCAGTATTGAGGGGTAAACTGTAATGTCGACCAAATTTGTTTGCTGGTTTTTGGATTTATAAATTTTAGATTGTTTATATTTTAAACCCATTTTTTTAAGTTTGTACAATTCGAGAGACAAAAAATCAATTGGACATCTCTCAATAGTAATTTGTGAATTAGTTACAATAGCCGCAGATAAAAACATCATAGATTCTATAGGATCTTCGCTGTTGTAATATTCAATATCTTTGTTAATTTCTTTTACTCCGTAAACTACTAAGGTAGACGTACCTATTCCTTCAATTTTCACTCCACATTTGACTAAAAAATAGCACAATTCCTGTACCATATAATTAGAGGTTACAAACCTAAGTACAGTTTTCCCTGGAATTTTTGCGGCCGCTAATAAAATATTTTCTGTTGAAGTATCTCCTGCTTCATACATTACTATATCTGCTGGTTTTAGATTTTTTACTTGTACTTCGTAGTCATTAGTTCTAGACTTTATTTTTACCCCCAATTCTTCAAAAGCATAGATATGGGCAATAGCAGTTCTTCTACCTAAACTACAACCTTTCGAATGAGGAAGTGAAAAATGTTTTTTAAGATGAATCAATGGCCCTAAGAACATCAAAATTGTTCTAGTTTTAGTAGCCGAGTCACGATTAATTTTATCTAAATCTAGTTCTTTTGGTGGGACTATCCTTAAGGTGCCCGGTTTTAGCCATTCAGCTTTAACCCCAATACTCTCAAAAACTTCGATTATTCGATTTACTTCTTCAATTTTGGGAATACCGTGCAAAGTAGTCGTGCCTTTGTTTAATAAAGCTGCACAAAGCAAACCCATTGCTCCATTTTTAGATGTGTTAGTAATAACTGCACCACTAAGCTGACGACCTCCATAAATTTTAAAATCAATACTTTTGTCTACCTGCTCGTTTTCGGTCAAACTCCCAAAAATCTGCTCTAATTTAGCTAAATTAGACTTGTCCAAATCTTTTTGCCCAAGTTCAATTTCAGTCAGTAAACTAGTATCCATTCCTAACTTGGAGGCTAGTTCAGCTTGACTCATCTTGTGAGATTTCCTTAAACTAGCTACAAGTCTACCTATAACTTGCTGTGATTCTATTTCTTTAAACATAAATATTTATGATGACAACAATCAAAACTCAAATTTTAGTATAAATGTCAACCAGAGCAAAAGATTTTAAATAATTGTCAATTTTGGACAAATTATTTCTAAAACGGGGAAGATCTAAAATAAAACAGAACTTTAATCAAAACTAGCCTGTCCTACCAACAAGTTCATTCAAAGACTTGTTTTCATGGATTGCTCCAATAGCTGCTGCAAGATAATGACCAATAGAAATTATGTGTAGACCCTGCCATCTTTTTTCTAGTGGAACCGGAATAGTGTTTGTGCAGAAAAAGGCATCAAATCCAGCTTTACTTAGATTTTCTACAGCATTAGATACAAACAACCCGTGTGTAATTGCTCCATAAACTTTGGTAGCTCCTTTACTTTTGAGTAGTTTTACAAGAGGTGCCATACTACCACCGGTAGAAACCATATCATCCACAATAATAGCTTCTTTGCCTTCAACATCACCTACAATCGAAAGTGTTTCACTTTTATCTGGCCCGGTTCTTCTTTTTTCTATAATTGCAAAATCTGTTTGACCTAAATACCTGCTAAAATTTCTAGCCCTTCTGGCTCCACCTACATCAGGTGAAACAACAACTAGGTTTTGAGTAAATTGAGATCGATATTGTATATCGGTTTCAACAAAAGGAATATCAGTAACATACTCACCAAGACCTCCACGAGCCTTGTATTCAATGAAAGTATTAGATAAAAGTTTAGTGGTTTCTAAATGATTTGTAGGAATATTAAAAAAACCTTCAATTGCTGTAGCATGTAATTCTATTAAAATAGCTGCATCTCCTCCGGCAATTTGGATCATATCCGCAACCAATTTGCCAGTAATCGGGTCTCTTGGCTTAGTTTTTCGCTCTTTTCTGGAATATCCGTAATATGGTAAAACTGCATTTATTTTCCCACCGCTACTTCTTTCCACAGCATCTATAATAACCAACAACTCCATCAAATTTTCATTAACTGGCGGGCATGTTGGCTGAATTATAAACACATCTTTTCCTCTAACAGTTTCCCCAATTTCTACATCTACCTCCCCATCACTGTATCTTAAAATATTCATTGGAATTTCTTTAGCTTGTAAATATGTGATTACTTCTTGAGCAAGCTCACGACCAGAGCTGCCTGCCAAAATACAAATTTCGTCTGGTTTTTGGATCATAAAATATTAAAATTAATTTTTAAATACTGTTCAGAAAATTTTAAAAAAAAATTACTTTGCTTGAAACCCTAACATAATCAAACCTAAAATAGTCAGTAATACAACAAGTGTTACCCAAAAGATAAAAAGTAAAACAGCCGATTGAAAAAACAACCTAACCGTGTCAATTAGTGACCACAAGAAATCATTAACTTGTTTTACTGAACTGTCTTGTTTTAGTGTTTCTAAAGAACCAGAAAGCTTAATCAAAATAAAACCTAACCAAGCAAGACCCAAACCTAATATCACTAAAAAAAATCCAGAAGACGACCTTTGAGTGATTATTAAACCGGCACCATTATATAACTGCAATATACAGCCAGCAAAAATCAAACCCGAACCTAATCTCGCCCAAAAAAACAGACCTTGAAGTATCTTCAAGTGATCAGGTTTGAGAACTACTTCTTTATTTTCAGGCATTTACATTTAAAAACTAATCAACAATCGAAACACCCATACTTTTACAGGTACCCGCAACCATTCTTTCTGCCGACTCTACAGAATAACAATTTAGATCTACCATTTTTTTAGTAGCTATTTCTCTTAGTTGGGCTTTAGTTATTTTACCAACTTTGTTTCTATTAGGGTTGCCAGAACCTTTATCTATGTTTAACATTTGTTTGATTAAATCAGCTACAGCAGGAGTTTTTATTTCAAAAGAAAAAGTTCTATCTTCATAAATAGTGACTATTACAGGAATATTACCTGACATTGTACTGGTCTTATCATTAAAATCTTTACAAAATTGCATCAAATTTATACCTGTAGGACCTAAGGTTGAACCCACTGGGGGCACAGGACTAGCTTTTCCAGCTTTAATAACCAATTTAACTACTTGCTTTATTTTCTTGTCAGGCATACTAAATAAATCTATTTAATCTAAAAAACTAGATAAACTACTTTTTGTCAAGGTAGCTTTGTATTTCTTTATCTATATCAATAACTATAGCTTTTTCCATATTAACAGAACCGATATCAGAAGTTGGTCTAATAATTAACCTTCTCTCAAAACCACTGCCTACACTAACAGTTTCCAAACCTTTAGTCTCACTCATCATCTTGTGAACAATTCTTCTTTCATAACTAGTCAAATTCAACAAAATCAGACTAATTCCATTAGACAGAACTTCTTCTTGGACTTTTTCCGGTAGAAACTTGTTTAAAAATTGCTCTCTATACTGACGAAAGTATTTTACATCCAATATAAAATGAGTTCTATCTCCTGGGAATCGCTTTGATACTGTAACTCTAACAATATGCTGAATTGAATTGATAATCTCTTTATTATCTCCAATAATTTTCTTAATATTTGGAGATTCTAAATTAATTCGCCACTGCTCACCCTCTTTTACAAACTCAACAGAAACATTTTCATGAACAATTGGCTGAGTTAAACTTTTTATTAAGTCAACGATGAACTGGCGATAATCTTGATCCATAATGGATTTAAAAGTCTTATTAGAAATTTTGTCAAATATTTAAACTTCAAGACATTTTTTTAAAAAAGTTTAAACAATAATTTTTTTATAGTATTTTTTTATAATAATTACACCAAAACCTTAAACTGGGTAGAGTTGTTTTTCATTTAGGAATTAAAAAATTCATAAACTTATGAAGCACGCAAACAATGTTATCGAAAAAGTTATTTTATATCATCGTTCTTTTCTTTTTAAATTTTATGTTTTATGAGACGAGACTCAAATCAAAAATTCGATTATTACCGGTTTTCATAAATTAATAAACCAAAAGTTGAACCTGTTCTTACAAAAATAGAAGAAAGGTTAGTTACTGGAAATATGGTTTTGTTGGATACTGCAATGGTTGGTGTTTTTTCATTTTATAATCCTGTCTGCTTATAAATACTGAATATGTTTTTAACTTTGCAATAATAGCAGCTTTTGTGCTTTTTAGAAATAGTTCCTCTGATTGGTCCTGTTATATCGGAAGCTACCGCAGTAGCTATAATTCTAACCAAAAATTCGAAAAAAGTTGTTTGGGTATTAGTTGTTTATTTAATTTTCAACCAACTCAAAGAAACTGGCTAACACCTAAAATCATACGATGAACCATAGAAAGACCTACAATTATAATTTTGACAATTCTAATTTCTACTTATAAACTAAAAATATCTAGTGTAAGTTGTCTTACGAACAGTGTCTAGTTTGTGAATAAGTTTATCAAGAAATTTTAAAATTAACCGATCCTCACAATAACTACTAAACAATAATGATAATTTTTTTGAGGTTAAATCGCAAAATATGACCCAACAACCAAATAATAACACAAATAATGACAACAAATTTGTACCGTCTATGTACGTAGATGCTAGCATCCTGTTGTTAGAGGCAAAACAAAAACTGGAAAATCAAAAAATAAAAGAAGGTTTAGACATTTTACACCACCTTACACTTTTGTACCCAAACTATTCTAAGGCTTACAATTTACTCGGATATGTGTATGATTCCATTCTTGATGATACAAAAACTGCCGAAAAATATTACAAAAAATGTCTGGAATTAGAACCAGAATTTAAAGAAGCTTACAGTAATTATGCTTACTGCCTGTTAGTTCTTAAGAGATTTCAAGAATTAGAAAAGTTTATATTAGAATCTCTTACTATTCCTATAACTAATAAATCATACCTATATCATTTACTAGGTAAAGCTCAAGAAGCTTTATTAAAATTTGATGAGGCTATAGAATCTTATAACAACTCTATCTTGCATTCTTTTGATAATGAAGATATTCAAGCTAGAGAAAAAGATATTGCTAGATGTCAAAAAAAACTTACTTTTGTAAATAAACAAAAAAACCGTAGCAAAAACAAAACAAAAATCAAACTTGACAATAAAAACTAACTCAAATTAAAATTTGGTTGATTTTTAGTCAAAACACATGTTTATGTCTGAAATTATTAGTAAAATCAAAAAACAGAGAACTTTTGCTATGATTAAACCAGACGGAGTTTTAAGAGGTTTAACAGGCGAGATTATCCGTCGAATTGAGGTTTGTGGGCTTAAAATAGTTGCTCTTAAAATGATTAAAGCTACTCGGGAACAGATTATGGCACACTACCCGATGAGCGATCAGGCTTGGGTCGATAGATTGGGAGAAAAGGGCCTTAGTACGTTTGAAGGTCTAAAACTAGATCCAAAACATTTTTTGGGAACAGATGATAAATCTGAAATTGGTAGAAATGTGGCCAAATCTTTAATTGACTATATGACTTCAGGTCCTGTTGTCCCAATGATTATAGAAGGTATTCAAGCAGTGGATATGGTTCGTAAGCTTGCTGGACATACTTTGCCTTTTAAAGCAGAAATGGGCACTATCCGTGGAGATTTCTCAGTAGATAGCCCTGCAATTGCTAATGTAGAAAATCGAGCTATTCATAATCTTTTTCATGCATCTGAAACTTTAGAAGAAGCCGTAAAAGAGATTGCTCTGTGGTTTAGACCTGAAGAAATTATGGAATATAACAGGGCTGGAGACGATATTATGTATTCTAAAACCTATTAACCATAATTCTATTTTTGATTAGAAATCTTGCTTTTGCAAAACTGCATCGGATTCAACTCAAAAATTTTTACTTCTAGCTACTAAAAGGGCTCAATTTTGTAATTGTGCAATTTATAGTTATTGCTTACGATAATAAAAAATATGAATTAGAAAAGAGATTAAAAGTTAGACAACAACATAATCGTTATGAAACAGAAAATGAAAACTGCTGAAAACTATCTATGGAAGTAACTTTGTTGAATAATGAGGGAAATATGTCTATATCTGTAATAATTTTTAAATATCCTTCCCGTAAGAACTTGATGCTTGGTTGGAGCAAGAACTATATGTGGTTAATGGGGGTATGGGAAAAATGAAAATTAAAGAGTGTAAGATTAGTCCTACTTATTTTGAAATAAAACATTTAACACCTAATAACTCAACCAGTCGACTTAGCAAATTACAGCTAAAAATTTAATACAATCAAACCTGTGCCACCTAAATATTTTTACAAACTTGGTCATTGCAAAGATTTATCTATAGAAGAATACTTCAGCTTGTCTGGAGATGCTAATTACAACATAGATTCTCATTGGCTAATTGGTAACTTGGACTTGAATGTAAACCTCAGTGGTAGTTTAGTTTTTGGTGGAGAAATTTTTGGACTAGTCTCAAAAAAAGATGATTGGGGGTTGATTACAATAATAGAAAATGCTTTAGATTTTCTCAAAAAAGAAAATCCTTCAGCCAAGAAAATAGGTTTATTTTTACCAAAAAGACAACAACCACAAGCAATCGAAATTGCTAAAAAAGCGGGCTTCAAAAAAATTAACCTAGCAAACAAACTACCAAATTTTGGGTCCTGGAAAGCAGTTAAAAACTGGATAATTGTTTTTGAATTTGAAAAGGAGTTTTGTGTAGGAAAAATCAAAACTTTTAGTAATCAAGAATTTTGGGCAAACTTAGATCAAAACCTCCCACACAAAGATATGGAGCAGGGAATAATGAACCTAAAACTTGCTAGAAGTTTGCTGAACCTAACCAATAAACAGAAAATTTGGGATCCTTTTTGTGGACAAGGTAGGTTAGTCGCATCGGGTATTGATTTAAAAAAACATTTTTTTGTTTCAGATATTTTACCAGAATGCACAACTCAATCTCAAATCAATTTCGAAAACGCACAAAAAATTTGGCAATGGGGTAAAAAATATTTAAATATTGAATCTGGTTTAAACCCACTGCTAAATAGTGAAGTTCTAGATGCTAGATTTTTGTCAAAAAGTCGAAATATTTCTGATTTTAGAGATTTAGCTATTGTAACTGAAGGTTATTTAGGTAAAAATTTTCAAACTATTCCCACTGTTGCCGAAGTTCAAAGAGAGTTATCAAAACTGTATGAAATGTGGAGACAAGTTATTCTAGAGGTTGATAAACTAAAAATCCCAGAAGTTATTTTTTGTTTGCCTCTGTATTTGAGAACTAAAGAAAATGGTGAAAAATGGATTTGGCCTAAATTTGAAGATAAGTTGATAAAACAAACAAATTATAGTATTTTCTCTTTTAGAAATAAAAAATTAAACATTCTTTACTCCAGATCAGATAGTTATGTAGGTCATTTAATTACTAAGTTGGTTTTGGTTTAAATTAAAATTGAATCTTGACATTTAAATAGATTTATGCTTTTGTAAAAATTGTAATCGGGGATCGTCTAGTGGTAGGACTACGGGTTTTGGTCCCGTCAACCGGGGTTCGAATCCCTGTCCCCGAGCCAGTAATTAGTTTTTGTTCTTAAATTTTTTAAAAACAAAATACACAAAAACAAACAGTTAAACAAATGAATATGGAGATTACTTTTGCTTTAGTTCTTCTGTTTAGAAGTTGTATTAAAATTTTTTAGAAGCAGAAAGCTTAAAGAGAGGTATAACAGAGAGGTATAAATAATACCTCTTATCATCATGCAATGGTTTGGTTGCTGTTAAAATAAGGTTTGTAGTGTTTGATAAATATTAGATAATCTAAAATCTAATTAACAAAAAGTTATTTCTCCATCGCTACTATTCCACTAGACCCAATTTCTAAAATCTCAAACTGTTTTAGGGCTGTAATAAACCCTAGGGTTTTCTTTCGTTCTCCAGCAACTTGTAAGATAACTGTTTGTTCAGAGACATCAACAACACTCCCTCTAAAAATGTTTACTAAACTAGTTACCTCAGACAAATTTTGAGGTCTTTTGATTTTAACCAATAAAATTTCTCTTTCAACTGTATTAGCACTATCAACAGCTTTGACACTAATAACTTCGACTATTTTATTGATTTGTACCACAATTTGTGGGATTTTGTCGGCATCGCCTTGTGTAAAGGTTATAGTAATTCTCTTGATCCCCTCAACTTCCGTGTCTGAAGCTGTTATAGTTTCCAGATTATACATTTTACGGCGAATCAACATAGTGATTCTCTCTAAGACCCCTCGTTTGTTTTGAGCGAAAACTAAAATTGTGTGCAGTTTAGACATAAAAAACAAAGTTACTTTTTCTTATTTAAGATTTCTAAGGCATGATCTTCGTTTAGAATCATTTTATCAAAAGTCCAACCGCTAGGAATCATAGGATACACTATCTCTTGCTTATCACAAGCAAATTCGACTATAGTTGATCTGGTTTCTTGTTTTGACCATTGCAAAGCGGGAATAATGTCTTCTACTTTTTCCACAAATCTATAAGCAATACCATAACCTTCAGCAATTTTAGCAAAATTCGGATTAGTTAGTTCTACTTCGGTAAAGTTTTCGTTATGAAACATATCTTGCCACTGTTTAACCATTCCGAGATAGCCATTGTTCAAAAGTAAAATATTAATATTGAGTTTTTCTTGTAAAATAGTTCCAAGCTCTTGAATATTCATCTGAAAACCGCCATCCCCAGTGATACACCATACTTCTTCGTCTGGCCTAGCAATTTTAACTCCAATCGCAGCTGGCAAACCAAAACCCATAGTACCTAAACCTCCGGAGGTAAACCAAGTATTAAACCTTTCAAATTTATAAAATTTAGCTGCTTGCATCTGGTGTTGACCTACATCTGTTACAATGTTGTCTTGACCTTTAGTAAACTCTGATAATTCGTGAATAATGCGACTCATTAATAGACGATTATTTTTGCCATAACCATGTTCAAATATGTGCCTATAGTACTCCATGCTTAGTTTTCTGTTTTGGTTAATACTATCAAACCAAGTTTGTCTAGAATCAGCAGTCTCCTTAGGCAAACCATCAAATTTAGCAATCAGAACTTGTAAAACATTCTTCAAGTCACCATTGATAGCTACATCTGTCCTGACATTTTTATTAATTTCTGAAGGATCAATTTCGACATGAATTACTTTGGAGTTTTTAGCATATTCTTCCAATTTACCAGTAACCCTATCATCAAATCTCATACCAAGAGCTATTAACAGGTCTGCATTTTCAATCGCTCTATTAGCTTCTATTTCTCCATGCATTCCCATCATTCCCAAATTTAGAGGGTGGCTAGCTGGCAGGGAAGAGAGGCCGTGTAAAGTAAAGCTTGCGGGAATATTAGTTTTTTCTAAAAACTCTTTCAACTCTGTTTCAGTTTGAGATAAAATAACCCCGTGACCGACCAGAGCAACTGGTTTTCTGGCTTCTTTAATCAGATCTATAGCCTGTTTGATTTCTGGTAAATCAGGATTAATTGGGGAGAAAGTTTGCACACCCGGTAAATCTAAGTTTTCTGGTATGTTTATATTTTCAGTTTCTTCAATCTGAACATTTTTGGGGATATCGATACACACAGGCCCAGTTCTACCATTTTTGGCAATAAATATTGATCTAGCCACAGTTTCAGCTACATCATCAGCTTTCAAAGGCATTTCGGCATATTTTGTGATTGGGTACATTAAACCAATAATATCGCTTTCTTGAAAAGCATCTGTACCAATAACTTTGGTGGAAACTTGCCCTGTTATAGCCAAGAAAGCCACAGAGTCCATCATAGCATCAGCTACTGCAGTAACTAAATTGGTTGCACCGGGTCCAGAAGTAACCATCACTGGCATTAGTTTTCCACAAGCCCTAGTATAACCCTGGGCGATAAATCCAGCTCCTTGTTCGTGCCTTGAGGTAATAAAACGAATACCCGGAAAATTAATTAACTCATCAAAAGTAGGCATAATAGCACCGCCAATGTAGCCTGTCATAATTTCTACCCCAAACTCTTGTAAAGTTTTGAGCAAAACCGCAGCTCCGCTCATTTTCTTACCAGACATAGTATAGTAAATTAATAATTTTATTAAAAAAACCCCTTTTTCAGGGGAATTTAGTTTGTAGACTCTGAAGCAAAACAAGCCAATTCCCCATTCTAAATTGTAAATTTCACGAGGACGAGGCTTACTACTGCAAAATTATTTTGCTTCATATTTCAAATTTATGCATATATACAATAATTGTCAAGTAATAAAGTAATGTTTTTAATTAAAATATACTACGAGTTGGGAAATTTATACACTAAAAAGTTTATGTGGATTAAAATTTTGTTATTATTACATTCTCCTCAAAAACAGCGTGTTTTTTGTAATCAATTATTTAGAATTTAAAATTAACAAAAAAGATGTGTAAAAATATATAAACTTTAAAGTGTAACTATATTTTTTTAGATATAACTACAAAGTTAAACAATTAGTAAAAAATTTTTCTAAAAAAGAGTAGCCTGTTCTTTATCAAACGCTTCGTTTTTGTTATTTTTTAATAATTTTTGAAGAGATATAAAATTATATTTTTCTAAAAACTCTGCCCCTTTTTCTAGATCAAAAGAAGTTTCAGAGACTTGGATATTTGGTACGGTCTGTAAAGTTGCAAGTAAGTAAGTTTGCTCTATAGTTTTTATGTTTGCAACAATTTTAGAAACTAGTTTTTGGTTTCTAGGGTCAGAGACAAAAGCTTTAGCTCTTGCTAATGTTCGCGGATTTTTGAGGGTGGTTAAGTTCTTTAAGTTTACGGGTAAATCTATAATTTCAAACAAAAGTTGAAGGTTGTCTACTTCGTTTAGAATTTTTGCGGCAGTTTTGGGTCCAATTCCGTCTACTCCTTTTAAATTGTCTGAAGTATCTCCTACAAGCGATTTAAAATCGACCCACTGCTCAGGTCTTAGGTTGAATTTTGATTCAAACTCGTTTTTTCTAAAAAAACTTATTACTCCTTTGTGCTGAATAACAAAACTAACTTGAGGGAAAACGAACACCTGATAAAGATCGCGATCGGCGGAGAAAATAAAAAACTGATCATCTTGTGATATCTCTTTAAGTGTTTCAAAAATGCCTAGTTCAGATTTATCTAAACCCTCCCAACTTTTCTGAAGTTGGTTACAAGCAGTCCAAATCAAATCATCAGCCTCAAAACCGTTAACTAAAAAAACATTTTGGGTAACGAGATGACACCATTCCAAAATTGGTTTAATTTGGCTTATCATCTGCTCTTCTGCTTCTGGTCTACCTGCTTTGTAAGTTGATAAAATTTCATGCCTCCAAGTTTTTTCTGGTGTATCACAAGCAAAAATTAGTATGTCTGGTGATAATTGTTTTATCAAAGTAAGCACGGTCTTTATAAAACCATAGATAGCCCCAGTATGATTACCTTTATAAGTTAAATCAGGATAAGCAAAATATGATCGATAAATCAAATAAGAAGTGTCTATTGCCAAAGTTTTCATAAAACTATTTAGCACCAACCTTAAACTCTACCACATCACCATCTTGCATAATATAATTTTTACCTTCTATTCTCATTTTACCAGCCTCAACAGCTTCTTTACGACCACCATAAACTAAAAAATCATGATAGCTAATTACTTCTGCATTTATAAAAGTTTTTTCGAAGTCAGAGTGAATTATTCCTGCACACACTGGAGCGGTCGAACCTAATTTAAAAGTCCAAGCCCTAGTTTCGGTTAGTCCGGTGGTTAAAAAAGTGGCTAAACCTAGTTTTTGATAACATTGTTGAATCATTTTATTTACACCACTTTGCCTATCTAAACCCAATTCTTCTCTTTCCTCTTCAGTCATATCTATAATTTCAGATTCTAGTTTTATGTCCATAACAAAGTCAGCATTATAATCAATATTTTTACCGTCATGGTTAATATTAGCAAGTCTTAGTGTAGGTTTGTCAGTTAGTAAGTTCAAACTCTTTCTCCATTTAATTAAATCTTTGTCAGTATCTTTATCTAGCACAAAACTACTAGCTGGCTGTAAATTGGTTAGTCTGGTTAAGATTTGTTCGGCAATTCCTAACTTTGCAATAGCCATAGGATCACCGCTTCTAGTTTCTTTTTGTAGTTTTGGAAGCATTTTTTCTAAGCTAGTCTGGTCTGCCAAAGTCAACTCCATCATTAAAATCTCCTCGTCTTCCTGAGGTGAAACTCGATTTTCTACATGAATAATCTTATCATCCTCAAAAGCCCTAACTACAAGTAAAATCAAATCAACCTCTCGAATATGGCTCAAGAACTGATTACCCAAACCTGCACCTTGGTGAGCATTTTTAACCAAACCTGCAATGTCTTTGAACTCAATTACTGCATAAACCTTTTTTTCTGAGTTTGAAATCGTGGCGAGCATACTCACCCTATCATCTGGAACAGAAACAATCCCGCTATGAGGTTCTATTGTACAAAAAGGGAAATTTTCAGCTGGTACAGACAAGCTTGTTAAAAGATTAAACAAGGTAGATTTTCCAGCATTAGGTAAACCAACTAAACCAACAGAGAGCATAGTGATAAAAATCGATGTCAAACTAAATTATTTTGTCAATTTTTGTTTTGTTTATTGTTTTAACTACTCCATTGAATACAAACCTCTCTTTTATTTATTATTGGGAGATTTATGTTTTATTGATAAAAATTCTAAAGGTCTACAAAAACTCTGAAGAGTTGTGTAAACTGTGTTCAAGTGTAGTTTTGTTTTTTCTTAGGGATAGTAAAAAGGTCTAAAAATTTTAAAAACACGTGTTTTTTAATATTCTTTTTGTTTGATTTTTGGTGGATAGTATTTTTAATGGAGGTGTTTATGAATTGTTGATTTGTGTGTTTTCTTTTTATTGATGGTGTTTTTAGAAATTTAGGGCTGTGTATAAATTTTTTTAAACTGTGAATATATTTCTAGTTTCTATCTTGACTAAAAAACTTTATTTTTGTTATACACAAAACAATGACAAACAAATATCAACTATTAACAACTTATGCACAAATTATTAACTTTATTTAAAATAACCACTTTTCTTGTTGTTATATTAGTTTTTCTTTTACCGATAATAAACATCCAAGCATCTGATCCGAGTAGAGTCTTAAGATACCAAGATTTTTATTACCTACCAGCAAAATTTAGTTCGGCCGAAAAAATTCAAAATTTTTTGGAATTTCATGGAAGTGTGCTTGCAACCTATAAAGTTAAAATAGAATTTTATCATGATGATATTATTATACAACCAAATAGTTTTCCGGGAGTACCTAACAGGTTGAAACCGTATTATGCAACAAAAGACCATTATGGTAAAGAAATGTTAGTGTCAGATTTTATTTGGGAACTTAGTCAGGGGAGTTTAGGAAATGGTTGCGACTTCTCTTCAGATCCAAATAAACGAATTTGTATTGATGACACTGTGAAGAAAATCAATCCAGCTTTTATCTTAGCGATTATTCAAAAAGAGAGCGGTTTAGTTTATGGTCCGGGCTCTAAACCGGGTAGTTTGGTTAACAACCAAAGTGTTGAATTTCGTATGGATAGAGCTACTGGTTATTTATGTTTAGAAACACCAGATAGAACCAAGAGTTGTTGGGACGAAAATCCAGAATGGAAATATTTTAAAGGCTTTTTTAGACAAGTTTATTATACGACAAGATGGTTTAGAATTTGGGCAGAAAGGTGTGACAGAGGTGAACAATTTGCTCATAATGGTGGTTCTAGGGGGAAGTTTTATACAGGCAGTACTGTAAGATTAAGCAACCAAGATGTTTTTTTAAGTAATGGTATAACCTGTGCAATGTATATATACACACCACATATTTCTTTTTCTACAGCTAATATTATGAGAAATATTGGCGGGGATATAGACTTTTTAGAAGAAACCGGTAGAAACCCTAATCATAAACCTTCACTAATTCTTATCCCTTCTCCAGTTCCAATATTTTAATCATTAAACTATATTTTCAACTTTTTCAGCTAACAGAGCATAAATCTCTAAAATCACCAGTTTTTAGTAGTTTTTGAGAGAATTAGATCTTAACTCAACCAAACGGAATTACTATTTTTAAACTTTAGGAACACAACACAACTTTAGAGGTTTGTGTCTAATTGTCTATTCTAAAAAAAGGTTTAATTTGCTAGACTACGACCGATTTTGTACAATCTTTTCTTGTATATTTCTTGGAACTTCAGAGTAATGAGAAAATTCCATACTAGCAGTACCTTGACCTTTAGTGTTACCGCGAAGGGATGAAATGTAACCAAAAAGTTCTGCTAGCGGAACATTTGCTATAATAACTTTATTTTTACCACGATTATCGGTGCTCATTATTTGACCACGACGACTGTTTAGATCGCCAATTACATCTCCCATATACTCTTCGGGAACTACTACTTCAAGTTTCATAATCGGCTCCATAAGCACCGGATCTGCTTTTAGTACTGCTTCTTTCATAGCAATAGAACCAGCTAGCTTGAATGCCATTTCGGAAGAGTCTACATCATGATAAGATCCGTCATACACTTCTACAATCACATCAACAACTGGATATCCTGCTAAAACCCCAGAAGCACAAGTTTCTTCACAACCTTTCTGAATTGAAGGAATGTATTCTTTAGGAATCACTCCACCAACTATTTTGTTGATAAATTCAAAACCTTTTCCAAGCTCATTTGGTCTAACTCTTAGCCAGCAGTGACCATATTGACCGCGACCTCCAGATTGTCGGATGTATTTACCTTCAACCTCAACTTCTTTTCTAATAGCTTCTTTGTAGGCAACTTGTGGAGCTCCTACATTGGTTTCAACTTTATATTCTCTTCTCATTCTATCTACAATAATTTCTAAGTGTAACTCACCCATCCCACTTAAAATCGTTTGTCCAGTTTCTTCGTTGGTACTAACTCTTAAGGAGGGGTCTTCTTGGGCTAGTTTACCAATAGCAATACCCATTTTCTCTTGATCGTTCTTAGTTTTTGGCTCAATAGCTACAGAAATAACTGGTTCTGGGAAGTTGATTGATTCAAGTAGCAAAGGATAAGATTTATCACAAAGAGTGTCACCCGTTCGCACATCTTTTAAACCAACAAAAGCGGCGATTTCACCAGCATAAACTTCATCAATATCTTCACGATGGTTAGAGTGTAAAAGGACCACCCTTCCAACCCTTTCTTCTTTGCGAGTTCTAGGATTATAAATAGAATCACCTTTTTTAACCACTCCAGAATAAACTCTAAAGAAAGTTAAACTACCAAATTGATCAGAAGCAATCTTAAAAGCTAGAGCAGAAAACTTTTCATTTTCGGAATGTTTTAGGGAGATAATTTTGTTTTCATCGTTTGGATCATGAGCTTGAACATCTGGTAAATCTACAGGAGATGGTAAATATTCGCAAACGGCATCTAAAAGAGGCTGAATTCCCTTGTTTTTTAGGGCTGAACCACAAAATATAGGGTGAAGTTGATTCTTAATAGTTCCTTTTCTAATAGCTTTTTTAATTGTAATAGTGTCTATTGGTTCTCCATTAAGATATTTTTCCATGATTTCATCATCAATCTCTGCAACTTTCTCTACAATTTTGTTGTAGTATTCCTGTCTAAGTTCTTTCATATCTTCAGGAACTTCTTCAATTCTAAGATCTTTTCCTAAATCATCGTAATAAACTATGGCTTTGTTTTCCAAAATATCAACCAACCCTCTTAAGTTTTCTTCTTTACCTATTGGCAACTGCATCACTAACCCATTGTTGGTTAATCTATCTTTGATACTCTGTACATCAGCATAAAAATCTGCACCCATTCTATCCAACTTATTGATAAAACAAATTCTAGGAACTCTATATTTTTCGGCTTGCCTCCAAACGGTTTCGGACTGAGACTCTACACCCGCCACCCCGTCAAAGACGGTTACTGCACCGTCGAGTACTCTAAGAGATCTTTCTACCTCAATTGTGAAATCAACATGACCGGGAGTATCAATAATATTAAATCTAGTTTTACGGTCTTTGTCTTCTCCGTAAACCCAATCAGGAGCAGTCCAAAAAGCGGTTGTAGCCGCCGCAGTAATGGTAATACCTCTTTCTCTTTCTTGCTCCATCCAGTCCATGGTAGCCTCGCCTTCATGAACTTCGCCGATTTTATGAGTTCTACCAGTATATAACAAGATTCTTTCTGTAGTGGTGGTTTTACCAGCATCAATATGAGCGATAATTCCAAAGTTTCTAACTTTTTGAATAGGAGTGTTACGGGGCATAAAAAAATAAAATACAACAAATTCGTGTTTATAACTATTAACAAACTCGGGATTTGTCAAGCCTTTACAGGACTAATGTATTTTTAGAAGATTCTTTTAAAGAAACTGTTTTTTAAGTTCCGCAAAACTTGAAATTTCGTCCAATTTTACTTATTTTAAACTCAAAGTATTTATATTATTTAAGTCCTCACAAGCGGTTATAAGTCTTTGTTTAAAGCTCTTTTCAGCTTCTCTTAACCAGCTTCTAGGGTCATATATTTTTTTATTTGGCTTATCATCACCCTCAGGATTACCTATTTGTCCTTGTAAGTAAGGCTCTTTTGCCAAGTAATAATTTTTTACACCCTCCCAAAAAGCCCATTGTAAATCAGTATCAATATTCATTTTAACTACACCATAGTCGATAGCTTCTCTAATTTCCTCTCTAGTAGATCCACTGCCCCCATGAAAGACAAAGTTAACCGGTTTTGCTTCGGTACCAAATTTTTCTTGGATATACTTCTGAGATCTGTCTAAAATTTTTGGTTCTAATTTTACATTTCCGGGTTTATAAACTCCGTGAACATTACCAAAAGCAGCAGCTATAGTAAAGTTAGGACTGATTTTAGATAGCCTTTCATATGCTAATGCTACTTCTTCGGGTTGAGTATATAATCTTGAATTATCTACACCGCTATTATCTACCCCATCTTCTTCTCCTCCTGTGACACCCAATTCAATTTCTAGATGCATATCTATTCTGGACATTCTTTGTAAATATTTTTCACATAATTGTAAATTTTCTTCTAATGGTTCTTCAGATAAATCTAACATATGAGAACTAAATAGGGGGCGACCATATCTGGCGAAATAATCTTCACTCACTTCTAGCATTCCATCCAACCACTTTAGAAGACTTTTAGAACAGTGATCGGTGTGTAAAACCACAGAAACACCGTATAATTTGACTAATTCATGAACATGCCTAGCTCCCGAAACAGCACCGGCTATAGAGGCTTGCTGATTTGAGTTATCTAAAGATTTACCAGCAAAAAATTGAGCTCCTCCATTGGAAAACTGAATCATCACCGGCGAGTTAATTTCTGCCGCAGTTTCCATAACCGCATTTAAGCTGTTGGTACCAATTACATTGGCTCCCGGGATAGCAAATTTATGTTTTTTAGCAAGGCTATACAGTTCACTTAATTGATCGCCAGTAATAACTCCCGGTGCAAATTTTCTTGTTAAAGACATAATTTGTTTTAAATGAACCAATTAAACAACAATTTGTCAAAATTTGATTTTTTAAAAAACTAATTTTGCTTTTGAAGCAGTTGTTAACTATATAAATTTAATCTAAAAGATTCTTACTAAATTATTTAACAAATTTATCTAATTCTTCATCTTCTAACACTTAATTGAATGTTTTAGTTGTTATAAAATTTTTTAATTCTTGATCTGTAATACAGTGTTTTCTCATGTCCACAAAATTGCCTATTAATGTATAACCTTGTTCCTGTAGAATCATTTTTTGATTGATGCCTTTAAATCCCAGTTTTAAACTAGAGACAAAGCCGTTTTTAGCCACAACCCTATACCAGGGTAGATTTTCACATTCGGTTATACTTAGACCGCTCATTATCCAACCTACTACTCTAGGATGAATGGCTGTTAAGAAACCGATTTGCCCGAAATACATAACCTTTTGTTCTGGTATTTGCCTGACAATTTCTAAGATTTTGTCTTTATTGCAATGCATAAAAATATAGACTTGTTGCCATATTTTTACCGACACTAATTGAAATAAGAAAAATTTTATATACTCGATTTATTTTTATATGAACTACCATTTTTATATGAACTACCAATATTCCAGCGAAAATAATTGTCAATTCAGTGTTTGGGTTGCTGGCAAACAGACTAAGAAGGTTTAGAATTTTTGTTTTGAATCTTTTGATCACTTGTTTTTTCTATATTCTCGTAGTTTTTTAATATTTTCTTGTTTTTCAACTTTTCAAGGTTAGGAGTATCAACCTCTTCTTTTACTTTGAAGTTTCTTTTTTTGAAAAAAATAAACATAATTACAAAAAAGACAAGACCTAACAAACTGAGTGTAGTCCCAAAACCACCAGTTACTGGAAGACTGATTGGTGGAAGTGGTCTAGAATTATTTTGTGGGTTTGTTTGTGGCGGTGTTTGAGGGTCTTGTTGAGGCTCTGGCTGAACAGAACTTGATCTTAGAACAGTTACAAAAACTGTCGCCTCATCACAATCAAACTGTGTATTACAGACTCTATAAACAAAAGAATCTTCACCAAAAAAAGTGTCTCTAGGGTTATATTCAATATAATACCCTTTTACAGAAATAGTAGGATTTCCGGTTTGAGATACTATACTTATACTAGTTCTGTCTACAAAAGAATTGGTGGCAACATCGTTTTCAGTAACACTTATTCTCACTGGCCTGCCTTGTTCTGTTTGTGTTCTATCGTCTATAGCCTGAATGCTAGCATTTTCGGAGCCTGTAACTTCTATTTTTACTTTTACAGAGGTGCTTACTTGGGAGTACACATCAGAAATGTTTGAAAATATAAACAAAAAAACACACAAGAAAGTTGTTATTTTTAAAAAAACCTGACTATAAAAATAAAACCTTCTTATCTGGATATGGTTATATTTTTTATGATTTGCTAGAATTTTCAAAACAAAAGGAGATAAAAGTCGTAGAGACTTTTTAATTTGCAAACTTTGTTTTTTATCAGAATGATATTTTTGTTTATATTTGATAGTCAAGGTAATTTTGTTTTTATTTTAATAAAATGTTTGATTTAAAATCAAACAAGTTTAATTCTACCGAATTTTTACAAATAAATCAAGTCTAGAAATTTGTTTTTAATAACAGAAGAGAAATTACACTCTCCAATTTTTCCTTGTTAAATAATTTTTTTACATTGTTTGGTCTTCAAAGTTAGTTTTACAGCTTTAAGAACTTATTTTACACACAAAGTGTAAAAACTAATTGATATAAATAAAATTATTTCTTATATTGTTTGACTTTTTATATTAAATTCATTACACCCAAAAATATTCATATTAGAATTTTTATGTTCAAAGTTGGTAATCGACATATTTGGAAAACTGCTATTACTCCGGTTGTCGATTTTTTTACCTTAGTTTTAGGTGCTGGATTTATTTACTTAGTAAGATATAGGTGGTTTGTAGATGAGTTTTTAGGCCCAAAAAACATTAGTCGAGAAGATTATATAGTTTACTCTTCAATATTAGCTTTAATCATCATAATAGTATTTATATTACAGGGAGTATATGAGATTGATACAAAAAAGAACTTCTGGTCTAGGTTTTTCCAAATTATAATTGGTATTTGGTCGGTGTTATTTGGGTTAATAGTCTTTTTATTTTTTAATGAGTTCAATCGGGAAGCTTTTCCGAACGGTATTCCGGTTAGTCGTTTTATCTTAGCTTTTGGCGGTGTTTCAGGGTTAGTTTTCCTTTTATTAGGGAGATTTTTAATCTGGATTTTTGAGCAGATTTTATATTTTTATGATTTTGGTAGAACCGAAGTCGTCTGTGTTGGTCAAATACCCCACTCTTTGAGTATTTGGTTACAAAGTAGAAATGATGTTAGAAAAATTCATACTTTTGAGAAATTAGATGAGCAATCTTTTAAGGAAATAGAAGCTTTAATTAAAGATTATAAAGTTTCTGAGATTTATCTACAAAGCCAGCATTCTGGTTGGGAAACTCAGTTGGCACATATAGCCGAAATTTATACTGTGGATTTTGTTTTTAGTCCTAAAGAATTAAAAGAATTTGATGCTTATAGTATGAAACCTATACAAATTGATAATGAGGTTTATTTAGAACTTAAACATGGTAGAATAGATGGTTGGTCGATTGTTCTAAAGAGATTAATGGATATTTTTTTAGGCTCTTTGATTCTTTTAATAACTCTACCTATTATGGTTATTATAGCTATTTTGATAAAATTAGACTCTCCCGGTCCTGTGTTTTATTGGAGTGAACGAGTAGGGGCTAATGGAAAAGTTTTTAAAGCTCTTAAATTTAGGAGAATGAAGCAAGAATTTTGCATAAATTCAGAAAAAGATGAAGCTTCTAAAAAAGCTTTAGAGTTTGAAAAAATGTTAATTGAAAAACAAAATGGTCGTAAAGGTCCTTTGTATAAAATCATTAACGATCCTCGTAATACCAGAGTTGGAGACTTTTTGGAGAGAACAAGTTTGGATGATTTACCTCAACTATTTAATGTGCTCAAAGGTGAAATGTCGTTGGTTGGACCTCGACCACATCAGCCCAGAGAAGTTAGTAAATACGAAAAGCATCACTATAAAGTATTAAATGCGAAACCGGGAATGACTGGTATGGCTCAAGTTAACGGTCGAAGTAACCTTGATTTTGAACAGGAAGTTTATTTTGACAGGTATTATATAGAAAACTGGAATCTTTGGCTAGACATCAAAATTTTACTCAAAACCCCCTTTGTAATGTTTTATAGATAATACTTGTTTTTTGAGCTTTTTAGATTTTAATAGAATTGCTGTTAAATTCTATTTTCAATGGAGTCGTTTGCTTTAGAATACGCTACTGTTGCCAATTTTAATAGTATTGGTTAAGATTTTTTTTGAAAATATGGAACTAAAACAAACTGGATTTAGTAGGTACGGTCTCTTTGGTAAAAGAGCCCTATCTTTATTTTTACTTTTAGGGATGTCTTTGGGGTTATATGGGGATGCTTTTAGAACAAGCGATCCTATTATTCACGATGATTTAATTGTTTCTTCATCTTTTTGGGTTAGGCAAGTAGATTTTAATAGAAAAAATCGTTTTCCTTATTCTTTACCCAATACTCAAATTTCTGAAATTTTCAGCAGAGGGAAAGATAAGCTTTTGTTAGATAACAATGGAAATATTGTGTTGAATCAAGATTTGATACTAGCTTACAGTTCGGCATTTGTGTATGAAGTCCCAAATGTTGATTTTGATTTAAATACTTTTAAAGAAGCTCAGAAAAATAGAGGACAAAAAGTGAGGCAATTGTCCTTAGATGATTTAATCCCTAGACCAAAGAATCCCGATCCATCTAAAATGAATTTATTGCTCTATCCTAAATATAATATTAGAGCACCAATTATCTACACTGAAGCAAAAGACTTCTACCACACCAATCCTGATGGAAGTATAGATTTTAACAGACCATTTTACAGACCAGATATGACCCCTTTCGAAAAAACCCAAATACCTATTCAAATCAAATTAAGAGATGGAGTAGTACATCTTACAGAAGAGGTCCATCCATATTCGGTCATGCCAGGAGAGATAGGAAATAGTTATATTGTTGGGCACAGTAGTAATTACAGTTGGGTAAAAAGTAATTATAACGAAATATTTAAGCCTATAGAAAGGAAAAGCCAAGTTGGTGAAGAGTTTATAATTTTTGACCAATTTGGCAGAGAGTTAAAATTTGTTGTTTTTGAGGTTTTATTAATTCCGGAGTCAGACATAGAAACTGCTTTTAAGCTTTTTGAAGGAAGAAGGGTTGTTACTTTACAAACTTCAGTATTGACTAGGCAGGGTGGAGTTTTATTACCAACCCACCGTTGGCTTACTCGGGGGGAGTTGGTTTTAGAATGAACTGTTGTCTTCTAACAGAAGATCAATAAAAAGTAATGTTTGCCTAAAATTGAAAAATTGTTTTTGGATATTGGGACTATGATTAAAAATGACAAAATCCCACTAGTAGCTTTTATTGGCGAGCCAAATGTTGGCAAAAGCACATTACTCAAAAGAATCACAGGTTCAAAACAAATTATTACTGCTAATGAACCCCACACCACTCGAGATTTAAATTATGGAGAAGACTGGTGGAGTGGTTATTTAATTAGATTTGTAGATACTGGCGGATTGGTACCGGATCCAGAAGAAAGAATAATTAAGGAGATACAAATTAAAAGCTGGTCGGCTATTGCTGAAGCTGATCTTTTAGTTTGGGTGATGGATCTAAGAAAAGATCCCGAAACTATTAACCAAAAAATACTTCAAAAGTTATGGAAAACTGGTAAACCTTTTATTATTGCGGTTAATAAAGTTGACGATCCTAATTTAGAAGCTAATTTAGCAGATTATGCTCGATTTGGTGGTGTAGGATTTGTAAATATAAGTGCTCATAGTGGTTACGGGGTGAATGAACTATTAGATGCTATTGTTGATTGGCTTGAAAAAAGTGGGTTTGAAAGACCTTCTCAACCTCAATTATTTGAGATAGTTCAAGAAAAAGAATATCAAAGTAAAAAAACTAAACAAGTTAGACAAAATGTCGATGGCTCATATTATATTGTTCGTGAAAACACTCCTGAAGGCCCTGGTTTATATAGCTCTGTTAACAGGTACGAAGAGTATCCAGAAATTGAAAATGTTATTCTAAAACTGGAAAATGTGGTTTTTCCTTTGCAAAGTCGCAATTTACTAAAATATTTAAACCAAAATCATTTACCTGAACTTACAGAATTAAAACTTAGCCAGATTTTAACTTCTGTATACCAGAAGGTCACCCAAAACCCAAACCTCAAATATTGGGAAGAAATAGTAAAAGAGTTATGTTTGGAACAAAAATATAACCAAAAAATAAAAGAATTGTGGTTAGATGATTGCCTAATTTTTGATCAAGATGTTTTGGAATTTATTGTCTCTGCAAAGGAACACGGAAAAAGATGTTTTTATTTAATATATACGAACATAGAAGAAATTACAGAAAGATTTTTACAGTCAGAAATAATGGATTATTTTGACGGAGGGCTGGCTAGTCACTGGGTTGGCATGAGCAAACCAGATTTGGAATTTTATCAATTTTTTCTAAAAAAATACCAAATAAATCCAGCCAAAACTATTCTTGTGGACGATAATTTAGAAAATCTTTTAACAGCTGTTAGATTAGGCATAAAAGGAATTTTGTTTAGAAAAGACCAAACTGATTTAATTCACGAGCTTAATCGGATAGAAAATACACCTAATCCAAAAAATCAAATTAAAAATATTGTATTTGATTTAAACGGAGTTTGTTTTAAAAGTGCAAAAACTAATGAATTGGAAGGAGGGTTGGAACCTTTAGAAATTACTGAAACTCAAAATTTTTTGGTTGCTCAAAAATTATCTGGCAAGAAAGTTTTTTATCTATCTAATTCTGACCAACAAACTTTAGATTTTTATAGTAACTCTAACTTGTTCAAACTGTTTGATGGTGGAATGTGTAGTTTTGAGGTCGGTTTTGGCAAGAGTAATCCAAAATTTTTTGAAATTTTTCTGGGAAAATACAATTTGGAACCATCAGAAACAGTGTTTATAGACGACACAGGAACAAATCTGCAAGTAGCTTTGAGTCAAGGTTTGTGGACAATCTTATTTCAGCAAAATCAAACCGATCTTTTTCAAGAAATATTTAAAATAGAGCAAGGTTACAGACCTCGTCTTCCAAAGATTCCTAAAATCTTACTTTTAGGAAAACCTAATGTTGGCAAAAGCTCACTCTTTAACTGGTTGATAGACAAAGATTTGCAAATAGTTACCGAGATTGCTGGAACTACACTTAGTGTTAATGATTATTTAGTAGAAAGACCAAACGGACAAAAATTGATTATCTTAGATTCTACAGGTATTCGTAAGCCGGGTCAAAGAATTTTGGGAGTAGAAACCTTTGCTACCTACAAAACTATAGAAGCCGCTCAACAAGCGGATGTGATTTGCTTGGTAGTGGATGGATCGCGACCTATAACTCACCAAGACCAAGTAGTGGCTGGTATATGCAAAGAATTTCAAAAAGGCCTGGTGGTTATAGCCAACAAAGCGGATTTAGTGGACAAAGAAGGTAGAGCAAAGTTCCAAAAAGAGTTTCAACTTAAGTTTAATTTTCTCAAGATAGACAAGTTTATTTGGGTCTCAGCTCATGCAGGTAAAGATCAAACTCAAACCAAAGATAGTCCAAATCAAATTTGGGAGGCAATTAACGAAGCCTTAGAGAATCGTTCTAAAATTATAACCAGAGCCGAACTTAGAACTTTGTTCAATTATCTAATGCGACAAAGACCACCCCAAAAACTCCGTCTAAAAAAAAGACCGATTATTTATGACTTAGTCTATACTAGTAGTGAACCCCCAACTTTCGAACTTTTAGTTAAGGATCCAGATACTATTCATTGGTCATATATTAGGTTTTTAGAAAATATAATTAGAAAACAATTTGGACTAAAAGCCACTGGAATAGTGGTTAAACTAACTCCTGTTAATCGTAAGAGGGTTTTAAACTGATTATTGACAGATTTAGTCTTAAAATTACACAGTTAGAATCTTATCTAAAAAATTTTAGAATCACAAGTTATGAAAATAGCCGTTATAGGAGCAGGAAATTTTGGCACAGCTATGGCTTTTGCCATGTCCAAAAACAATCACGAAATTGTCGTCTACGACATAGTTCAGTCTAGAATTGATGATATCAATCAAAATCATAGAAATTCTGAAGTATTTCCAAATTTAGTGTTGCCTAACAATATCTCAGCAAAAGCCTGTTTTGATGAGTATTTAAAGGAATGTAGTTTGGTGTGTGTAGCAGTTTCCTCTTCTGTTTTGCCTTTGGTTTTAAGTCAATTGTCTGTTTTTTTGACTGCAGAAAATGTGATTTTGAATTTGTCCAAAGGTTTTGAAAAAAGCACGGGTTTAACCCTAGAAAAAATTTATTTTGAAAAACTAGGCAAAGATATTTTTTTTGGTGTAGGCTCTGGCCCTAACTTTGCTAGCGAGATAGTGGCTGGAGATATCTCTGCTATGACTGTTGCTACTCATAGTGACAAAGTGTTTGAGGCGGTTTCACAGGCTATTTCTAGTGACATCTTTTTTATTCAAAGAAGTACAGATATTGTAGGAGTTGAAATTTGTGGAGCGGTTAAAAATGTTATGGCTATTGCTGCCGGGATCCATTCTGGGTTGGGTCTCGGTTACAATAGTAAATTTACTCTACTTACAAAAGCGCTGCAAGAAATTGCTTGTTTGATAAAAGCCGCTGGTGGGCAACCAGAAACAGTTATGAGTTTGGCTGGAGTTGGAGATTTATTGATGACTGCAACTAGTCAAAATAGTCGAAATTTTACTTTTGGAAGCTATCTTGGTCAGGGTTCAAACGTTGAACAGGCTTTATACAAAGTTGGTAGCACAGTGGAGGGCTTGGATGCCATCAAGCCAGCACTAATGCTCGCAAAAAGTCTTGATATTCGAATGCCATTAGTAGAAGCGGTGTTTGATATTGTTTACAATCAGCAAGAGGCTAGATCTAGCATTCTTAAAGTTTTGTCTAATTAATTTTTCACCTATTTTTGCTTTGACCTGAAAAAATTGTTAAAATTCCAAATTATTCGTTAATGTTTTATATTTCAAATTGAAAAAATAGGTTAAAATTTAATCAGTGTATAAGCTGATTAGTTTAGAAAAACTATATCTTAAATTAACTGTTTGGCCAATTTACCCAATTAAGTAAGTAGTACGGTTTATTTTGATTTTTTGTCTTCTTTTTTTGATGGACCAAAATCAGGAGTTAATGCTTTAGCAGTTTTTTTGCTACTCTCGATTATAGCTTTGGGTACAGTCTCTAAAACTGGAATTAATGGTAAATCTAAAATTAGTTTAACTATATAACCACCAATTACAAACATTCCTAATACATTAGCCACTAAAGTATTATCATATAACACTGTGTATATCATGTAAGCAAAGGCTAAAAGAACATAACTCGACCACATTTTAGCGGCATTAAATATTGATTTTTCGCCCCTTCTTATTCTTGGAACTTCTAAATTAGAGTATATTACTCTCCAAAAAAAGAAATCACTAACTAGCAAAAAAGAATATAAAATACACCAAGCTAAAGTAAAATAGTTAAGTGTACTTATTATGGATCCAATATTGATATCAAAAGCAAAAAATGCATCACCTTGTTCGACGCTATTCAAGAGTTCGGGAGATGGGGTATTACTCATATGTAATGAGTTAAATATCATATTTTTCTAAAAAAATCAAGGGTGTAATTTTTGCTATATTAACTTTTGGATATTTAGGAGTTTTAGTTAAAAAAAATTCATAAAAATCTAAAAAGGAAAGACAAATTAGAGATTCAAAATTTTACTTTTTGAAGAGAATATGTTTAGTAGATCAGACCTACGTGACAACTTTTAAAGTAATATCTTGTTCTTTGAACTATATTTGTGAGTCATATTCTATAACAAACGGAATCAATCCTTGTGTTAAGGAAATTTTTTAATTTTCTAAACACCTAAAAGTTGTATAACCTCTTTTACTTTTTGGTCACAGTGTTCCCGACTAATTGTCGATTCTAACAAAAACCTTAACACAGGTTCAGTGTTTGATGGCCTTAAATTAAATTTCCAATCTTTATAAAAGACAGCTACACCGTCTTGAAAATGAATGCTGGAAGCGTCTTGATACTTATTTTTAATTTTTTCTACCAGATCGGAAAACGTTTCGTTTACAGGAATTTTCAGAATTATTTCTTCACTTAAAAAATACCTATCGGCAAAACTATCAAATAGTTGACTCACTGTTTTACCACTCATCACCAAAGTTTTTAGAAATACCACCATAGCCACAAACCCCGAATCCATATAACCAAAATCTGCAAAGTAATGATGTCCTGTGAATTCACCGCCATAAACAGCTTTATACTCTTTCATCAATTTTTTAAAGTGAATATGTCCCTGTTTGGAAGGAATAGCCACTCCTGCTACCTCATTGATACTGTTTGACATACAGCGGCTACCTGTTAGGCTATAGACAGCAGCAGGGTTAAATTCGCTGGAGCCAGATTGAACTGATTTTATTAAAGTTTGAGCAAAGACCGAAACTAAATAGTTGCCATCGATTTTTTTACCGTTTTCATCAACAAAAAAAGCCCGATCCGCGTCGCCGTCAAAAGCTACTCCTAAATCTGCTTTTTGAGAGATTACCATCTGTTGCAGATCTCTTATATTTTCGGACTGCAAAGGATCTGCAGGATGATTAGGAAAATTGCCGTCAAGTTCCCAGTATAAAGGTACAAACTCAATGTTTTGGTACATCCCTGAAACATTAGGCATAAACCAACCACCCATCCCGTTACCTGTATCTACTACTACTTTGAGCTTTTTGTTTTGTTTTGCCAAAAATAAATCAACCTCTTTAATGCTACCTATTGTTTCCAATTTACTTTCGAAAAATGATATAACTTCCGATTTTTTAGCTGCATCCTCTGGTGTTTGTTCAAACTCTCTGGCGAGACTTTCAAAGTCTGTAGATTCTATTTTGGAAATCACAAAGTCTCTAATAATATCTAGTCCACTATCCAGTCCAACCGAATTTGGAGCTACTTTGACAAGTTTCATTCCATTATCATTTTTCGGGTTATGACTGGCAGTTACTATAATCCCCGGGCAATTGAAATATTGGCAAGCCGCATAAAAGAAATCAGTTGAACCAAGACCAAGAGCTATAGGTTCTGCTCCAGCAGCTTTCAAACCATTATACAAAGCGGTATAAAAAGCGGGACTAGTGAATCTAGTATCTCTAACTATTACCACCTGAGGAGGCAAATTTTCTGGTTTGAGAAGTAAATTTACAAAGGCAAATCCGGTCCAATAATAAACAGCTTCGTTGAGATCCGGAAAGGTGCCACGAATATCGTAAGCTTTAAACATTTTGTAATACACAGATTGATCGGACATAAAAATTTTTCTTTTCCAGATCAAAACTGTTTCCCAAAAAAATGTCAAACTAGTCTATAATATTTTACATGCTTTGAATAAAATTTAAGAAGTTAAAATCAATGTAAATCTATCTATTTATTTGATTTATTTTACCTCTTGATTTAGTTTTACTTCTTTGTTATTTCTTCTTCTTCTTCTTCTTCACCATCTTCTGCATCACCCTCTTTATCTTTCTTAGAATTTTTGTAAGCAAAGAATCCAAGTACACCACTCATGGCCACTACTAAGCCAGCTAAACCACCAATAACAGCATAAAGTAAAGTATTATTTTCTTTTTCTTCTTCTTTTATTATTACAGTCTCTTCAGATTTTTCTTCTTTGACTGGATTAGTTTGAGGTACTGGAACCGAGACTTTAGTCTCGCTATCTGCTTCTGTTTGTAATTTAGCCATTCTATCTAACTGCTCTTGAGTCATTTCAAATTCAGTTACGACTCTTTTTGTAGGTGTAGAGTCTTTGATATTACTTTTATTTAAGGTTATCTGAGGTGAATTATCCCATTCAAAAATAGCTTTATACTTACCAACTTTCCATTGTTGACCATTAATAGGGATCCTAGTATCAGCCGTAACTGTATTGGGGGCTAACTCTTTGTTGTATACGGTCGTAAATTCCTCACCACTAGGATCTATTATAGTTATTTTACCAGAAATTTTAGTAAATATATTTCCAACATTTTCCGTGGCTACATTAAGGTAAATGTCTTTATAATTTGCTCTACGATTTCTTTGTAGAAAATCCTTGTAAGCTTGGTTGTTGTCAGTTAAAAACTCAAAAGTTTTAGCTTTAGTGTTTAACTCTAAATCCCCGGGTACAGTAATATATACTCTCGCTCCAACTCTCATAACTACTTGCACACCCTGTCTTTTTTCATTTGACTTGTCTTGCTGAACAGCCACAACGCCGGCATACTCACCGGGCTTAGTTCCTTCTGGAACTTTAATTTTGAATTTCACTTCAGTAACAGATTTAGCTGGAACTGTTAGTTTTGGATTATCTATAAACTCTATCCAACTACCGACCATAGTGTCTTTATCATTATTTTCTTTAAAGCTGAAACCTCCTTCAGATGTTTGAATGGCATCTTTCGCCATGACAATAACTGGTAAAGCCTCTTCACTATTATTTACTACTAAAGCTACTTGTTCGACAGTTTCACCGGGTTTTATGGTTTCTATAAACCATGCGCGGGTAATTGGGTCTGAAGTTGGTTTTCCCGGTACTATACCAACATTACTACTAGTATTAAGAAAATCAAAGTCTTGAGTTATATCGCTAAGAGACTGAGAACTAGCTGTGGGGGTAAGCAAAGTGAAAGATAATAATATTAATGCAATAAAAGCAACAACAAACCTAATTTTTTTATTAAACCTAGACATATATATTTTTTTATGTTTTTAACATAACAGTTAACAGTATAGTTTATGTATTTTTTTTTGGCAAGTTTTTTTAAAAATACTTCATGAACTTTTGTTTGCAAGTGGTGTTTGTGGATTAAAACCTATAACAAAACCCATTAAGGATACAGCGTTGTTAATTAAGTCTTTTACAGGTTCTCCAACTAGTTTTGCAACGGTATCTCTGATAGATAAGACACTTTCGATAGTTGTTTGTCTTAGATTTTCTAAAGACTTGCTGATAGTACGCATCACCTCTGCTATCACCGGTCCTTCGTTTGTTTTAGGATTACCATTTTTGAATAACTTTTCAAACATAACTAACAAATTAAGATTTAATTGACTGTGTGCTAACTAAGTCTGTGAAACTTTTATATACCTGTCTTATCTGCTCCAATAAAACTTGCAGATCCCCAACTCCTTCTTTGTCATCAACTAAAAAATGGTTATAGTGCTTGACAGCTTCTTCTCCATAATAAATCCTAAGATACTCTATAGCATAATTGTTGAAAATCTCAACACATCGCTCAATAATTCTTGGTTGTAAATCTCTGGGTAATTCTTCTATTTTCCTGCCAATAATTAAAGTTACCAATAACTCTAAGGTTTCCGGATTGCGAGGGTGGAAAGGTAACTTTTGGTATGACATATAAAAAAATCGAAGACCGCTAATCTAGCTTAGATGTTAAGCTAGTTGGAAACTATATCATAAAAATGAAATATAGTCAAATTGAGTCTTTCAATCTTATTGTTTTTTCATTATATACACTTGATTTTTTAGAAATACTAATTTTTTTGTAGCTACTTAATTTTTCCAATTCGTGGTTCAGTTGTATAAGTTAGTTTACCTTTTAAACTTGGCTTAGCTTGTTTAATTATATCTTTAATTTCAAAATAGTTGTATTCCTCTAAGTTAATATGCTGAACTAATTTGAGTGCGAAAAAGTCTATATCAGAAAGTATTGTTTGTGTTGTTAAATTTTTTCTGTTAAACATTTTCCAAGTCTGTAGCCAAATAAAAATCACTCTAGTGTCTGTAAAACCCGCTTTGGGTCCTAACAAAAAATAGATTCGTTGAGTATTCAACCAGCCTTGTTGATCCAAACTTATCCAAACCCGTTCAAACCTGTTAGCTAATTCAAGAGTGTGTTTTTGTCTGTTTAAACAAGTAATTCTTTTAAGCATAGCAGTTTCAGTCTGTACCTCATAATTTTTGATATTCTCTTGAGAGAGATAAGTAAATGATTGATTGACATTTTCGTCAAAAGCATAAACTTTTAAGTCCTCATCTAAATGAAAAATTATGGAGGTTTTAGTAATCATAATCCTAATCGTTATTGTTGTTTTGCAAGTGTTAATTTTAAGCAAGAAATCGTCAATTAATTTTGACCCTAATTCTCTGAGTAACGAGATTATTGCTAGACTATCTCAAAACAATGCTCAAAATTTAGCTCAACTGATTAACGAAATTAATAAAGCTACTCAAAACCAAGAAGCTAGATTTAATCAACTCCAAGTGAAATTATTGGAAGAAACTGCAGCACTTAAAGACCAAATCCAAAAAACTTTGTTAGCCATACTTAATCAAATTCGTGACCAACTAGCCAAGTCAGTTAGTGAATTGAACCAAAGAAATAAGGAAAATTTTGACCTATTGAATGCGGCTAACAAGGAAAAACTAAATCAATTAGAAATCGAAATTAGTAAAAGATTGGATGAAAATTTAGCTCAAAACTTGAGATCTTTTGAAAATGTAACTAAGAATTTAAGTCAGATGGAAATTAGAGCACAGCAGATGATCGAGTCAACCAAAGCAGTAGAGAAGCTTAATAGTATTTTTGATCGCACCAGTGCTAAAGCCTTTGGGAGTTTTGGGGAAAGCTATTTAGAAAGTCTTCTGCGAGAACATTTGGCAACAGGCAGCTGGCAAAAGCAAGTTAAAGTGCCGGGTTCTGGGGAAATTTTGGATTTTGTGATCAGTATTGATTCTTATAAAATTGGAATTGATTGTAAATTTCCACTAACCAAGTTTCAAGATTATATTGATGCCGACAGTGAAAACAAAAAAACAGCTCTTAAAAATTTTTTGCAAGCAGTGATGACTATGGGGAAGGAGATTAAAGAAAAATACTCTAAAGATGGTTTTGTTGATGTTTTAATGATTTATTTTCCTTCAGATAGTATGTATAACGAAGTTATCAATAATCCTCAAACTTTGGAATTTTTACACAAACTGAAAGTTCAACCTACTTCACCATCCACTATTTTTCCTCTGATTGTCCTTATTCAAACCTACCAATTTCGTGGGCATATTAATGAAAATGCCGAGTTAATTATTAGAGGTCTAAAAACTGTTCGTAAAAACATTGACTCGTTTAGAGACGAGTTTCGTAAGCTGGGAGATAAACTTCGCCAAGCTCAACAAAACTATGATGTTGCTGATCGTAACCTAAATACAGTTCAAAACGAGGTGTTAAAGTTAGAAAGTACTGAACCATCCTTCGATAACCCAGAGACATATAAGCTTTTGCTGTAAAACAATTAAACGATTATTTATTAGTTTTGTGCTGAAAATAAGGAAAAATTTAATTTGCTTTTATTTTGTTAGAAAATTTAGAAAATTATCAGAAAAGTCAGGAATTTAGTTCTAAGTTTTAAATCTTCCTCTGTTCTATTTAACCAGAAAAACAGTTTCTTTAAGTTTATTTTGGGACAAGTTTAATTATAGCAAATTTACTGTTTCATAGAGAACTTGATTTAAGTAGATACACTTAGATGATCAGTTCTGCGGCACCTAAGATATAACTTCGTTCTAATTTAAAAATTTCTAATTTTCCAATCGTAATTCCCAATTTTGCCAATTCATCATAAACTAAATTTTTGTAATTCCACCCATTCCAAAACAAACTACCCTCCATTATGATATTGAGATTTTGATTTTGTTTAAACAAACAGATTCCGGTAATGTGGGCTGCTACGAGGGAAGCTGATCGTTGTAACAATTTTTGAGCTATTTTAGCTTGCTCTGAATTCTGACTAGCTAGCATACTTAATTCTTGTGTAGAGCTTACTTTTTGCCAGCCGGTCTGTTCGGCGATTAAATTGTAGTGTTGGTATAAATAAGCCCCTGAAATTTCTTTTTCATATATTCCCTTTTTAGGATCTAACGAATTTGCACAAATTTGTTTACCGGTATCAGTTTGCTCAAATTTATCAAAATTAGCAGATTCTAGATTTACCACCACACTATCGTCAATAAAGAGACCAAAATTAAATCCAGTACCTACAATTCCACCAATCAAATTTTCTGACTGTGATTTTGATAAACCCGCCAATACTAAACAGACAGTATCGTTAGCAACTGCTATTTTGAAGTCTTTTTTGAGTTTGCCTTTGAGATACTTTTCCAGTTGTAGCCCAACCTGCTCACCAATTAGTCCATCAAAAGAATGTTCTTTACTTGAAGCTATTAAAATTCCATCTAACACTTGCTCGTTTTGGGTTGGAGACAGAGGATAAGCAAAATTGAGCGCAATCTTAGAAATATTGTCTGGTATTTGTTTCTCTACTAGTTCAAACAAAATTTGTTTACTGGATAGTTTAGGAAGGGGTGATTTTTGATAAGATAAAATCTCTATTTTACCATTTCTTCTACTTACTCTGGAGACTACTAAATTACTGCCTCCTATAACCATAACCAACCCATCAAAGACTGAATCTATCGGTTTTGTAACTTTATGTTTGGCAAATACTAAACTAGTTGAAAGGCCTTGAGAGGCAAGTCTAAGCTCGTTTGACCAGTTTTGACTGATTTCTTGCAAACTGTCGGTGGGATATGTAAAAATATCTGAGTGTTTTGGCATAAATAAAATAGTTTGAGTATTTTTAAATAAAACGAAGACTTATTTTAAGCTTCAATTTTTGTTAAAAGTAACTAAAAATTTGTGATTTACTAGATAATTTTTACACAAAATACGATTTGTTTTTAAGAAAAACCTCACCAATCAATGGGTTCTAAACCTTTTTGTTTTAAATATTGATTACATAAACCAAAATGATTACAACCAAAAAATCCATTGTGAGCAGAAAAGGGAGATGGGTGGGCAGCCTCCAAAACAAGATGTTTTTGGGTATCTATAAGAATTTTTTTGGATCTAGCAAATTTACCCCAAAGCATGAAAACTACATTTTCTTTTTTTTCGGAAATAATTTTTATAACATAATCACTGAATTTTTCCCAACCTTTGTTTTGGTGAGAAGTAGGTTTATTTGCCACTACTGTTAAAATTGCATTTAAAAGCAATACTCCCTGTTTAGCCCAGTTTTCTAAATTGCCATTAGTAAAATCTTTTTGAATGCCTAAACTTGTCCGAATTTCTTTGTAAATATTCTGAAGTGATGGTGGCAAAGGGACACCTTGAGGTACGGAAAAAGACAAACCATGAGCTTGATTTGGACCGTGATAAGGATCTTGCCCTAAGATTACTACTTTAACTTTAGAAAACGGAGTCAAATCAAAAGCTCGAAAAATGTTTGCTGGTGCCGGATAAACTTTTTTAGTGGCATATTCACTTTTGACAAAATTTGCTAGCTCTTCAAAGTCCTGGCTTTCAAAAAACTCTGCTAAGACAATTTGCCACTCCGGATGAATTCTTACTTTAGGCATATACTTTTAGTTAAGCATTATTATGAACTAGTATGTCTTTATAGATAGGATTCGCTTAAACCTCATATTTCTCTATACCATTTTTCGTACAATTTGCTTTGATTCCCAATCAAAACTATCTAGGACAATTTGTAAGCTGTCTTCTTGTAAATCTATCTCAATATCCGGTTTTACTCCAATTTTGTTTATAGCTGTTCCGTTTGGGCTTAACCACTCGGCTGTTGTCAACCTTAAAAAACCTCCGTTCCGCAATTCGAAAACCGTTTGTACTACCCCTTTACCGAAAGTAGTTTGACCAATCGATATTACATCATTTCTATGATATTTAATTGCAGCTACTACAATTTCACTAGCTGAAGCAGTCCTCTGATTAGTCAAAATAACCAAAGGATATTTTTTTAAAGACACTTCTTTTTGAACTGAAATATCAATTTCTTCACCTTTTTTTGATTTCTCTATAGCGACTGTTAAACCGGGTTCAATAAAGTAAGAAGACACAGCTACTGCGCCACTTAGCATCCCTCCAGTGTTATCTCTCAAATCTAAGATTAGCTTTTTAATTTCTGGGTTTTGCTCAATTTCTGAAGCTACAATTAACATTTCTGTGTCTATGTTGGCACCAAAAGAAGATAGAGTGATGATCCCAATATCACCCTCAATTTTTAAAGAAACTAAAGGACTATTGATTTGAGCTCGAGTTATAAAAAACTCAATTTCCTGACCAGATCTCAAAACAATTACCTGCAAAACTGTTCCCTGTTCACCAAGAATTTTGGAACTAATCTCATCAATAGTTTTGTTTTGCACACTTTCCCCATCTAAAGCAATAATAATATCTCCCGGTAGCAGACCACTTTCACGAGCGGGGCTGTTTGGCAAAGTTTCTAAAACAGTTATACCCAACTCAGTTTCTTTTAACCTCACCCCAATTCCTTCATATTTTCTATCTATATTATTTCTAAAATTTTCATTATCTTCTTGATTTAGAAAACTACTAAAAGGATCTCCCAGGGCGTTTACCAAACCTCTAAGTTCTCCCTCAAAAAAGGCTTGTTTATCAGGGATCTCCCCAATGTAGTGTTCGTCTATAAGACTTAATATCTCTCTTTTTGCTTGGTTGTGCCTAGAATCATCAGAAAAAGTTAAAAGCGTCGATACAAGAAAAATAAAAATAACACCCAAAGTAATCAAAACAGATACATTGTAGCCAAAATTTAACCAAAATTTTTTTGGTTTTGTTGACCAAGCTCTTGACTCCTCTGACGGTTTTGAATCTACTTTGTTTTGAGATAAATTTAGATTTTCCATACTATGAAATTTATCTGATAGAATTTTAATAAAACCTATATAGGCTAGAAAATTAAATTTAACTTGTCCAACAAGTTATTTAAAAAAGGTTTTTACTTTTCAGCGAAAATTCGTATTATTAAAATTTTTCATTTTTCCAGTTTTTATCTATAAACAAATGTGTCATTTAATTTTTTGCAGATATTGTTAATATCGGTTTTTTATCTTTTCAAGAGTAAATCAACTAAAGTTGATAATGTTTCTTTTTCCAAATTTAGCTTTTTATGGAATTATTTTTACATGCTTGTTTAGTAAATTTCAGAAAACTTAGCTAGAACACAAAAAATTTGTTAAAGTCTTGACGAAAGGAGGTTTTGACCTTAATTGAGTTTATTCAATCTCTCTTAAAGAGTATAAAACAAAATTCAAACTAAGTTAAGTTGTCACATTTTAATTAGATATGTCGAACATGATCACATTGAAAAATCTTTATGTTAAAAAATCCGGAAAAACTATTTTACACGATATTAATCTAGAAATCAAAACACACGATCGAGTGGCTATATTAGGGCCTAACGGTGCTGGCAAAAGTTTTTTACTTAGAGTTTTGTCGGCTGATTTAGTTCCTAGTTTTGGAAGTTATGTGGAAATTTTTGGTCAAGTTTTTGGTAAGACCAAACTTTCAGATCTTCGTCGTCAAATTGGCTTTGTCTCGAGCAGACAACTCTTTTGGTTTAGTCAACAAGATACAGTGTGGCAAGTAGTGGCTTCAGGTATTGACGGTGTTTATGGAGCAAGTAGAGAGTTTGAGGATTTTGAAAAAGATCTGATCATCAAAAGTTTGGATAGTTTTGGTATTTTAGAGATTCAAGACAGACTTTTTGAAGTTTTATCTGACGGTGAAAAAAGAAGAACTTTACTTGCCAGAAGTTTGGTTAGACAACCCAAATTACTTATTTTGGACGAACCAGCCATAGGCTTAGACATACCCACAAAACTCAAGTTTTTAGAGCAAATAGACAAGTTGTCTGCGATTATGCCGATTATTTATGTTACTCACAACCTAGAAGAGTTGCCCGAATCAATCAATAAGATAGTTTTTTTGAAAAAAGGCACAATTTTTGCTCAAGGCAACAAAGAAGAGATGCTCAATTCTTTGAATTTAAGCAAACTACTTGACATAGAAGTGGAAGTAGTCAATAGAAACGGTAAATACTTTATATTACACTAATTTAATTTATTTTATGGCAACAGAAAGAACAGTTATTTATGATGATTCCGTCAGTTCGGACTCTCTAAAAAACAAAAAAGTAGCAGTTATTGGCTATGGGGCTCAAGGAAGGGCTCAAGCGAGAATGCTTTTTGAGTCTGGAATTCAAGTTGTGGTTGGTGTTAGAGAAGGTGGCAGGTCTTGGGATCAAGTGCAAGAAGATGGTTTACCTGTTACTACTATTAGTGAAGCATCCAAATGGGGTGATATTGTGCATATCCTAATTCCTGACGAAAGCCAAAAAGAAGTATATCAAAAACAAATTGAACCAAATCTGAAAGAAGGAGCAACTCTTAGTTTCTCACACGGTTTTAATATAGTTTTTAAGAGAATTGTACCTAAAGAAGGAATTGGGGTGATCATGGTGGCTCCTAAAGCACCGGGAACTGAAGTTTATAAATGTTATAGACAGGGTTTTGGGGTACCTGCTTTATTTTCAGTATTTCAAGACAACCTAGAAGGCAATGCTCGAGATCTAGCTTTAGCTATGTGTAAAGAAATGGGTTTGACCAGAGCTGGAGTTATGGAATGTACTTTTGAAGAAGAAGCATATGAAGATTTATTTGGAGAGCAAGCTGTTTTGTGTGGGGGTTTAACAGCACTTATTAAAGCTGGTTTTGAAGTTTTGGTAGAAGCTGGTTATCCCGCGGAACTTGCTTATTTTGAATGTTTACATGAGACCAAGTTGATTGTTGATTTGATTTATGAAGGAGGTTTGGAGAGAATGTGGGAGGTTGTATCTAACACAGCAGAATTTGGTGGTCAAACTAGAGGTCCTAGAGTCATTACCTCAGCAGTTAAAGAAGAGATGAGAAAGATTTTGAAAGAAGTAGAAGATGGAACTTTTGCCAAAGAGTGGATGCAAGAAGCGGACGAAAATAAGATGCAAAGATTACTAGCTATGAGAAAAGCTGAAGCAGAGCATCCAATAGAGATTGTCGGAAAAAGAATTAGAAGTATGTTTAAAAAAAGAGATTAAAAGTACTTCTTTAATCTTAATTTATTGTAAAAGCTTGTTTAATTCGCTATTTTTGATATATTAATTTGAGTAAGTGTTTATCTAGCTAAAACTTTTTTGTCGGGTGTTTTAGTTGATTGAGTTGTTAAGACACGGCTCCATTTGACAATACTTTATAATAGTGATTTCAACCGACTTTATGTTGAACAAGATAAACTTTATGTTGAACAAGATAAAAGTTGGTAGATTAGGTGAAAATCTGGTTTTGCAAGAATATCTACAAAAAGGTTATCAACTGATTACCAAAAACTTTCAGTATTATACCACTGGTTCAAAGGGGAGATTAGGAGAAATAGATTTAATTCTATTTAAGGATTGTGTGGTTGTGCTGGTGGAAGTAAAAACTAGAACAAATTTATCTTTTGGTAGTCCTTTAGAGCAGATTAGTCAAAAACAACTTTTGAGTTTACAAAAAGCATTTCAAAGTTTTCTGTGTAAATTTCCTCTATATACCGAGTTTAATGCTAGGTTTGATGTTGCAATAGTTATAAACAAAGATGTACAGATCATCGAGAATGCCTATTGTTTTTAAACAATTACAACAATAACTAACAACAATAACCAAAAACGAAGCTAGTTTGTGATAAACCCTATTACCCTATTTAATACATTGATTTCTAAGCGGACTAAAAAAACAAAACCACCATTTTTCTAAATTAGATTTTTTATCCACTCCTTGAGACGGGATGAAATTTGAAATCTCTTGTTCTACATCTTCCAAACCTGAGGTGTCTATTATATACTCGCCTTCTATTTTTAAGTTAGCATCTCTGCTTATTTTTTCTTTATAATCATCACTATTTAGAAAATTGTTAGGACTCCTAAGGTTATCTATATTTTCTTGAATTATCGCAATTGTATTTTTACTTTTCTCAATTTGAGTATTTATTTGCCAAGATTCGTAATATTGAAATATGCTTAGGCAGATTGCTACTAACAAGAAAATGTGAACTAAAAATCCAAATATAGGCAAATCTATAATTTTCATTAACTAAACCTAAATTTGTTTTTGTAAAACACTGATAAATATGCAATTATAGATTGATTGTTGTCTTAGGTTAATTGCTAACCGAACTTTGTATAGTGCTAATTATGCCAAAAATAATTCTAATTATTAAAAAAGAAAGAGCGGCAATAACTAAACCAATAACACCATTTATAATAATTTGTTTACCAGCTTTTGCGCCTTCTCCATTTCCTTGGTCAGTTCCCCAACGAATACCTCCCCAAATAATGATTAACACACACACACCAGCAAAAACAAACACGATGAACTGTGCAATGTTTACTATTATGTCAAGTATCGAATCTCGATCTCCAGCAATTGGATCACCAAAGATGTCTGTAGGCAGACTTGGTGTAATCTGAGCGAATGTTACTGTATCTTGGACTGGGGCTAAAACTACTCCTAAAGCGGTTATTAACAAAATAATAGCACCGATAAGATTTTTAAAACTGCCACCAAAAACTATAATAAACTTCGAAATAAAATTGCTTAAGTTAGGCATAGAAACAGTAAATTAAACTATTTAAATAGAAGCAAAGTAAGTATACGGTAGTTTTTTGTTTTTGACAAGTAGATTTTTTTATATCTACTCTTTTATAGAGTTTTTTAGGCTAAAAAAATAAAAATTAGCTAAAAAATTGTCAATGTTTAAATAATACGAATTATAAATTTTAATTAACCTAAATTAAATTTTGTTTTTTATTTTTGCAATAAAAATATACCTAAGCTATTTGTAAACAATAATTTCTATAGTGATTTAGAAAATAATAAGAATTTTTGCCATATACTGGCAATTATATATTTGACAAAAGACTAATTAAAAAGTAGTTAGTTTCAAACTAACTTATTTGTGATTTATGATCAACCCAAAGGAGCAAAAATCAAAAGATAATCCAAAAAGGCCGGACAAAGATCAAAATAAAAAAGTTGTTCTTAATTTATTGGTAGTCATTACTTTGTTCATTATTTTTGTTATTAGTGTTACTATTTTAGACAATAATACAAACGGACAAAGAGGGGATAGCCCTACTTTTGCTGATCTGATTTCGGAAATTAGACAAGGCAATGTCAGCTCTATTACAGTTTCTGAAGACAAAACTCTTTTAACTGTTGAACTTTTTAACGATCCGGAAAATCGTTCAAGAGACAATGTTAAAACACGTATTTTTCCAAATATTTCTCCAGAATCTGGTAGTCCTCTTGAAAATATTAATAATGCTTTGGGAGGTGAGAATATAAAGATAGGTAATGGAGATGGTGAAATCATTTATAGAGAAATTCCTAAATCTTTTTGGACAAAACTTTTAGAGAGCTCAACTTTCCAAATAATGATTCAAATTGCTATTGTTGCTTTAATTGCTTTGTTTATTCTTAAAAAACTTGGTGATGTAAACTCTCGTTCGATTTCTTTTGGTAACTCTCGTGCTAGACTGCAAGATAAAATAGATGCTAAAAATAAAGTTACTTTTGCTGATGTGGCTGGTAACGAAGAAGCAAAACAAGAGTTAACTGAAGTGATTGATTTTCTTAAAAGACCTGAAGAGTATATTAAAATGGGGGCTAAAATTCCTAAAGGGGTGCTTTTGGTTGGCTCCCCCGGAACCGGAAAAACATTGATGGCCAAAGCGGTGGCTGGTGAGGCCGGTGTACCATTTTTTTATATTTCTGGTAGCGAGTTTGTGGAGATGTTTGTGGGCGTAGGGGCCAGTCGTGTCCGCGATCTTTTTACTCAAGCTAAAAGGAAAAGTCCCTGTGTGGTATTTATAGATGAAATTGATGCGGTTGGAAGACAGAGAGGTTATGGTTTGGGTAGTGGTAATGACGAAAGAGAACAGACTTTAAATCAAATTTTGACTGAAATGGATGGTTTTGAAACAACCACAACTGTCATAGTAATTGGTGCTACCAACAGGCCTGATGTTCTTGATCCTGCATTACTTAGGCCCGGTCGTTTTGATAGACAAATTACCGTCACTCTACCAGATAGGCGAGAAAGGGAACAAATTCTTAAAGTTCATGCTAAAAATAAAAAATTTGCTAGCGATGTTGATTTCGGAGTTGTGGCTAGAAGAACACCCGGTTTTAGTGGTGCTGACTTGATGAATGTAGTAAATGAAGCCGCCATTTTAGCTGTTCGCGAAGGGAAAAAGGAAATCACCAATGATATAATAAGGGAAGCAATTGAAAAGGTAATGCTAGGTCCATCTTTGAAAAGTAAAATTATAACTGAAGAACAAAAGAAACTCACTGCTTATCATGAAGCTGGTCATGCCCTTGTAGCTACGGTTTTACCCAAAGCTAAGAAAGTGCAGAAAGTGACTATTATTCCTAGAGGTAGAGCTGCTGGCTACACTTTTTCTGATGCTGGTGAACAAGATGCTATGACTATAAAGAAGAGTGAGTTTTTAGCTGAGATTAGTGTTTTGTTTGGAGGCTATGTAGTAGAACAAGAAATTTATGGTGAGGTTACCACCGGAGCATCCAACGATCTTGCTAAAGCTACTGAAATAGCTAGAAACATGGTCACCCGCTTTGGTATGAGTGATTTAGGCCCTATAGCCTATCAAGAAGAAAAGCACTTAGCTTTTTTGGGGAAAGAGATGGCTGAAAGAGATAAATTATATAGTGACATCACTGCTAAAAGTATTGATGATGAAATTAAAAAAATTCTTAATGAAGCCTACAAAACTTCACAACAGATTATCAGAAAATACAGATCTGAACTAGAGACTTTGGCAAATACTTTGCTTGAGAAAGAGGTCTTGGAATATGAAGAGTTTAACGAACTAATCAAACACATTGCCAACCCTCCTATTTCTAATGAAAAAGAGGCTGCTGCTATGTAGTGTTATATTTAGTGTTAATTTTTACATACTTTCCAACTTATAAAAGTTGTTTTGGGGCTAATTTTGAGATATTATGTTAATAATCTATGGACTGGGTAATAACGAACCTAAGTATTTACAAACTAAACATAATGCTGGTAGGTTTTTGTTAGAGGTTTTAGTCAAAAAATTATCTCTAGAGTGGGAAAAACATTCTGAATTTATCTTCTGCAAAACTAATTCTTTTGAATTGCCTATATATTTTTTATATTCTTCTGGGTATATGAACAACAGTGGTCAAGTCCTTTTTTCCTTTATTAATTATTTTAAGCTCAAGTCTGACCCGTTATTGAGAGTTTTGATTTTGCACGACGATAGTGATCAACAAGAAAATAATATCAAACTGGTTTGCAATGGCGGTAGCGGTGGGCATAAAGGGATAGATAGTATTTATCAGTACTTACTGAGCCTAAAAATGACTACAGAGCAAATCTGGAGGCTTAAGATTGGTGTCCGACCGCCGCAAAATAAGCATCGTAGTGAAACTTTTGTTTTATCTAAGTTGAAAGATTCAGAAATACAATACCTTATTCAATTATCTGACCGTCTCTATCAGTATTTAGGTGATATGGTTCAAGGTAATTTTGTTAAAGTGCAAAATGATTTGAATACTAAGATATGATTGGTTTTTATGATTCGGGAGTGGGGGGGTTGTCTATTGTAAACGAGTTTTTAAAACTTAGACCGCGATCCCAGATTATTTATCTTGCAGATAATCAGAATTGTCCATTAGGTAACAAAAGTAATGTAGAAATTTTAGAGATAACCAAAAATGGGGTTGAGTTCTTGTTTGACCAAGGTTGCCATTTAGTAATTTTGGCTTGCAATACGGCTACAAGTGTAGCTATCAGATATTTACAACAAAATTGGTTACCAAATCAATCAAACTACAAAAATCATAAAATTTTGGGTGTAATTAAACCAATTACTGAGCAAATTGAATTAGAAAATCAAGCTAAAAAGCCTATACTTTTGATGGCCACTAAAGCCACTTGTGATTCTAATTTTTATCAATCTGAGTTAAAGCTTGCAGGCTATACATTTTTTGATTGTTTACCTTTTATAGATTTAGCTTTAGCTATAGAAAATAATGATTTTGAATTAGCTCAAAATATTTTAGATGTAACTTTTGATCATTTTGATGTTTCTAATTACGAACTTTTTGTGTTAGCCTGCACTCACTATCCGATAATTTATGACTTAATTTACACCAAATTAGAACACAAGCTTAATAAACCTTTTAAACTTCTAGATCAATCTAAAATAGCGGCTATTAGTTTGGATAAATACCTCCAAAAACATACTGAAATTAAACCAACAATCGGACTAGTCAAGATTTACATTACACAAGGAACACTTATAGAGTATAAACAAAAGGTTCAAAAATTGTTCTCTAACATAGAATTCGAAGTTAAAAAGGTTTAGATTTTTGGTTTTTAGATTTTACCAGTGGTTTTCTAATTCATTCAATAAACTGTTTTTGTTTCAATACTAAACTAAAACCTTAGATGGCATAAATTAGTTTAAATAATCAACTTAGTGCAAGTTTCTTTTTAATTTAACAAAAAATGGTTTCACCAAATCTTAAAAGATTTGCATTTAATTTATAGTTATATTAAATCTATCTTGTATTAAAGATATTATCGAAATCTGGTTATTAGCTGACAAACCTAAAATAGGTTACAAGTATAGATATCTATTTTTTATAATAGATAGGCAAAAATTTGTGTTTTTAGAATTTTTACCACCTAAGAAAATTCATTATTTGATTTTAATGATCTGAGTGCAACCTCTTTTTTTGAGAGATTCGTACCTTTTGTTTTCACTTCGTCCATAATCATAATCAATTTCAAAAGGTATCTTTTCTGTTTGTAATTTAGGTAGAATCTCCTTATAAATTTTTGCTAAATCAGAGTTATTAAAAGGCATGATGCCAATTTTTTCTGTATATCCTTCTAAGTTTTGTGGCCATAAATTCCAATTATCCAAAAAATTCTGCATAGTTACATCACCCCAGCCCATACCGATAGCTGGAGCTTTTTTACCAAAAATATCAAGTAAATCATCGTATCTACCACCGCCAAATAAAGCTCTAGGATTGTTTGGATTGGTATCAAAAGCTTCAAAAACCAACCCTGTATAATAAGCCAGACCCCTGACAATAGTTGGATCAAAGGATATATTTACATTCGGCATAGCTGTAGATGTGTTTTCAAAAATTAGTTTTAATTCATCAAGCTCCATAGCTATATTATAGTATTCTATGTCATCTTTTATAGATAATATTTTCTTAATTTGTTTAGAGTCAAGATCAATTTCTTGAAGTACCCGCTCTTTATAATCAAGGTCAGTTTTGTGCCAGCTATCTAGTAAATTATAGATAATGCCTTTGTGGTTTGTTAGTCGATTGTCTTTAATCCACTTATCAAGAACTTGTCTATGATTGAATTTAATTTCAAACTGGTTAGGTGATGCTCCAAAACCCTCAAAAAGTTTGGTAGTCATATACAAAAATTCTAGATCTACACCACCAGCAGGCAATCCAATAATATCTACATTGAGTTGCCAAAATTCTCTTAAGCGACCTTTTTGAGGCCGTTCATAACGAAAACAGTTGGGAATACTAAACCACCTTAATGGAAATTTTAACTCTCCAAATTTTGCAGCTACAATTCTTGCTAAACTTGGTGTCATCTCCGGTCTAAGGGCGATGTGTCGTTCACTTTTATCATAAAAATTATACAACTGTTTGCCTCCAAGCTCTTCTCCTGATTTGAGGATATACATTTCAGCATTTTCCAGTACGGGCGTGTCGTATTGTTGATATCCCAGACTAGTTAAAACCTTTGTCCAAGTATCAAAAATATATTGTCGTTTAATAAAATCTTGGGGATAAAAATCGCGAGTACCACGGTAAGGTTGAGTAGAAACAAGCACTTTAGACATAAAAAGTTTGAATTAAAATGTATTTATTGCAGCTTCCAATTTTATATTTTAAAACTAAAAGTTATCAGGATCTTTCTTAGAATTAGATGTAATGGGTATAGTTATAAACCCTAAACTTATAACAGAGAGTTATTTTAAGTCTAAAATCAAGTTTTTTAAGATTATTTTTTTGTCAAATTTTGCTTTCTGTATTTGTCAATTTAGCCTCTAATCCACATATTTTCTCCAACACAGATAGCTAAGTTTTGTAATTCTAACATAGTTAAATGTTGACTAAGCTCGTGAATATCCATGTTAAGTTTTTCAGAAATATCTTCCAATAATTGAGGTTCGACTGATAATTGCTGCCAAACTAATTTTTCAATATCGTTGTTAAATTGTATTTCTTGATTTAAGACAATTGGTCGGTGAACGGCTAAGCCCAACAATTGCAAAATGTCTTCAGGTTCAGACACAAAATTAGCCCCGTCTTTGAGTAGTTTAAGATTTCCCAGCATTGCTTCATCATAAATCGAACTGGGGGTTGTAGCTACCGTCTTGCCCATTTCTTGAGCTAAATTAGCTGTAATTAAACTACCAGATTTAATACCCGCCTGAACCACCCAAACCAAGTCTCCTAAAGCGGCTAATAATCTATTTCTTTGGGGAAAGTTATAAGCATTAGGTGGCGTTCCAGGAGCATACTCAGAGAGAATTAACCCACCTTTTTGAATTATTTGGGTTTTTAAGCTTTGATTTTCTTTAGGGTAAAAACTGTTTTCATCTAGTCCTGATCCAATTACTCCAATAGTGGTACAATCTTTTTCCACGGCCTTCTGATGAGCTAGGGTATCAATACCAAAAGCTAATCCAGAGACTACACCTATACCCAGTCCACATAGTGGCTCTAAAATTTGGTTAATTAGCTTTTTAGCATAAACAGTGGGGTTGCGAGACCCTACTACTGTGATCATCTTTTTTTGCTCTAAAGCTTGCCAACTACCTTGATAATAAATCACTAAAGGTTTGTCAGGTAAGTTTTGAAATTGAATCGGATAATTCTTAGAAAAAATGGAACACAGATGAATTTTGTTTGTAGTTACGGATTCGGTAAATTTTTGAAAATCTGTAGTTAGCTTTTGAGGTTCAAAATTATCTAACCAGTTAGTCTTTGGGAGTTTGCGAATTTCAAAAAAATTATCTTGAACAGCTTGATTGAGAGAAGGGTATTTAGACAAAATTAAATTAAGTCGGTTGTGGTTGAGTTTGATAGCAATTTCAAGATACCCCAAAAGCAAGTTTTCATCAAAAGTGTCAAATTGTTTTGGCAAATCAAAATCGAGCATAATTGCAGATAGAAAACCACTATACGACCTTTTTGTCAATAAATGTTAAGCTTTTAAGTCTCCTTTTTAAGTAAAGTTCATCTTAAACTTTAAGAGTTAAAGACTGTTTATTTTAGTAAGAAATGCTTTTTAGACAAAAGTTTTTACTTAGGTAGCTGTGCAATTGTGCATTCGATACAATTTTTCTGTATACACAATTAAATAAAAGCATATCTTTAAAAGCATATCTTTAAGAATAAGAACTTTTTAAAATTTGCATCAGATTTTCAAGATTTTGCCAGCAAAGATAAATTTACAAGATACTTCTAAAATACTCAATCGTTTTAGACAAGCCTTGTTGCAAAGAAACTTTAGGTTCCCATTTTAGTTTATTTTTAGCCAAGGTTATATCAGGTTTGCGAACTTTTGGATCGTCTTGAGGCAATGGCAAAAATTCTATTTTAGAACTTGATTCTGGGATGAGCTGGAGGACTAAATTAGCTAGCTCAAGCACACTAAATTCTACAGGGTTTCCTAAATTTACTGGACCAACAAAGTTATCTGTATTTTCCATCATCAAAATCATTCCTTCCACCAGATCACTAACATACTGAAAAGATCTGGTCTGACTACCATCACCGTAGATAGTTAAAGGTTTGTTTTGTAGTGCCTGCACGATAAAGTTGCTTACAACTCTGCCATCATTTGGATCCATAAAAGGACCATATGTATTAAAAATTCTAATAATTCTTACTTTTGTTTGATGCATTCTCCAAAAACCCATAGTTAAAGACTCGCTTGCTCGCTTGCTTTCGTCATAGTTGGATCTAATTCCAATAGGGTTAACATTTCCCCAATAGCTTTCTGGTTGAGGGTGGACAAGAGGATCTCCATACACTTCAGAAGTAGAAGCTAATAAAAATTTAGCAGAATATTTCTGAGCTAGTTGCAAACAGTTATATGTCCCCCAAATATTAGTTCTGAAAGTAGCGATCGGGTCTTTTTGGTATCTTGGGGGAGAGGCAGGACTAGCAAGATGATATATTTCGTCAAACTTGCCAAAATTAAATTCTTGCACCACATCAAACTTAAAAAAACTAAAATTAGGGTTGTTTTGTAAAGTTTTTATATTTGATTCCGTCGATGTAGCAAAATTATCTAAGCAAATTACCTTATGTCCTAAATTGAGAAGTTTTTGACATAAATTAACACCTAAAAAACCAGCCCCACCAGTAACTAAAATTGTCTTTTTAGATTGATTCATAACCAAAACGAAATTATCATAATTTCATAGATCTTGATCTAGTTTTAATGGTTAATTTTTGTCAAAAAGCTTGACTTTGTGTTTTTTTCAATTCACTAACATAACATTTTTTGAGTATGCTTAGAAATATAAATATTTGGTCTGTTTGGTACATTTTTCTCTCGATCATTGGACTAATAATATCAGTCTTTTTATTTATCCCTTATTACAAAGATACTCCAGTAGCTTTTTGTGGGACTGGTGGTGGGTGTGATGCGGTTAAAGATTCTGGTTTTTCTCATCTTTTTGGTTTGGATCATTGGTTTTGGTCATTGCCTTTTTGGGGAATTGTCTTTTACTCGTTTTTAATTTTATATAACATTTTTAGACTTTGCTTCAAAGAACACATCGAAAAATTTGAAGAAACGATCCGTATAAAATTAGATTTAATTGTGATTGTAGCTGGTTTTTTATTTTCGGTCTATTTAACTGGATTAGAAGCTTTTGTGATTTTTGCATGGTGCTCTTTTTGTTTGATGCAGTTTGGGGTAGCTACAGTTTTGTTCGTCACATACACCTACAACAATTTGGTAATGAGTACAAAAAACAAACTCCAATTTTTGGGCGAGGTAGTTATATTCATTTCTGCAATTTATCTTACTTGGTTTTTGGTTTTGAAAGTAGTCAGTCCAGCGACCAGTCTTTGGATAGTATTTGTGCTGTTTTGGCTTTTATTTGAATATATTTTGCTTCATTTTCCTATTTTTACCAGTTTTGTATATCGTTTCATTCTCAAACCAATACTATTTCGCTATGATGCCGAGGGTGTACACAATGCATTTACAGCGATCGGTAAGTTAATTGCAAAAGATGAGGCTTTTTATGAACTAGTTGACAGAATTTATGGATTTAAACCCAAAAGCTTGCACCAAAATTTGTTGGGCATAAATTTTACTTCTCCCGTTGGATTATCCGCTGGTTTTGACTATAATGGAGAATTAACTGGAGTAATGGGCAAGATCGGCTTTGGCTTTGAGTCTGCTGGTACTATCACTTATTCTAGTTATGCAGGCAACCCTAAGCCTAGACTAGCTAGATTACCAAAATCACAATCTTTACTGGTTAACAAGGGCTTCAAAAATATGGGCTTGCAATATGTACTTGAAAACAATTTAAACCAGTTGCCGCAAGATTTACCTGTTGGTTTGAGCATTGGAGCCACGAACTCACCTCAGACTGCTACAGCTCCTGCCCAAATAAAAGATATTCTTAAAAGTTTTAAAATAGTTAAAGACCGCACTGACTTTGCTTATTTTGAACTTAATATTAGCTGTCCTAATGTAAAAGGTTCTGGTGCTTTAGATAAACCTGATGTGCTAGAGGATTTACTGGCAAAAATAAATAATTTAAGATTAACTAGACCCTTGTTTGTTAAATTTCCTGCTGAAATTGAGTGGAGCAAGGCTAGAGAACTAATAAAAATAATGATAAAATATCAAGTAGCCGCAGTGATTGTGTCCAACTTAGTTAAAGACAGAACTAATAAAGCTTTTGATAAAAGCGAGATAGAATCGGCTCCCAAAGGCAATTTTAGCGGTAAGCCAGTAGAAGAGTTTAGCAACATGTTGATTGAAAATATATACAAAGAGTTTAGAGGTCAAATACTAATTATCGGTGTAGGTGGCATTTTCACAGCTGAAGATGTCTATAAAAAAATTAAACTTGGGGCAAACTTGGTCCAACTGATAACGGGAATGGTGTATGGGGGTCCGTCAACAATTTGGGAAATAAATCAAGGTTTGGATAAATTATTACAAAAAGATGGTTACAAAAACATTAGTGAAGCTGTGGGAGCAAATTTTAAAAGCTAAAGTCAAATAATCTGGAATTAGAATATTCTAGAATCGTTTTTGTTTGTAATTTAGAGAAAGAGCAAAAATTAATTTGATATTGAAATGATTACTTTATTTAAAAATGGTATATACTCATTATAAGTAAAAATGGAAGTTGTTAGAAGATTGTTATTTATATTTTTTATTCAAGACTATCCAGAGCAACTAAAAATAAAAATAGTAGAATGGTTTTTGCTTTCGTGTAAACTAGTTGTTTAGAGATAGGTATTTTTCAATACATAATAATGATTTGCTAAAAATGTAACAATCCTAATCATTAACTATTCTAACTTCGTTGATTGTAAAGAAATTCAAGAAAAACAAAAACCTCGAAAATCTATACTTTTTCCATTGCTTAAAGTTATTTTCTTGACTTCAACAAAACCTTCTTTACACTTTAGTAAAGTTTTTACTTGTTTTTGTCCTTTTAATTGTAGCCACTCTTCATTCTCGTTAACTATTTTCCAATTAGTCTCTTTTAGGGGTTGTAATGTGTCCCAAATATTTATAGCTATATTTAGACAAATTAATTGCTTAAAATATTTGGAATAAAATTTAGTTTTAGGAAATTCTACAAAAGCTCTCCAATGGTTAAAAACTTGCTTAGCAGACATCTCGCTAGGTTTTATAATCGCATCTTCTTTAGTTTGTTTTCCACAAAAAGTCGCTATAGAATGATCCTGTGGAATAGGTTTTAGGTTGTATTTTTCGGCTAAAATAATTTTAGCTATTACAATTGACCAAGTTTTTGCACCTAAATCACCCATTTCTTTGGCAAGCTGAGTAAAAGTAGTTTGTTTATTGACTTCTCGACCAATTTTCAACCAAATATCCCCAGCATCCATTTCCTTAGTCATTTCAATCCAAGAAAGAGCTGTTTGGTTTTCTCCGTTGTAAAGTAAGGACGACATAGGTGAAGCTCCTCGGTATTTGGGTAGGTCAGAAGGGTGCCAATTTACGAATTTGTATTGAGCTAAATCTAGGACTGATTGCGAGATTATTTGCCCAAAACTAGCAACTATTCCAAAGTCAAAGCCTTGCATCAACTCAGACGAGTTTTGAAACTCTTTATTGATTTTCTCTGGTAAAAATAATGGTATTTGATTTTTTCTAGCAAATTCTGAAACAGGATTTGACACCTTTGTTTGTCTTAACTCCCTATCTGGCTGGGATACTACTAGCTTTAGTTCTATTTTTCTTTTCAACAAGTCGTCTTCAAGATGTTGTTTAGTTAAACCAGAAATTTGTTGTTCATTAGGACTAAGTTGCTCGGAATGACACAAGACAACTTGATCCAAAGTAAAATCCTGAGAATTTATAATTGATTCTAAAATTGGTAAAACAAAGTGTGAAGAACTAAAAAAAACAAGTTTAAGTGGAGAAGATACCATAAAGCAAAGTTTTACTAATTTTAAGTAGATTTGACTCTGATGATTATAAAAATTGTAAATAAAGAATAAATTTTGGGTTTTGGTTAATTACTCTGGAAGATTGGAAGGTGGCTTTGGTTTAAATAAAAATTCCACTTTTTCGGTTTTTTCAGTATCTGTGTGTATTTTTAGATTTTGACGAATAAAATCTTTTTGATCTATATATGGGAAGTGAATCATAGATGCTAATGATTCAACATCTAAATAGTAATAAGGAGAGCCTATATCAATATTTCTTTTAATCATACCTTGATATACCATTTTTTCTCTAAAATACCTTTCTCTTTCCCAGTAAATTTTTTCAAAGAACATTGCCATTATAGGGCCTAATGCTGAAGGGCCTTTTCCCTCTGGACCAGCATCGCTTTGAGTATCTGGTTGTTTCCTCATTTTAACCATTTCTGTGTTAAATTGGACAAAATAACTCATTATCATATTTTCTAAAGTAGGCATATCCACACCTTTTTTAGCCATTGCTATGGCTCGAATTTTACAAAGATAATTTAAAGAATTAATTTTTCTAGAAATATCATTAAGAATTTTCTTTTGAGTGTTAGTAGTACTAACTGCTTTTTGCATTTTACTTAATTTTAAATTCTGTTCTCCTAAAAACTCCTTTTTTCGCTTTTCATATTCTGATTTCCATTTTTGAATTTGCTTTTGGATATACATTGGTCGAGTGATGAATTGTAGAATAACATATGATCTAGGGTCTATGTTTTGTAAAAATCCAAATAATTGAGCTGCTGGATCAGATATTGGGGTCTTATCTTTAGTTTGGTATTCTTTCCAGCTTTTTAAAGGAAATAAATCGGTCTCTTTCCCTGTTTCTATCTCTACTGGTTTAAAATCACTGGCAAACATCTGTTCGTATTCTCCTTTTCTATTCCAATCTTTTGGGAGGTTTGCAAACGGATCTGGATATTCGACTATCTGAATACCCGGAAACCTTTCTGTCAACTGTCTTGTTAAGACTTCTTGATTAATGCTATTTATTCTTACAAAAATGGCCACAAAACCCCCTTTCGAATGAAATTCGAATGTAAGATTCTCAAAAGATCTACCTAAAGTTAAGAGTTTAAAAGGAGTTCTTTCTCTAAAAATACTCCACATAGCTTCAAAAAAACCCTCCATCTGATGAATTGAGGATTCGTTTATTTGAGGAGGAAAGATTCTAAGAATAACGAATTTTTGAGTTTTAGAGTATACGCCCTTTTTATACTCGATAAAACGATCTTCAAAATACTCATAAAACATTCTAACAAAAACTGGCATTCCTCCAATAATCGTCATCCAAAGTAGATATGTAAAAAGAGTTTGCCAAAACATATTAAGTCTAATAAAACTCCTAACCCGGTAGATTAACTGGTGGTTGTATTGAGGGTAGATTATTATTTTTTTGAAATAATTGCAATTTTTCTAAGTCTGCATGTTTAGAAATGTTTTGAATTCTTGAGCTTTCTTCAGTGATGTATGGAAAATGAATCATAGCTGCTAGTTCTTCAGGAGTTAAAAAATATGGCACAGAACCTATGTCGGTGCTTCTTTTTAAAAGACCTTGATAGATACATTTTTCTCTAAAGTATCTTTCTTTTTCGTAAAAAATCTTATCGACAATCAAGTCTAATTGTGGACCAAGCAAACCAAATTTTTCACCTTTTGGTTCAGTTGAGGTAACTGTTTCTGGTTCTGGAATCATAACTAATGATTGGCTATCAAACTGCACAAAGTAACTATAAACTAAAGAAACCGCTTTTCTCTGTTTAACATTATCATTAGCAAAAGCTAAAAATCGAATTTTTGTAAGATAGTGAAGAGAGTGTATTTTTTTATCCATTCCGTTTAGAATAGATTTTTCTATGTCTGTTAGCAGAGTAACATTTCCCTCTTCATCAATACCTGTATCCATATTGTTTGTAAACTCCATCCTTTTTTCTTGTAAAACCTTTTTCCATTTCGCAATTTTTTCTTGGTCAAAGTAGGGTTTGATACAAAATTGAATCACTAAATACTCTTCTGGATCTAAAGACGACAAAGCACTAAATAAACCACTTGCTGGATCTGATGTAGGCTTATTGTTTTCTACTTGAAAATCTCTCCAAGATTTTAGTTGGTATATATCAACTTCAGTACCCTTCTTTGGTTTTTCATCTCGAGCAGACATAATAGTCATTTCAGCTCCGTACATATAGATGTATCTACCCGTCTTTCTGTCCCAATCTTTAGGCCATGAAGAAAGTGGATCAGGATATTCAACTAAAATCACATCATCTAAATGGGCTTCTATGCTACTTTTGAAAATTGCAGTATGCTTCTTATTCACTCTTACAAAAATACCTACATGTCCACCTTTTGAGTGAAATTCAAAAGAATAACCTTCATACCATTTTCCTTCAGTATACACTTCATATGGATCTCTATGTTGGTAAATGGCCCACAGTCTTTGAAAAATTTGTTCCATTTCTCCCATGGATTTTTCGTTTACTGTTGGTGGAAATAGTCTATAAAATACATATTCTTGTTTTCCAAACCAACCGCCTATTTTATTATCTAACCATTGATCATCTACCCATTTATATAACAAACCAAAAATGGCTATAAAACCCCCAGTAAAAAAAACCCAATATCCACCCCTAATAAGGTTAGATACAAAACCAATCAGATCAATAGCCATCAGAAAAATACAGCATTAATAAATTAATGCTTGCACTATAAACTATTTTTTAATTTTAGGCAATATCAACTTTAATTTTCTTTTGAGAAACTAGTTGCAGAATAGGTATTTGTATAGTTAAAACTCCGTTATTAATGGTGGCTTTGATATTATCAATGTCTAAATGCTCGTTAATCGTCAATTCGCGATAGAATTCACCCCAGAAACATTCCTCTAGAAGAATATTACTAGGATCTTCGTTGTATGGTCTTTTTCTTACTCCTTTGATGTATAAAGTGTTTTCTTCTATAGAAATATCTAAATCTTGGGGACTGACACCAGCAACTGTTGAGACAACAAAAATGGAATTGTCGTTGCGATAAACATCTACTGTTAATTGGGGTATTTCTTCAGGTTTCCATTGTGATTGAGATTGTGTATTTATATCATTTTCATCATTAGTAAGATTGATTTTTGTCATAGTGAATATTTTTTTATTTTATTGAAAATAAATTTGTTACAAACAAAACAACAACTAATTGTTAGATTAAAAATCAATATATGTCAACACAAATTTTACATTCATTCTTGATAGAATTATTCTAAATTTAAGTGAATGAATCTAGTTTTAAGAATCTAATCTATTATATAGAAACTTTAGAAAAGTTAAAGAAGTTAAAGTAAATATCTAAAATTTTTTAAAATGTCCTGAAAATATGGCCAAATAGACTATGCAAATAGTTACAATAGGCAACCTTGACAAAAAAGTGGTTTGAGCACATTGTATAGTTTGTCTTTGGCGGCGTAGCTCAGTTGGTTAGAGCGTGGGACTCATAAGCCCAAGGTCGGTGGTTCGATTCCACTCGCCGCTACCATTATTGTTGATTTGTTCATTATTATTTCAAAACCAACCTAGTTCTTTACAAGAAATAAAAAATAGTAATTTACCAAAAGCTACTAAATATAGTGCTTTTATAGATTAACTCGTTTTTTTGTTTATTTAAATTTTGTATTAAGTTACCTGATATTTTGACTAAATATTACGAAGATACTTTTTTATTTATCTATTTCGTACTTCTTAATTAAATTTAACAACACTAATAACGACTTTTTTAAAAAACATAAATATCTGATTAAAATTAAAAATAATTTAAAATGACTTTTCGACAAGATATTGAGGATTTTTTAACATACTGTTTAGTTGTTAAACAGTACTCTTTCAATACCATTCGTAACTATAGAAACACTTTAGAAAGAATGGCTAATTTTTTTGAGAGTATAAAAATTTTTAAAACTAAAGATATTGATTTAATAGCGGTTAATAGATATAGGCAGTATCTCTCCCAACAAACCAGTATTCGCAAAAACAGTCTTGCTTTAAAGTCACAATCTTACCAAATTGTTGTTTTCAGAAGTTTTTTAAAATATATGCTTAAACAAGGACATTTAGTACTCAACCCAGACAATCTAGAATTACCTAGAACTAGGATGAGAAGAATAGAGTTTTTGTCTGAGCAAGAAATTAAAAAATTAGTTCACACTATCATGACCGATAGCAGTGTTTCTACAGTACAAAGAAAAAGAAACCAAGCTATTATTTTAACTATATTCGGGTCTGGATTAAGACTTTCAGAAGTTTTAAGCCTTAAAAAAAGCGATATCTCTAATCAAGATAACAGATTAATCATTCAAGGTAAAGGAGGTAAGGTGCGAACTACTTTTTTATCACCATATAGCCGAGAAGCTATCCAAGAGTATTTATTGGAAAGAAAAGCGGATAATAATCCTTATCTATTTATATCTCATAGTAAAAACAATTCATCTCAAAAGTCATTCCCTAAACCTCTGACTTCTAGGATGGTTCAACTAATGCTTCAAAAGTATGCCCAAATGTCTGGAATTTTCAAAAAGATTACCCCTCACACTCTTAGGCATAGTTTTGCTACTAAAATTCTGTTTGAAGGTGGTGATCTTAGGTCTGTCCAAACTTTATTAGGGCATTCAAGTATTTCCACAACACAAATTTATACACATATAACTGATTGGCAAATACAAGATTTACATAGCAAAGTCTTTGGTAAGAGTAGACATAAAACCCAAAAAAGTAGGTATTCTCCCAACAAATTATAATTCATTCTGATTCTTTTTACTTTTCAAGTTGATTGTTAACGTTATTCTGACTTAGAAAATTCATCTAAGAAATACAACAGAATCTGTATATGTATTTTTATCTACCAAACTTAAATACTAAAACTATTAGTAAAGATCAGTCCGATCATTTTTTTGCTATGAGAGTAAAGGTTGGCGATCAAATTAAAATAACCGATCTTAAAGGCACATTACAAATAGTAAAAATTGTTTTTGTAGATAAAAAATCTAAAGTGATCGCTTTTGAAACTTTAGAAAGTTATAATATACCTAGACCAGCACCAAAAACTCTTTTTCAAGCCATTCCTGATAAAAATTATCTAGAAAAAATGGTTGAAATTATCCCATTTTCTAATTTTACTAGAATAGTCTTGTTTAAATCTCGTAATAGTCCAGAGTATTCACCAAACATAGATAGACTCAATAGAATTATGGTCAGAAGTAGTCAATTAGCTCAGAAAACTTGGTCGGTACAAATTGAAATGGCAACCTTAGACAAATTAACTCAAGAAATTAAAAATACCAATGTTTTGGTTCTTAATAGCAATGAAAAGAACAACTGTCCGACTGGCGAATTTTCCTGTATTGTTGGTCCTGAAGGTGGCTGGTCAAAAACTGAAATAGAATATTTTCAATCTTTAGGTTTGCAATTTGTTTCTATGGGCAATATAGTTTATTCTTCATGGCTCGCTGGCTATAGTTTCGACATTATGAGTAGGTCGAATAAATGAAGACCCGAAGCTCCATAATTTTCTGATTCAAAATCTATTTAATCTTCGTCTGAGTTTTCTTATTTAATCTTTTTGTTAGATAATTAATATCACTTCGGACAAAAAATTCTGTAATAAAAAATTTTATAAGAATTTCTCTTTAGCATTTGTTTTGGTTTTTACTTGTGGTGGGCGATGAGGGATTTGAACCCCCGACCTTCTCGGTGTAAACGAGCTGCGCTACCGC